>Ga0316204_10000121_pt1 | contig 317572 bp, 274 predicted proteins | sample 6monrhotite_MG_2_FD_205661 | JGI IMG/M metagenome (GOLD analysis project Ga0316204, IMG submission 205661) | Microbial mat bacterial communities from mineral coupon in-situ incubated in ocean water Damariscotta River, Maine, United States -... | ecosystem: Environmental > Aquatic > Marine >... | reverse complement strand
GATAGGAAAAATTTTTTCTATTCGAGAACACAAAGTTACTAACTCAAGTTTCGGAGTTCAATTTTTCTTAAATAGCTGCAATAACCACGGTATATGTTCAATATGGTTATTGCCTTCTATATAGATTTGAACTTCGAAACTTGAGTCACTAATTTAACCAGCGAATAACCAAGGCGCCTCTTTTTTGCGCTTTTCCTCATAATTCTTGATATCTTTTACGTGCTGTAATGTTAAACCAATATCATCTAACCCGTTTATCAGGCAATGCTTACGAAACGAATCGACTTCAAAGTTGATTACGTTGCCGTTTGGCTTTTCAATGACCTGCTTTTCCAGGTTGACTGTCAATTTATATCCTTCGTTAGCATCTACTTCAGCGAATAACTCATCAACTATTCTTTCCGCCAACACAATCGGTAACAAACCGTTTTTAAAGCAGTTGTTAAAAAAGATTTCCGCAAAACTTGGTGCGATAATCACACGAAAACCATAATCTTCCAATGCCCAGGGCGCATGCTCACGACTTGAACCACAACCGAAATTATCCCGTGCGAGCAAAATATTGGAACCTTGATAACGATCTTGATTCAAAACGAAGTCTTTATTGATGGGACGTTTGGAATTATCCGCATCTGGCTGACCTTCATCCAGATAACGCCATTCATCAAATAGATTGGGCCCAAATCCTGACCGTTTTATCGACTTTAGAAACTGTTTGGGAATAATTGCATCAGTATCCACATTTGCACGATCCAAAGGAGCGACGATTCCACTTAATGTATTGAATGCTTTCATGTTTCACTCTCCTTATAAATCGTTTACGTTAACAAAATGACCATTAACCGCTGCTGCTGCAGCCATTGCAGGGCTGACTAAATGGGTGCGTCCACCATTGCCCTGACGGCCCTCGAAGTTGCGATTTGAGGTTGAAGCACAACGCTCTTTTGGCTCCAATCTATCAGCATTCATTGCTAAACACATGGAGCAACCTGGCGCACGCCATTCAAAACCTGCTTCGATAAATATTTTGTCCAAACCTTCACGCTCAGCTTGAGCTTTCACTAAACCAGAACCGGGAACAACCATCGCCAATTTAATGTTCTTTGCTACTTTTCGACCATTCGCCACTTCAGCTGCTGCACGCAAATCTTCGATACGCGAGTTGGTACATGAACCAATGAATACTTTATCCACCGAAATTTGAGAAATTGGCGTATTTGCATTTAATCCCATATAGGCAAGCGCAGCTTTCATACCCTCTTTTTTCACCGGATCAGATTCGTTTTCAGGATCAGGAACTGATGAATTGATATCTATCACCATTTCCGGTGATGTGCCCCAAGTTACCTGTGGTTGAATCTCTTTTGCGTCCATCTGAATAACTTGATCGAAATGCGCATCATCATCGCTATGCAATTCTTTCCATGCGTCTACCGCTTTAGCCCAGTCACCACCTTTAGGTGAAAAGGGGCGATCTTTGAAATACTCAATAGTTTTATCATCCACCGCGATAATACCCGAACGCGCGCCAGCTTCTATGGCCATATTACATACTGTCATGCGGCCTTCTACACTCAAAGACTGAATTGCAGTGCCACCAAATTCAATGGCGTACCCTGTTCCACCCGCAGTTCCAATTTTACCTATAATAGCCAACACAGCATCCTTGGCGCTAACTCCTGGATTCAGCTGGCCATCGACTTCAATTAACATGTTTTTGGATTTTTTCTGAATCAAGCATTGCGTTGCCAAAACATGTTCAACTTCAGATGTCCCAATACCATGTGCTAATGCCCCAAAAGCACCGTGAGTCGAGGTATGTGAGTCACCACAAACTACCGTCATTCCAGGGAGAGTTGCACCTTGCTCTGGCCCCATAACATGAACGATACCCTGGCGCATATCACCCATTCCAAACTCTTGAATTCCAAAGCTTTTACAATTTTCAGTAAGTGTCTCCACCTGGATTTTTGCCACCGGATCAGTAATACCCGTATCCAATCCTGTAGTAGGAACATTATGATCCGCAGTCGCCAAGTTTGCGCTTACTCTCCATGGTTTTCTGTTTGCGATCCGCAACCCTTCAAATGCTTGGGGAGAAGTCACTTCATGAACAAGTTGACGGTCGATATATAACAATGTGGTCCCATCCTCCTCTTCCCGTACCACATGGGAATCCCATAACTTGTCATATAATGTTTTTCCTGCCATCGAAATGTCCTCTTTTGTGAATTCCAGCTAGAAGTCTATACATTTGACTATCATAACTCAAATTCATATCATTCATAACTAACATGCCAAATTGGAATGACTAATATTATGCTCCCCTTTGATGACATCCCAAGCATTAGAGCTTTCGCAAGCATTGCGGAATATGGCTCCTTTAGTAAAGCGGCTGAATCGCTCCATATTACTCAACCCGCAATAAGCAAACGTATCGCATTACTCGAAGAAAATTTATCTGAAAAACTATTTGATCGCCTGGGAAGAAAAATAATTCTGACGGAAATAGGCCAGGCTTTATTACCTAAATGCAAACACATACTTGAGACAATTGAAGAAGCAGCATTGCTGGCTAACAATATGGGAGGAAAAATTGAAGGCATTCTTCGATTAGGAACAAGTCATCATATTGGCCTCCACCACCTTCCACCAGTTATTCGTGAATTTGGACAACGACATAACAATGTAGAATTAGAACTTCACTTTATGAGTTCGGAACAGGTTTGTGAAAAAGTATTACAGGCTGAATTGGATATGGGAATTATCACCCTCCCACTTTCATCATCCGATGCCTTAATCACCAAATCGATTTGGATAGATAAACTGCGAGTGGTAGTTGGAAATAATCATGAACTTGCAGAGCAGAAAAAAGTCGATTTGAAAACACTCTCCGGTTTTAATGCATTACTACCCGAAAAAGGCACATACACACATAATATAATTGAAAAGTTGTTTTTCGACAATGGGCTCGCAATGACAACTAAGTTATCGACAAATTACCTGGAAACAATCAAAATGATGGTGTCAGTCGGTTTAGGCTGGAGTATATTGCCGCAAACAATGATAGATGAAGATTTAACAGTGTTAAACATTCCTCATTTTTCGTTAACTCGTAAGCTTGGTTATGTTCAACATCGACAACGTTCTGTTTCAAATGCAGCGATAGCTATGATGAGCTTGCTCAATGAAAGAAAAAATTAAAAAGCGCATAGTTTAATAATTAACAATCTATGCGCATTTTTTTTAAATATCATCATCAGATGATGGAAAGTTCACATCTTGATAATCATCAAAATCATCCAAAAAATCTTCCATTATAGTGTCCCATTCTTCCGTAATATGCAAAGACGATGGCTCTTTATATTGGGTATCTTCAGCTGCCAAACGTTCATTTGAAATATCTCCAGGACCATCTTTATAGTAAACCCTACCCATTGTTATTCTCCCGATTACAAGTTTCGTAACAACGTTACTTACAATCTTTTACGTCCCTCTTACCTCTTCTTTTAGAACACACAACGGGAAAAGCGTGAAGTCATTCACAATACAAAGTGAAACATTATCCACAAGAACAAAGCACAGCGTTTTGCAAAACGAGCTGGTTCGAAGATACCCATAAGTGCGTTTACATGGATGCAAATGATAGAATATGTTTTTTTGACAATGAGTTATTTCTAACAGACCACTAACAGAGTAGTCCAGTTATTTATATCTCAATTAGTTGTTCACGACAAAGGGCTGATCCAGGTAGGATTTTTTATAATTATTCTTAACACAAAAAACCAACATCTCAGTGAGCAAATGATTACCCTGTTTTTTCTCATCAGGAGTATACATCTTTGTGTTAGGATATTTATAGTGAGGTCTAATATGACGATGGCCCTGCACAGTTAACACTTCAGCCACCTGTGCATCATAATACATCCTGACTTGTATTTTCGTTTCCGGTACGTGCTGATATTGTTCACCATAACGTGAAACAAAACTGAGAAGCATTGTATACGGTGTGCGCTCTAATACATCAACACAGAGCTGGACGTAGTGATCTTCACTGGATAGAGTAACATGCTCAAAGAGCTGCAAATCAGGCAACAGAGTGCGTATACGCAAGAAATTATCTTCGTACAAATCTTGGGAATTTTCTTTGTGTATATTAATCATATGCACCTGAAACAATCACACAAACCCTTTATTAGCGAAAACAGGATAAAGTAATTTTAACGCATCATGTATAAAAATAGTATCTTTTAAATCTAAATAAATTGAGTGCCATCGTAAGAGCTCAAAATATTTGTGAACGCAATTTTCCAACCAGGAATATATATTTTATCGAAAAGTTTCATATCACTTGCATTAACAATATTAGATGCTAACTCGGAAGATTCGCGCACGTCATTCAAATTCGATAGTATTTTCTATTCCCCTCCAATCCACTCCTTCATGCGAGCCCTTAAACGAATCATAGCCTGGCTTAATAGTTGACTAATTCTTGATTCACTGACACCGAGCACCGAGCCAATTTCTCGCAAGTTTAATTCAGAATCATAGTATAAAGTGACAACCATTTTTTCTCTTTCAGGAAGACCGGCAATTGCTTCTGTCAATTTACCTTTAAATCTCTCGCTAGACATAGCTTCGAACGGACCACTATTTCGATCTGTCAACCCCAATTCAATCGCATCGTCATCTACGCCAAGCTCTTCTAATCCATATATTCTTGTATTACTTGAATCTTGCAAGATTTTGTAATATTCATCAATAGTAATTTCCATCTCTTTCGCAACTTCATCATCCCTTGCATCTCGACCAGTACGTGCTTCAATTTCACGTACCACTTTCGCCATTTCTCGTGTTTTACGATGTACTGATTTTGGCGCCCAATCGTTTCGCCGTAACTCATCTAGCATGGCACCACGAATACGTATTCCTGAATAGGTTTCAAAACTCGCACCTAAATCGGGTTTGTAATTTCGAGAAGCTTCCAGCAAACCTACCATTCCCGCCTGTATTAAATCATCAACGACAACAGATGAAGGGAGTCGCGCCATTAGATGGTATGCAATTCTTTTTACCAACGGCGCATACTTTACGATCATTGCATCTGATTCGTCAGATCTCACATTTTTATAGGGATTAGTTGCCATTATGAACTGCCATTTATTACCTTGCTTGCTAACATTTCGACAAATTCACGCGTTAACTTTAACCAATTTGGAATAGATAATGTTTTTAGTTACTTGAAGGAAGTTTTCGAATTAATATCGAATTTACAAAAGTATCGTTGCGTTAAAAGAAGATATTATCCCGCAAATTATAAAGATTGGGTTACGTGGAAAAAAGTATGAGGAGAGCAAGAAACTCTCCTCGATAAGATATCAATTTACTTATAATTACTTCACTATTAAACAGCTAAAAATTGTATGATACTTTATCCGATTCAGCATTATAAATTGAGACAGCTTCAATGTTACTCAAAAAATTCCTTTCCAATTCCTTATCAATAACGGAAACAGACATAGTAGAATAATCTTTTGAATTAACCATATGTTTTTTATTTCTTCTTCGACTGTAGTGTAGTAATTGACGTCGAGCAGAATCAAAAGCATCACGAATTGCTATGTAAACATCTTCATTCGCTTCTTTTTTTACTGCTAAATCAGCACCAGGGACTGAAATATCAATACTTACGTTATAAAGTAAACCTTGGGATTTATGCTTGTGCGGAGCTTCAACCATAATACGACAAGCAATTATTTTGTCATAAAACCTTTCGAGCTTTTTCGATTTTGATCTGATGACATTCAGTGCAACATTTGAAAGTGAAAGTTTTCGTGTAGATATTTGCAACGGTATTTTCACATTATCCTCCTCTGCTTATAGGGACTAATTTTGTGACAATCTATTGACAAAATACATGGCAGGATAGCGAAGAACTTGTCGTAAAAATAGTTCAAAAGAAATACAATAACATTTTTAAGATTAATTGTAATAACAATAATCAATCAATTTCTGCTCTTCATTCCTCTCCTGCATTTACCATTCAAGAATAAATTAAAGCTCAGCGCAAATATGAAAATTTATTCATCCTCATTAATTTTATTTGGGCTAATAAAATTCATTACATCGCATGTCATTAAAGAGGCTCTATCTCTCTTGAATATTTATTTTTATCATGTAACTATTTCTCATAACACATTCAAATTCAAGTTAGAAAACTGAGAGATATTTCACCATGTTACGACCCGGTTTAAGTAATATTTCAATCTTTTAGAGAAACATACCCCTTGCATCAATGTCTAATTAAGTAATATAAATTACAACAAAATCAGTCACCTTGTTTTGTGGTTTCAGGTTTGATCAAGCAGCCTTCTGGCTTGGTTATTGCTCCTTAAACTTATGTTGAATCTACAAATTTAGTCGTACGTTTTTCGATTCGGCTAGTAACTTTAGAGGTAGCCTACTATGAGCATATTCAGTCAATACAAAGAACGTTTTGATGACTCTCAAGAAGAAACGATGAGCATCCAGGAGTATTTAGAGCTTTGTAAGAGTAATCCCAATGTCTATGCTTCAGCTGCTGAACGCATGTTAAAAGCTATCGGGGAACCTGAACATTTTGATACAAGAACAGATCCACGTTACAGTCGTCTATTCTCCAATCGAATTATTAAACGATACCCCGCGTTTAAAGATTTTCATGGAATGGAGGACACTATTGAAAAGATCGTCTCTTATTTCAAGCATGCCGCACAAGGATTGGAAGAGAAGAAACAGGTTCTTTATCTTCTTGGCCCCGTAGGGGGGGGGAAATCTTCATTAGCTGAGAAATTGAAATCTCTCATGCAAAAAGAACCATTCTATGCAATACAGGATTCCCCTGTTCATGAATCACCCTTAGGCTTATTTTCCCCTTCAGAAGACGCTCAAATACTAGAAGAAGATTATGGAATATCCTCTCGATATTTAACCGGACTGATGTCCCCTTGGGCAGTAAAGCGTCTCCACGAATTCAATGGCGACATTACTAAATTCAAAGTGGTGAAAATTCGTCCCTCAGTCCTTGAACAAATTGCTATCGCCAAAACAGAACCTGGAGATGAAAATAATCAGGATATTTCGTCTCTCGTGGGTAAAATTGATATCCGAAAACTTGAAGAATTCTCGCAAGATGATCCTGACGCTTACAGTTACTCCGGTGGCCTTTGCCTCGCAAACCAAGGCCTACTTGAGTTTGTAGAAATGTTTAAAGCGCCCATAAAAGTGCTTCACCCTCTACTAACTGCTACACAAGAGGGCAATTACAAAGGCACTGAAGGACTTTCTGCAATTCCATTTGACGGGGTCATTCTCGCTCACTCTAACGAATCAGAATGGGTGACTTTCAAAAACAACAAGAACAACGAAGCATTTTTAGATAGGATTTATATTGTTAAAGTCCCTTATTGTTTGCGGGTTTCTGACGAAGTCAAAATATATGAAAAATTACTAAATAACAGCTCTTTATCTAATGCTCCATGCGCACCTGACACACTAAAAATGATGGCAGAATTTGCCATTCTATCGCGCTTGAAAGAGCCAGAAAATTCGAGTTTAACTTCCAAAATGCGAGTTTACGATGGCGAAAACCTGAAAGACACTGACCCGAATGCAAAATCCTATCAGGAATACCGTGATTACGCCGGTGTCGATGAAGGCATGAATGGTTTATCAACGCGTTTTGCATTTAAAATTCTTTCACGAGTTTTTAATTATGACAATTCTGAAGTAGCAGCGAATCCGGTTCATCTACTCCATGTACTGGAACAACAGATAGAGCAAGAACAGTTCCCACCTGAACTGGAAGAGAAGTACTTATCCTCCATCAAAGGATTCCTCGTGCCTCAGTATGTCGAATTTATCGGCAAAGAGATTCAAACCGCATATCTTGAATCTTACTCAGAATATGGTCAAAACATCTTTGATCGATATGTTACTTATGCAGATTACTGGATTCAGGATGAAGATTACCGTGACCCGGATACCGGTGAAATATTTAGTCGCGCTTCGTTAAACGAAGAACTTGAAAAAATTGAAAAACCGGCTGGCATCAGCAATCCCAAAGATTTCCGTAACGAAATTGTTAACTTCGTACTTCGTGCTAGAGCTAACAATAAAGGTAAGAATCCTGTTTGGAGCAGTTACGAAAAACTTCGCAATGTTATTGAGAAGAAAATGTTTTCAAATACAGAAGAACTTCTTCCTGTTATCTCATTCAATGCAAAATCATCTGCTGATGATAAGAAAAAACACGAAGACTTTATCAATCGTATGAAAGAAAAGAACTACACTTCAAAACAAGTCAGATTACTTTGTGAATGGTATTTGCGCGTTAGAAAATCATCGTAATAGAAGGGTTGTATTATGACTCGACTTATAGACAAACGTATTAATGCAAAAAACAAAAGCGCGGTTAATCGCCAGCGCTTTTTGAAACGCTATAAATCGCAAATTAAAAAAGCAGTGACCGATGCGATATCTAACCGCAGTATCACCGATATAGAAAGTGGGGAATCTATTTCCATACCTGCTAAAGATATCTCTGAACCAATTATCTATCATGGTCAGGGTGGAAAACGTGAAATGATCCACCCTGGCAATAAGGAATTTGTTCCTGGCGACAAAATTAAGCGTCCTCAGCAAAAAAGCGGAAAGGGCCAAGGGGATCAAGCGTCAGATTCGGGAGAAGGCCAAGATGAATTTGTTTTTGAAATCAGCAAAGAAGAGTTTATGGATTTCTTTTTTGAAGATATGGAACTCCCAAACCTGGTAAAAACACAGGTTACTACTATTTATGACAAGAAAAAATCGAGAGCTGGATTTAAAGCAGACGGCATCCCCTCCAACATTAATGTTGTACGTTCCTTACGAAACGCACATGCACGACGTATTGCACTAAGAGCCCCCTACAAGAAAGAGCTAAAAGAATGTCAAGATGAATTGGAAGAGCTTCTAGATGATTCCTCAAGCAGCGCAACTAAGATTGAAGCGCTCAAAGAACGTATTGTTTTTCTCGAAAAGAAAATCAAAACTATCCCTTATATTGATGAATTTGATTTACGTTACAACAATCATGTAGACGTACCAAAACCAACGACTCAAGCGGTTATGTTTTGCGTCATGGATGTATCGGGGTCCATGGATCAATCTAAAAAAGATATCGCAAAACGATTTTTTATTCTGCTATATCTATTCCTCACCCGCAATTATGAAAAAATCGAATTAGTATTTATCAGCCATCACACCACTGCTAAAGAAGTTACTGAGCAAGAATTCTTTTATTCACGAGAAACAGGCGGCACAGTTGTTTCAAGCGCACTAAAACTCATGCACGAGATTGCATCAACCCGCTACCCCACCAATGACTGGAATATTTATATCGCTCAAGCTTCAGATGGTGACAACTGGTATGATGACTCTCCTACATGTCGAGAAATTCTCGCAGAGAAAATTATGCCACTTGTGCAATATTATTCCTATGTAGAAATCACTCCTGATAGCCATCAAAGCCTTTGGCATGAATATGAAAAGGTAGAACAGAACTTTTCAAACTTTGCCATGAGAAAAATTGTTGATGTTTCAGACATTTTCCCTGTGCTACGCAATTTGTTCAAGAAAAAAGACGAATTGAAAACAGCATCCTAAAAAATAGGCAAGCAGATGAAAAAAAGAAAACCGTTATCTACTTCTTCGGAGTGGACTTTTGAACTTATTGATACCTATGATCATGAAATAGCAAGAATTGCAAAAAACTTCAAACTTGACACTTACCCTAATCAAATCGAAGTTATCAGTGCAGAGCAAATGATGGATGCTTACGCCTCTTCAGGCATGCCTATCGGTTATCATCACTGGTCATATGGCAAAAATTTCATGGATACTGAAAAAAAATATCGTAGGGGACAAATGGGGTTAGCCTACGAAATTGTCATAAACTCGAATCCATGCATCTCATATTTAATGGAAGAAAACACTATGCTTATGCAAGCACTAGTAATAGCGCATGCAGCATACGGACACAACTCTTTTTTTAAAGGCAATTATCTGTTCGAGCAATGGACATCTGCAGATGCAATAATTGATTATTTACTCTTTTCCAAAAACTATATCAAAGAATGTGAACAACGGTATGGTGTAGATGCGGTCGAAAACATACTGGATTCCTGCCATGCGCTCATGAACTTTGGTGTAGACCGATACAAACGACCACAACAACTCTCTATGAAAAAAGAGCAAATTCGTCAGAAAGATAGAGAAGCTTATTTGCAACAGCAAATTAACGAATTATGGCGAACAATCCCAAATTATTACGATACAAAAACTGAGGAGGTTGAAAGGCGATTTCCACTAGACCCACAAGAAAATATACTTTATTTTATTGAAAAAAACGCCCCACTATTGGAACCGTGGCAGCGTGAGATCATCCGGATAGTCCGAAAAATATCTCAATATTTCTACCCGCAAAAACAGACTAAAGTAATGAACGAAGGTTGGGCAACTTTCTGGCATTACACAATCCTTAATCAAATGTATGATGAGGGGCTCATGAATGATGGATATATGATGGAGTTTCTCCAATCACATACCAATGTTATTAAGCAGCCAGGATTCGATAGTCCTTATTATAACGGCTTAAATCCCTATGCATTAGGGTTTGCTATCATGAGCGACATTAGAAATATCTGCGAGAATCCAACAAGCGAAGATCGCGAATGGTTTCCTGAACTTGTCGATACAGATTGGTTAGAAACCATGGATTTTGCCATGAGAAATTTCAAGGATGAAAGTTTTATATCACAATATCTATCGCCCCGAATAATAAGGCAGATGCGTTTATTCGGCCTCAACGATGATGATCAAGAAGCTCATATTGAAGTCAATGCAATTCACAACACCACTGGCTATCAAAAAGTCAGGCATATTTTAGCTGATCAATACAATCTAGGTAGCATAGAGCCAAATATCCAGATATATAATGTTAATGTAAGAGGAGATAGAACATTAACGCTCCGCCATTACCAATATAACCGCAAGCCACTCGCTGGTACTTTAGATGAGGTATTAAAACATCTAACGCGCTTATGGGGTTTTAACACCGTATTAGAAACTGTTGATAACAACGGCGAGATTATTCAAACAACAAAAACAGAGATAAAACATTAAAATGAATGACCAAAAAAAACGGCCTAGGTAGGCCGTTTTTTTTGGTCAAAATAGAGAAACCTTTCTAATTATCAAAACTATAGGTATGTTTCATTCCTGCCAATAGTACCTTACCATTAGACTTTGTCACTTCCAGCCTGATTGTTCCAGAAAAATTTTTCATCGTCTCCGCGTCTTTTTTTAATACCGTAATTAAAAACTCGCCTTGTCCGATCGCTTTTTGATTTTTAATATCCCAACTCAGCGCATGTAAATCAATCACACGCATATCAGTAGAAGAGAATAACGAAGCATAATCCGCTTTAATCGCCTTTTTGCTTTTAGTGTCATTAACTACTGCATCCTTAGCAAAAAAACGCATCAAATCATTTAAATTCCCTTCTTCGTAAGCGAGGGAAAAATCAGTAATAAATGATTTTAATTCAGTATTTGAAATCTTATTTAACGCCTTACTATTCGCCACCACCTCAGGTGCTGAGATAACGGGTGCCGAAGATAGCATCGCCAACTTTTCCCCACCTAAAGCGCCTGAGCTAACATCTGACCTATCCCCCTTTTCGACAGCAAGAGGAGCTCGTTCTATTCTCGCTTGCAGCACTTGTTTTACAGGTGTCCTTGACTCTGTAGTTAATGATTTCGAAACATCAGAAGATGAACCACTATCAATATTCTTTTTAAATGTCTCTTCCACTGCAGATGCTATTTCTTTAAGCGTATTTGGTTTAGGAATAAATATTGACTCAACAGGCTCTAGAATTTTTTCCAGCTCAGCAGATTCAGTCGCTTTTTGAATTAAAGGCTCAGCTTTAGCAACTTGTGTAGTTTGAGCTACAGTTTCATTGACTTTGCCCCCCTCCTCTTCAAAAGCAATAAGCTTATTCACCTCTGGCACATACAGATAAATTGCAGCCAAGCCACCAAACAACATTACTGATAAAGAGGCGACAAGTGACCATTTCAGCTTTGGTTCATGCAAAGTTGCTTTTAAATTGCTTGCCGTAGTAAACGAACTTTGCTCAGACGAATCATTTTCAGATATATTCAGTCTGTCTGCTTCGGAAGCGTCACTATGATTTAATTGATTGTTTGAATAATTTTGCTTCTTAGCTACTCTACTTCTCGATGCAAGGAAATGGTCATAATCTTGTCGTTTCTCAACAGAACGCAAAGTGCCGTAAGCTTGATTAATTCGCCGAGTATATGTTTCATCCCAATCGCTAGGCTGACCTTCAGCATCAGGCTGAAATAGAGTGAACATGTGCTTATAGTGGGCTTTAATAAGCTCCATACTCGCGTTATTACTCACACCCAGTCGACGATAATAATCAGAACTACCGCATAACAATACATTTTGAAGATACAATCGAATAGCGTCTCTAATTTCACTATCGGTTACATTCTCTATAATGCCAATACGTACATAATCAGGAATTTCTTTGCTTCCCGAAGCTACTTGTAGCAACTCACCCATACCATTTAACGAATGACTATCTACTGATACGCCGCGAAATTTTGCAGGTTGCTTATAATATTCTACACAAACAGACAGCAACTCCCACCAACTTGGAGACGCGCTTCTAGATTTATGGATGTTAGTTACAGATGCGGATTGAGGTGCGACTTCAATGCTTCTCGCAGTATTGTCCCTTGCATTAAATTGCAAAATGTTTTCGCGTTCAGGCACTGGCACTTCAGTAGTGGTTTTCGGTGCAGGATAAAAATCGTCGAGCCCAGAATTATCGTCTTCACTCCTGGATACACTTAAATCTTCACCTTGATCATCGCCATCTCCCGCATCAGCTTCGTCAGAGAATTTCTGAAGTTGCTGTGTATCAAGCAATACATCACGGTCTGATTCTGCTGTTTTTTCAAGCTTCACGGAGCCAGGTGCAACATCTTCGTCTACCAAAATAGCTTCAGGGTCGATATCTTCTAACTTCACGCCTTCTGCAGAAACTTCATACGCTAATTCTTTTGCGACTTCTTTTATGTGTTGATCTTGAAAATGGTGAATTTCTTCAATTGCACCAAATAAAAACAAACGATCACAAAAAGTATTGATGCGGCGAGGAACGCCTTTAGTGTATGCAAAAATTCTGGCAAAAGCTCTATCACTTATCTTAGGATCGCCCTCCCAACCAACACGCTTCAAACGAAATTCAATATATTCACGTGTTTCAGTAATATTAAGCGGCTCCAAATGACAAGAAGCAACCACGCGCTGACGAAGTTGCTCCATTTTTTTAGAATATAAATTATCTCGAAACTGTTGTTGCCCCAAAAGAAAGATCTGAATTAGTGCATCTTTTCCCAAATAAAAGTTGGACAACATGCGAAGCTCTTCTAAAGACTCCGGTGGTAAATTTTGCGATTCATCCACTAAAAGTAAAACATGATAACCAGCCCTAAAACGTGAAGTACAGAAAGCTTCCAAACGCTTTAAGATTGTTGCTTTAGGTGCATTTTCGTGTTCAAGACCGAAAGATGCAGCAACCATGCGTAAAACATCTTCAGCTTGTAGATGTGTTGTATTGAGTTCCGAAACAACAATTTTTTCTTTCCCAATTTCTTGCAAAAGGGAGCGAGCTATCGTTGTTTTGCCTGTACCCGGTGTACCGGTAATGACAATAAAGCCTTCTTTCTGCGCTAATCCATAACGAAGATAAGAAAGTGCTCTATTGTGCCCTTTACTCCCAAAGAAAAAACTAGGATCCGGACTCAATCTGAATGGCAAATTATTAAACTGGTAATATTTTTCGTACACGCGAAACCTATCTCACCTTAAAGGGTATTCATTATCCTATTTTACCATTATTAGTATGGTAAAAACCACTTCAACTACAATAAGTTGGTTAATTTAAGTTAATTATTTACTAGTTCGAACAATCATTGGGCAACTTAAAAAAATACGACAAGTTCACCAAAGTTTTTCATCCATAATGAAATTAAAACTTATTATGTTCAAGCAACATATGACATAAGTCACAGTTTTTGATAATACTTTTATAAGAAGGCATTGATTAAAGAAACTATTTTGAATTTTCAGACTATTGGAACTTTGCACAATCGTCCACTCCAACAAGTATGACGAAATCTTGCCAAAAAGAGGGTGCACAATCTCCAGTATTAATACACTAAGCGAACTCAGTTGCTCGCAATTAACCCTTATTTTTAATGGTAATTATAACCGGAAATTATTACAACGGATATAGAGCAATTCACCATGCATGAATTGTTGAGCTAAAAAAACGAATAAATATGATATTTTATGTACGGAGGGGGAACAGAATCGCTTTTAGACTTTAGGAAGCGCAGGCACCATAGATACACAACTTTTTAATGTCACATACCTATGGCTACGCTAGCGCCAGTTATTATTGTTATATTCTTATTATTATTGTTGCTTTCCTGCTTGCAATAGGGTGTTCATCCTAAACAAGCCAATACTACCCATGCTAATAAGCACCTAACTCTTTTTGATTTTGTTATTATTGAAGAGCTAAAGAAGCAGTATCATTATTACTAATTCACCAATCATGCCAATTATTTATTTCATTAATATTCAACATGTTAAGTGAAAGCATAATAATTCCTGAGTATTGTACTTGTAAGAATAATCGACGTAGTGATTATGAGACAAAAGCCAATAAGTTCAAGAACTTGCATCTTTCTTAATATTCGCTTAATTTTTAATATCCCTTATAATCAATGAGATAGAAAGTGTATATTCTAGGTATTTATAGGCATAAATATTTCTAAATGGAATTTTGAATGTAGATTCAAGTGTAAATTTTTTCGATTAATAATTTAGTATCCTAAAAATATAATGTCGAATTAATTGGAATCTACATCAGAGCACAGATGAATCAATCAGTTGCACAGCGAATAATAGAGAAAATCCAGCATTATAAAAGATATGCAACGTTATTGACGGAGTTATAGCATCGTACCTGTCACGCAAATACCCAAACAAGATTGAGGGGAAGAAAACTAAAGCTGCCCATGTAGGCTCATGATTAATTAGGTGAAAAAGTGAAAACAGTAAACTTGTAAGCCAGTTTGCCAGACTTATCGTGAAATATCGCTTTTGAAATAATGATTTTGACATTAATTCGGCTTGAATCCATCCTCTAAAAACAATTTCTTCCAGGACTGGATAAATAAAGATAGCTAAAATTAACGCTGAAAAAGGAGTGTTATTATTTGCAAATTGAATTGGTTGTACGGTTTGTGAATAAATTAACCAAAACACTGGCCCTACAGTAATGGCAAACAGCCAAACCGGATCTCTCCAAGAAGGAAGTGTTATTTTTGATCGCATGAAACCTGCCGGGAATTTATTTGCTATAACGTTTTTCCGTACTTGTAGCATCTCGACTTTTTAAATATTCCAGGCGGGCTTTTATCTTTGATTCCAAGCCACGCTCACTTGGCTCATAAAATATCGTTTCCTTTAATTCATCAGGAAAATAGTTTTCACCGGCTGCATATGCACCTTCTTCATTATGTGCGTAACGATACTCGGCACCATAACCTAAATTATTCATCAGTTTTGTTGGCGCATTTCTCAGATGATGAGGCACTTCATAGGAAGAGGTTTCTGCAACTAGTTTTTTAGCTGCATTAAAAGCCCTATAAACTGAATTGCTTTTAGGCGCACAGGAACAATATACTACCGCGTGAGCAATTGCCCGCTCACCTTCGGCTGGGCCTAGCCTAATAAAAGCATCCCAAGCATTTAGCGTAATTTCCAAAGCTCGTGGATCAGCATTACCTATATCTTCAGAAGCGATCGCCACTAATCGACGCGCCACATAAAGCGGATCACAACCAGCATCCAACATTCTTGCGTACCAATAGAGTGCGCCATCCGGTGAAGAGCCACGCACAGATTTGTGAAGCGCAGATATTTGATCATAATAAATATCACCGCCTTTATCGTAACGCTTAACACTGCCTTGTGTTATCTGCAGAATATCGTCTTCTGTAATACTGTTCTCGCCAACCAACTCAAGCAAATTTTCCAAAAGATTGAGAGAACGTCTTGCATCTCCATCTGCAGCTTGTGCAAGCTGTTTCAACTGTACGTCAGATATTGAGATAACTCTACCACCGTAACCGTGATCCTTGTCTTTTAAAGCTCGTTGGAGAACACCCAAAATATCTTCATCAGTTAGAGATGTTAATACGTAAACGCGTGCGCGCGAAAGCAACGCATTATTGAGTTCGAACGAAGGATTCTCGGTAGTCGCACCAATGAATACCACAGTTCCATCTTCAACATAGGGAAGAAATGCATCTTGCTGGGATTTAGAAAAGCGATGAATCTCATCAACAAAAAGTAGCGTCTGGTTTCCAGTTTGTTGTCGATTAATTTGTGCTTGCTGAACGGCAGCACGAATATCTTTCACGCCAGAAAAGACCGCAGAAAGCATTTGCAGGTGAACCTGACAATTTTCTGCAATCAGATTCGCTAGAGTCGTTTTCCCTACACCCGGAGGGCCCCAAAAAATCATCGAGTGCAATCGGCTTTCATCGATAGCACGCCGGAGTAATTTCCCCGGTGCCAATAGATGTTGCTGACCGCAAAAATCATTAATCGTTTTAGGTCGCATACGTGCGGCTAAAGGCTCATGCTGTGGCTCTGCCTGATCAAACAAATCCTGCATTATTCAGAACTGGATGTATCAAAAATATCAGCCCCTGTTGGCGCTTTGAATTGAAAACGTGAAGCATCAACAGACGGATTGCGTTTAATCGATGAAAATCGAAGCTGTGTTATCTGACCTAGATTATCAAGCAGCAACATTTCAGATAGGTCTTTACCTTTGAATGCTAATTTGATTGAGGTAAAACCAGCATCACTATCTTTAGGCAATAATTCCACCCAGGAAAAGCCCGCAGTTTCTCCCAATGATTGGACGGTAAACGTATCACTCAAGGGCTTATCATCACTCAATAAAACAGCTGGGGTATTACCTAATGCACTGTTTACTGTTCTAACAGTAACCTGCTCCAGATCTGCATCATAAATCCAAATTTTATTTCCGTCTGATACGATTTCCTGAATAAATGGCTTTGTATAGTCCCAACGAAATTTACCCGGTCGTGAAATCCAAAGCTGTCCACCACTCACTTCCACCGTGCTCAGTTGTGAGTTTTCGATGACTTGCTCAAAATCAGAAGAAAACGTTTTCAGCCCTTTAAAAAAATTCTCCAGAACTTCGCTCGCATCTCCAGCTAACAAGGAACTACTCATTACCAACAAATAGCTGGCAACAATACTTTTTATCTTCTGTTTCATTTTTTCCTTTGAGTTCAGAAACTAATTATTTTTAGAAATAACTTCTCGTTGGCCATTATGATTAGGTGTAGACACTATCCCTGATGCTTCCATAGCTTCTACCATACGTGCTGCGCGATTGTAACCAATTTTCAATCTTCGCTGCACACCTGATATGGAAGCTTTTCGCGTTTCAATAACAATTTGTACGGCTTCATCATAAAGCGGATCTTTTTCAGGATCATCACTGACAGGGCCTGAGTCTGACGCTCCCATTCCTATATCCGCGATCTGATCGCCTTCCAAAATAGAGTCATTATAATTAGGTTCACCTCGCGATTTAATATCATTAACAACCCGATGTACTTCAGGGTCATCCACAAAAGCTCCATGCACTCGAGTAGGCATACCAGTCCCCGGGGCAAGATAGAGCATATCACCATGGCCTAATAGTTGTTCTGCCCCCATTTGATCGAGAACAGTTCGAGAATCTATTTTTGATGAAACTTGAAATGCGATTCGAGTCGGGATATTCGCTTTAATCAAGCCCGTTAAAACATCAACCGAGGGTCGTTGCGTAGCAAGCATCAAGTGGATACCAGAAGCACGAGCTTTTTGTGCAAGTCGAGCAATTAACTCTTCAACTTTTTTACCCACCACCATCATCATGTCAGCCAACTCATCCACAATAACAACAATAAAAGGTAATGGTTCAAGTATGCCTTGTGGCTCGTCGCTTTCAGGATTGTAAAGTGGATCTTTTATGGGTTCTTCTTCCTCAATTGCCTCTTTGACCTTGCGATTATAACCCGCCAAATTTCGTACGCCGAGAGCAGACATAACTTTGTAACGTCGTTCCATCTCAGCAACACACCAGCGTAAGGCACTGGAGGCATCTTTCATGTCGGTCACAACGGGAGATAGCAAATGAGGAATTCCATCATAGATCGAAAGCTCCAACATTTTTGGATCGATCATAATCATTCGCACATCTTCGGGCGTTGAGTTATAGAGAATACTCAACACCATGGCGTTCACTGCTACTGATTTACCAGAACCTGTTGTACCTGCAACTAACAAATGAGGCATTTTTGCTAAATCCGCTACTACCGGATTACCGCTAATATCTTTCCCCAGCGCAAGTGTTAGCGGAGATGCTGAATTCTCGTATTTTTTAGATTGTAGAATCTCAATTAAACGTACCATCTCGCGATATTCGTTGGGGATCTCAATACCAATAACCGATTTTCCGGGAATCACATCGACAACACGAACAGAGATAACCGATAAACTACGCGCCAGATCTTTCGCCAGGTTAATTATCTGCGAACCTTTCACCCCAGCTGCCGGTTGTAATTCATAACGTGTAACAACAGGCCCGGGTAATACTTCAACAACCTGAGCTTCGATATTAAATTCTTTCAGCTTTATCTCAAGCAAGCGCGCCATTGCTTCCAATGCTTCCGGCGACATTTTCTTTTTCATTTCTGTTGGTAGATCTAAGAGCGAAAGTGCAGGTAGACTATTGTTGGATTTTGACTCTCTAAATAGTGGTATCTGTTTTTCTTTTAGTGCACGTTCACTCTTCTGAGCGGCCTGCTTGCTTGGTTTTTTAATTAAAGGACTTTTACGATCAAATACTTTCGCTTTTTCAGTATCGATAATAATTTTTCTTTCCTGCTTCGCCTGTTTGGCGATCTTCCGTTCTTTTGCTCGTTTACGCATCCCGATGAAACCTTGCACCAGGATTCTTCCAGTAACATCCATTAGTCGCAGCCACGATAATCCAAACAGACTCGCACCAGCAAGACTCGCTGCTAGCATAAAAAGAGTTGCGCCTGTTGGGTTAAAAATATTGATGAGCGATTCACTCACCAGACTACCCAATAATCCACCACTATTCGCAGGTAAAATACTCTCTTCTATGAAAAAGTGCATGGCAGCAATGCCAGTACTGGAAGTAATCAATAATATGAAACCGATGGCACCAAGCAACAGAGTAACTGAATTGCTAGATTCATATCGGTTATTACCTCGGAAGATTTTCCAACCCAATAAAAACACAAGAAAAGGAAAAATATAGGCAATTTTACCAAAGAGGAAATAGGAGATATCTGCAAACCAGGCCCCCACCAATCCACTTGCGTTGCTAACGTCTGTTGAAAGCGTGCTGTGAGACCAGGCGGGATCAGATGCGTTATAAGTATACAACGCGGTGTAGAAGAAAATTGCCAGAGCCCCAAACAAGATCAACGCAATTTCCCGCAAACCACGTATCTGTTTTGTGGTGAGCTGGCTCACCTCTGCATCAATGACCTCATCATCATTTGTACGTGCTATCTGCTTAGCCAAACAAACTCTCCCTACTACTTTGTCAGATTTTTATGAACGATCAATAAATATGCGATTTATATTCCGTTCCATGGATTGTTATTATTTATAAATCTGTCAGGTAAAAATCCTGTGAATATAATAACTCAAGTTTCGGAGTTCAAATTTTCTTAATTAGCTGCAATAAACATGGTGTATGTACAATATGAAAGCATTGGCAGCATGGATGCTACCGTCGAGCTTACACGGAAATATTCACAGCGTCTTTCATATTGTACATACACCATGATTGTTGCCTCCAATATAGATTTGCACTCCGAAACTTGAGTAATAAGTAACAAAAAGGATTATACCTTCATGTAGTCACCAGATCGACAATAAGTCTCAACACAATTAGTTAAATTACTCAAGGCAAACTCAAAGCAGGATGCATTAATTTTCCGCCTTCAACATTAATCCCTTTCACCAATGCGGGGTGTTTACGCCAATCTTTTTGGGCAAGCTTTGACACATAAGGTAACAAGCTAGCAGAGAGGGCTTGCGATGCAGAGCGCGGAACGGCACCAGGCATGTTGGTAACACCAAAATGCAATACTCCCTCCTCTACATAAGTCGGGTCTGCGTAAGTGGTTGGACGAGTTGTTTCTATACAACCGCCTTGATCAACCGCAACATCGACAATTACACTGCCTTCGTCCATCATCTTAACCATTTCCCGACTCACAACATGAGGTGCTTTTTCACCCGTAATCAACACTGCGCCGATTAATAAATCAGCATCTGCAACTGATTCTTGCACCAAATTAGGAAACGGATAGAGAGCGGTCACATTAGGACCAATACTTCTCAAATGTTCTTGTTTTGTACGATTCGTATCAAACACCGTCACTCTTGCACCAGTGGCAGCAGCAATAATGGCGGCATTTGAACCAACGACACCACCACCGATAATAACCACATGCCCCCTGTCTGCGCCAGGTAAACCGCCTAACAACAAACCCTTCCCGCCATTGGGACGTTGTAATAAATTCGTACCAATTTGTGAGGCAAGCCTGCCTGCGATATCACTCATGGGTGCAAGCAAGGGCAATAAGCCATTTTCTTCCACGGTTTCAAATGCAACTGCTGTTAAACCGATCTCCATGAGTTTTTTCATTAAGGGAATCTCAGCTGCAAGATGTAAATAACTAAACAAAAGATGATGTGATTGTAATCTTTCCAACTCAGGACCAATTGGCTCTTTAACTTTTACTATCATCTCAGTTGTTTCATAAAGCGCATCTGCATTCGGTAATAATTGCACACCAGCAGCAAGATAATCGTCATTACTGTAACCGCTCATTAAACCTCCATCTTTTTCCAGATAGACATCATGGCCTTCGTGAATCAGAGCAGAACAAGCGGCTGGTATCAATCCTACTCTTCCTTCAAGGGTTTTAATTTCCTTGGGTATTCCGATTTTCATCATATCTCCTTATAGTCCTCGGTATATCTCAAACCGATTCGGCCATTGGATAAAATTTATTATATAATGTTCCAAAATAGAAACTAAGTGAGGAGCATTAAATAATGAGTGAAGTAAAACATTGTCGTCTTTTAATCCTGGGCTCTGGCCCTGCGGGATATTCTGCTGCTGTCTATGCTTCTCGTGCAAATTTGAATCCTGTTTTGATCACCGGTGTAGAACAGGGTGGGCAGTTAATGACAACCACTGAAGTTGACAACTGGCCGGGCGACAACGAAGGTGTTCAAGGGCCGGAATTAATGGCCCGCATGCTTAAACATGCTGAGCGATTTGAAACCGAAATTGTTTTCGACCACATTAACGAAGTCAATCTAAAACAACGCCCGTTTACACTAAAAGGCGATCAGGGAAGCTACACTTGCGATGCTCTCATTATTTCAACAGGTGCATCAGCACGTTATCTGGGATTGGAATCAGAAGAAAACTTTAAAGGTCGAGGCGTTTCAGCTTGCGCAACCTGTGATGGGTTCTTCTATCGCAACCAAAATGTCGCTGTTATTGGTGGCGGTAATACAGCTGTTGAAGAAGCACTCTATCTTTCAAACATCGCAGCAAAAGTGACAGTTATTCATCGTCGTGACAAATTCAGCTCTGAAAAAATTCTGTCTAAGCAGCTTATAGAAAAAGCAAAAAATGGTAATGTTGACATTATCTGGAACCATACGCTGGATGAAGTATTGGGCGACGATAGTGGTGTAACCGGCCTTCGCTTGAAATCAATGAGTGATGACTCAACACAAGAGATAGCTGTTCACGGCGTATTCATAGCCATCGGCCACACTCCAAATACATCACTTTTTGAAGGTCAACTCGAAATGGAACATGGCTATTTGAAAGTAAATAGTGGTACACAAGGGAATGCGACACAAACCAGCATTCCAGGTGTTTATGCCGCAGGTGATGTTGCTGATCATATGTACCGACAAGCAATCACCTCTGCTGGAACAGGATGTATGGCTGCACTAGATGCTGAAAAGTATCTTGATAACCTTGATGCGATAAAGTAGATTAAACTTACCCGGGTGGAATCATTCACCCGGGTAAGTTTAAAATAAAAATATGATTCCTGTCGTCATCTATCCAAACGATAACAGTTTCCAATTTCCTAACGCAGAACTAGCGTTAGCAGATCCTAATGGATTGCTGGCGGTAGGCGGAGATTTAAATCCAACACGCATACTCAATGCTTATCGTCATGGTATTTTCCCCTGGTTTAGTGAAGATCAACCTATCCTTTGGTGGTCACCTGACCCAAGAATGATCTTATATCCCGAAAAATTATCTCTATCTCGCAGCTTACAGAAAGCGCTACGCAAAACAGAATTTCAATGGACATTTGATCAAGCATTTACAAGAGTCATTTTTTCTTGTGCACAACCAAGACCTAAACAAGCTGAAACCTGGATCACACCAGGAATAATGGACGCTTATATTGCTCTACATAATCAGGGTCATGCCCACTCATTTGAAACATGGCATGATGGAAAACTGGTTGGAGGACTATATGGCATTGCGATAGGTCAAGTATTTTTTGGTGAATCCATGTTTTCAAAAAAAACAGATGCCTCTAAAATTGCCTTTGTCAATGCTGTTTATCAACTACAACAATGGGGATATAAACTCATCGATTGCCAGGTAGCATCAACGCACCTGCAAAGTTTTGGAGCAGAGAATATTTCACGCAGTGATTTTTTAGAACAAATTACTTATCTAACAACTTGTCATCCTGAACATGATTCATGGCAACAGATGAGCACTATTACATCATAGAAAATGAACATCGACTCACTTAAATTTTTTCTCAGCACAGAACAAAAGTGTAGTTACCTTGAGAACCATGTATCTGCCTCCGTGTTTGTAGATCCTGAAGGAGAAATGAGCACGGCACTTTATAGCATTCTCATTAATCACGGTTTTCGTCGTAGTGCCAATTACGTATACCGACCCCACTGCCCTGAATGCAATGCATGCAAACCAACACGCATACCCGTTAAATTATTTTCTGCAACACGTAGCCAAAAACGAGTATGGAATCGCAATAAAGACATCACGGTTTCAGAAGCAAAAGCTGAATACAACGAAGAGCACTTTGAACTTTACAAAAAATATGTTCACACCCGTCATGAAGAAGGTGAGATGAATCACGAAGATCCCCATAGATATTTCGAATTTCTCAATAGCGAATGGTGCAAAACGGCATTTTATGAATTTAGATTGGAAGGAAAACTCGTTGCTGTTGCTGTAACTGACATCCTTTCCCAGGGCTTATCCGCACTCTATACTTTCTTTGATCCGGAATATGAAAAAAGAAGCTTGGGAAGCTATGCAATTTTATGGCAGATTGAGAAAAGCATAAAGTTAAACAAGCCCTATTTATATTTAGGCTACTGGATCAAAGAATGTAAAAAGATGCAGTATAAAACCAAGTTCAAACCGATTCAGATTTGGCAGAATGATGAATGGATTCAAATAAAAGAAGACTGAACATTTTTCTATATCTGTTGACTTTGGAGAAAATCTACAGTTAAGGATATTATTAAAGTTGATATACAATCAGAACTTCCAATAGCTGCATTTATTGAATGCTAACCCGATCAAGTTGTGTTAAAAAATAACTTTCGTTACCAACGCCCATAATAATTTCATGTTGTGCTGTCGTCGTGGGCAATACCCACTCAAATGTAGCGCTGCCGCTGATCACATCGAATGCAACATTATTGCACTGCCCTGCAGTGACCCAACATTTATTAACTAATCGATTTACCTTTGAATCAGGTTTCCAAGAAATAGTGTATTGCAACACTTCACCGCGTAAAACATCATCATATTGTTTATCTAGTTCAATGTAAGGGTTTACGATTGTTAGACCTTTACTATCTACAAAATAGACTTCTCCATTAATATAATCAATATCTTTAACATATACTGCATTATAATGACCTAATATTCTCGGCCTAGAACTTTTGCTTATATCTGTTATTTGCATTCCAGCACTGTTATCTGCGATAAATGCGCGAGAGTCTTTCACTTTAACATCTGCTGCACTACCCGGCGTATTCAATGTTCCTAATAATGCTGGTGAAGATGAATTTTTAACATCTACGATCTTTAATCCAGGTCTCGCTGCTGCTAGATAAGCAATATCACCTTGCACATCAACTGCAGTTGTTGATTCTACCGTATCATATGATCCTAATAATTGAGGATTAGAAATATCACTGTAATCGACTATTTGAAGCCCTGCGCTACCGTTAGCGATATATGCTAAATCACCAACAAATTTTGTTGCAATAGCGCTTCGAGTATCGGCAAAAGAGATAGTATTTGGATTTGTTGGTACACCTATATCAATGGCAGAAACACCACGCCAGCTTGAAGAGAGAAACACATCGCTTTCTTTTATTGTCACTCCCCACGGGTAATGTGCTCCATCAGGAAATGGATCATAAGTTGTTAGCAATAGAGGAGCGTCAGGGTATGTAATATCTATAACTGATAATGCGCCATAGTAATCTGACATATATGCATAGTTTCCACTAATATCTAAATCTCGATTAAATTTTCCTACAGTAACACTTCCTAAAAATGTAATCTCATCTTTACGGGATATATCAGCGATATTCAGATTATTTGGTAAATCAGCAATATAAGCCTTGTCGTTTTTAATTTTAAAACTATATGCTGATCCTGGCGTCGTATACTCTCCGACCACTGGGGAATATGCAAAGTCTGAAACATCTATAACAAATAATCCACCAGCGGAATCTACGACATAAGCTAAATCATTTTCAACGAAAACGCTGTTAGGTAAAGAGTCTAACTGTATCGACAAAATAATTTGAGGCTTTGATTTATCAAGTAAATCATATGCTTGTAGAGATCGGTTACTGATGACATATGCTTTTTCATCTTTAACAAAGATATCATAAGCCGTATGAAAAATACTCGTTTTACCAATATGAGTGAAATTTCCAAGATTTGAGATATCCAATATATTTAAATTATATTGCGTTAAAGAAAAACTGGAATTTCGCTCAATCGCATAAACATAATCTCCATCTACAAAAAACTTATAAAAACAAGCACCATCCTCTACTACCTGCCCCTCTGCAATGATAGTCAATGGATCAGTGAGATCAATAGCTCTTAGGCTCGTACAGTTGTAAACATAATATAATTTACCATTAGATATTTGAAACTCTACATCTACACCGTGAATATTTACACTACTATGCGTTTTAATTGTCGTTGTAATTGAAGGTGACATTGGATCGGTAATATCAACAACTAAAATATCACGATTGGACAACAACACATAGGCATACTCTCCCCATGTATCCACATAGTATGCATCTTCTGGCATCTGAAGATAGCTCATTAATTTAGGGTCTGTACGATCACTAATGTCAATTATTTGAAGACCACCATTTGTATCAGCCAAGTAAGCAATATTACCTTTTATCGCCGGTTTTCTCGCTACCCCAGGTGTATCTACAACACCAACTTGAATTGGCTTTGTTTTATCTGTGAGATCAAATATTTTTAAACCTTGAGTACTGCCACCTACATACGCATAGTTTCCTTCAATTGATAAATCGATACCACGTCCTCCCCCATGACGATATACAATATGGCTTGGAAAATCATAATCAATAGAACTATTTACTGCCCCAAAATATGAATTCAATTGTGTTGATAAATTACTCGTATTCACATTTCCCTCAGCAGAAGTCACTGTCAGTGAAAATGTAATTGCATCGGGAGAATTTACAATAGGTGTTAGGAAGCTAGCATTAATTGAGTTACCATTAAGGATCTCGACAACTGAACCAGTCACCTGCTTCCATTCATAACTTACGATGGGGTCAGATGGCTCGCCGGCTATAGAGTCCTCACCTCGAAGAACAACTTGCTCTCCAGCATAAGAATTGTTTTGAATACTTGCATTTACCAGAGGTAACGCATTCGTCACCGTAATTTCCCAATCTACACTTGTGGTATATTTACCATCTGTCATATTTGCCGAGAACAAATATACATTATCATTGTCGCTGTCTTGTGGACTTTCAAAATCCGGTGAAGTATTGAAACTAACATCACCAGATTCAGATATCACAAAGTGATCATTGTCAAAACCAGTCAATTTATTAAACGTCAGTGGATCACCATCAATGTCAATTGCGTTAAGGTTTGCAATATAGCTTTTGTTTTCGGTAATGGATAACGCCAAAGATTGATTGCCGGACGGAGGATTGTCATTAATATTTATTACCTGTACAGATAATGATTCACTCAGTTGGTAAACACCATCTGAGAACTCGACTTCAACCTGATAAATATTATCCTCGTTACTGTCGAGAGGGTCTTCATAATCTGGCGCAGATACAAACTCTATGTTAGCGCTAGTAGAACTAAAAAAGAATAATGGAGAATCCTGCCCAGTTTTTACAGTATAGCTGATAGCATCATTTTCAGGATCTTTCACAATGAGCGATATAGGTCCAGTTAAATTTTCTTCAACGGCGAATGGGCCCGAGCTAATTAGATAAGGCGGCTCATTAACATCTGTAACAACAACACTCAGTGAGTGACTGGTACTTTTGTTTGACGGGTCTTTAGCTGCTACCGTTACGTTATAAACATTATCGCTATCACTATCTAACGGATTCTCGAAATCCGGGGCAGTAAGAAATTGAAGCAACCCTGTTGTTGCATCAATACTAAAACGATTTTGATCAGCACCACCAACAAGACTATAATTTAGCGCCAGCCCTTCTGGGTCAGTTATGTCAACCGTAATAACATCCTTGCTATTTTCCGCACTATTGATTTTTTCAATCGTATAATTAATAGGCTCTTCGTTAACATCCTTCACTGTAATGACAAGCGATTGCTTATCGAGATTGTTTGCAGGATCGCTAACCGTTACTTCAAGAATATATGTGTTATCTTTATCTAAATCTTGAGCGAGTTCAAAATCTGGTGTTTTGTCAAATTTGATTTCACCAGAATCTTGATCAATACCAAATAAGGCAGAATCTTCACCGCCAGTAATTGAATAAGTAAGTATTTGGTTTTCGGGATCTTGAGCACTAGTACTAAACATCAGGTTTGAATTCTCAGGTATCACCACAGATTCAAGCAACTTATCAAATCGTGGGTTTTCATCAACGTCTTTTACGTTTATTGTGAGAGATTGAGAAACTTCGTTAATACCATCAGATACCATAATGGTTATCTGATATCGATTATTAAGCTGTTGACTTAGTGTCGACTCAAAGTCAGGTAGGTTTTTAAACCGTAGGTTATTATCAGTGCTGTTTATTTCAAAGTGTTCGTTTGATGTTCCTAATAAGGAATATGTCAATTCTGTGCTATCTTCATCATCAGCTGTTAACTGTACAACAGTCAATAAGTTTTCATCTATCGAATAACTATCCAGGACAGTGAGTATCGGCGCCTCGTTAAAAGGATTGACGGTAATTAACAGTTCTTGGCTAACTAGGTTAACATCATCGCCGATTGTAATTTCTATCTGATAGTTGTTATCACTGCCCGAATCATGTGGTGCTTCGTAGTCGGCAGCGGTTATGAATTGAAGATTTCCCTGCGCATCCACAGTGAACAAATTTTTGTCTTCCCCACCAGAAACCTGATAACTTAGTGTTTGCCCTTCGGGATCATAGGCATCAAGTTTTCGAACAAATTTAACATTTTCAGATACATTGTGTAACAAAGGTGAACTAAATATAGGGGCTTCGTTGTCATCAATTATTGTGATTGTTAGTTCTTTCGTGACAGTATTCGCACCATCACTGGCAACTATTTGTACCGTGTAAGTATTATTCAACGCTTTGCTGGCAATTGAATCGTAATCTTTCACTTCTTTAAACGCGAGCATGGTGCTATTTTTAATTTCAAACAGCGCCTTCGATTCATCACTTAAGGAGAAATTAACTACATCTTTTTCTGGGTCAACTGCCGTTAATTGCACGATATCTAGAGTGTTTTCAGAAACATTTAAATTACTTTCAATGCTGATGGTGGGCATTTGATTAATTTGCTGAACAACTGGTAGTGTAACGTTATTGCTAATCACGGAAATCCCACTGATACTTTCAGAATTTTTTGCGACAACCCAGTAGTAATAAGATTCACCAGCAATAACGTTCGTATCTGTCAATGGTGAAATTGCATTGTCTATTTTATATGCCTGCTCAGTATCGAATATGTTATTTGATTGTCGATACAATGTGTAAGATTCAGCTGCATCTACTGAATCCCAGGAAATAACAATATTTAAGTCACTAACATTAGCCATTAGATTTTTCGGCGGCGAGAAAACCGATGGAGATTTTACGACAGATTTTAATTCAACATTGACCAACGAGCCTACAAGAATCTCTTTTTCATTTCTAATGGCTGTAACAAGAAAATACAGAGTGCCTTCAGTTGGCAAGCTTGCATCATTATGCAAATAATTTTTCGAAGTAATGCCTTTGACTAGCCCTTGGTAATTATCAGTTGTGATACTGGGATCTGTAGACCAATATATGTTATAACTTTCACCTTCCCCATCCCAGTTTAACTCGATTTTTCCGGCACTAAATTTGACATTAAGATTGTCTGTTTGATTATCCGAAAAAGTATAAGCAATGATGTTTGAGGGCTCGCTTTCATTTCCACCCCAAACGCCTTTAACTTGTATGTAGATGGTTTCACCTGCGGTACCTTGATCTAATTCTATTGAGTTATTACTTGTATTAATAACTCTAGTTGTGTTGTCAAGAAAATTGGAGTCAGATGATAAGTAAACAACATAAAGTTGCACATTTGTATTATTACTCCACTTCACTTTGACTTTATCAAAATCAACCTCACTGAGTGATAGTGTTAGAGGGGCGGGAGCTTTCTGAGAGGGGTGGTCGTTAGCCACTTCACCATTACATCCAGACAATAAATAAAACATGGCAAGCAGGAGCAGAATGTTAACTAAATCTTTCATAAGGTAATTAGCTTTTTAAATCGTTGATTTATAATTATTATTGAAATATGTTATGCGCATTATAAACAATACGATATTAATTCCTAATTATTTTTCTCTCCTGATTACCAATCCTGATATTTCATGAATTTGCAAATTTATCGCGTAGAAATTTGATTTTACAAATGATTTTCTTATTGAGTGTCGGACTGGTGTATCCGGTCGATTGAAGAAATTTATTTGTAAAATCAAAAGACAAGCGAGAAAACACAATATTCATGAATTATCCTGGCTAAAGCAAGTTATTCTTAAATGTATTTTTTAGAGTATCAATAATGTATTCCTTTTGGCTTGATAATTTTCTTTAAGTACATAATTATCGTCAAATTCAAGAGGTGGTTTATATTGACTTTCCTAATGATGGACATCCATCGCAATGAACTAAAAATGAGCCCAATTTAGGTTAAAAACCTTATTCTTTATATGATAATTGATGTCCACCCTGATCGCTATAATGTAGAGGAACCCAATTTAAATTCATTAATTTAAAAACAATTATATTTTTGATGTTAAGATTAATTGTTATATCTACACGGTTTATAGGATAGAGCAAAGATCAAGTGAGATGATGTAAATTTCATGAATTTCTCGCTCTCGATACTTAAGATGCGTTAACATAATCAATAATTTCAGTGTTTATATAATTTTCTAAAATATTATAAAATAACAAAACCATTCCAATATCCATTATTTTACTATGGTAATATCGATAAGCGGTTTTTGCCGCTGGTAAGTCAACTCCACTTAATTACACTTTGTTTAAATAATTACTCTATAAATTTACTTTTACTCTAGGCCTTTATAAGGCTAAAAATAAAAAGTAAATCATTGCTTACAGTTCTATATCTAAGCTTCCTGGTTGCATGCAATGCACAGCTCACTTCCAGTACTACTAAACAACAAAAATCAGAAGAAAACACACTAATTGTCGTTAATCATTACTCCGAAGCAGATGCCAAAAATATTTCAATTAATGATTCAGTGTTCATTAGCTTTAACCAAAAATTGAAAATGGAAAGTATTAGCAATTCCCACATTTACATCGAAGGAGCACCTGGCGATATTCGTTATAACCCCGATAATTTAAGCATTAACTACATTCCAAACCAACCTTTGATTGCAGACACTAAATATACAATCATTATTACTAATGACATTGAAACAGATGTTGGAGAAACTTTACCTGATAGCTATACATGGTCATTCACAACAGAAGTTGAAGTTGAACCAGAAATAAATAATACAGCGCCAATAGTATTTACCGATGAGAACCATTTGGTATTTGAAGGAGCCTCAGCACAGCTAAACGGTTATGGAGAAGATAACGACGGCACTATCGTGTCCTATGCGTGGACGCAGCTTTCCGGCCCGACAGTGACACTCAACAACGCCAACAACAGTACCGCAAGTTTCACCGCCCCGGCGGTTAATGCTGCCACACCGTTATCGTTTAAGTTAACCGTCACGGATAACAAAAACAGTATCGGTAACAATGAAATCGTTATCACCATCCTGCCCCTCAATAAAGCACCGATTGCGATTAACGACAATTATCAAGTGCTTCAGAATCAGGTACTCTCTGTTGCCACACCGGGAATATTAGCCAATGACACTGACCCTGAGGACAGCCCAATAACGGCGGTACTAGCGAACACTGCGCTCAATGGCGCCTTGGTGTTAAATGCCAATGGCAGTTTTACCTACACACCAAATGCGGGGTTTACTGGGGTCGATAGCTTTACCTATCACGCGAACGATGGTTCTCTGCAGTCCGCGTTCAGCATAGTGAAAATTTCAGTTACTGAGCCAGATAATATACCACCAGCAACCAACATAGAAGATGATTTTGAGATAAACGAAAACAGCCTAGTTCAACTCATCGGAAGCGGGCTGGATAGCGATGGTACGATAATTTCTTATTCATGGCATCAGCTAACTGGCCCAGCGTAAAAAATTTCGAGGGATGTCATTGGCAGAGGTAAATCGTTTGTAATCACCCAAAAAATTATCTGAGAATGGAATTCGAGCACATTAGAAGTAGTTGTCAAACACACCTTTCCCTTTCGAGCGCCTTTCTCCTGTACAACCATTTTGCATTCTATAGAGATGAACAGCGATAACCATAGGTTGATCTTCGCACACAATAAAAAGTTGAACCCACAAGCTAACTTTCTTTCAGTAAATTCAACAACTCTTCAACATCAACTTTACCTGCTACATCAGACCCAGCTAACAAATTATCTGCCAAATCTCTTTTGCCTTGATGCAATGCGACGATCTTTTCTTCAATGGTATTTTTAGTAATCATACGATACACAGTTACGGGTCGTTTTTGTCCGATGCGATGTGCGCGGTCTGACGCTTGATCTTCCACAGCAGGATTCCACCATGGGTCCATATGGATAACATAATCCGCCGCTGTTAAATTTAAACCTACGCCACCAGCTTTTAAACTGATAAGGAATAGATCACCAACACCGGATTGAAACGCAGCAACACGTTTTTTACGTTCTTTGGCTGATGTGCTACCATCGAGATATTGATACTCTATACCAAGGCTATCCAGTTTTTCTCTGATAATTGTTAGGTGATCTACAAACTGGCTGAAAACTAATGCTTTATGGTTATTATCCAATAGCTCTTCTACAACGTTAGTGAAAAGCGCTAATTTAGAACTCGTAGGTGCTCCGGCTTTTAGTACTAGAGCTGGGTTACAACAGGCGCGACGAAGACGTGTAATCTCCGCTAAAATTTGTAGCTGTCGATTCCCTTGGGGTAGATCAGCTTGGGCAAACTTATCGAACGCTTCTCGTCGTAACGCTTCGTACAGCGCCGCTTCATCTTTACTCATCTCTACCCCCAACGCAATTTCAGTACGCGGTGGTAGCTCTTTCAACACCTGCGTTTTTGTGCGTCGTAAAATATACGGTTGAATAAGCTTTTTCAATTTATGACGAACATCAACAGATTCATCTCGTACAATAGGATTTGCATATCGATCATTAAATTTTTCCATTGACCCTAATAATCCAGGATTAATGAAACGAAATAAGTTCCAGAGTTCACCAAGATGGTTTTCGATAGGCGTTCCTGTCATAACGACTTTAACATCTGACTTTAAGCGCATAACTGCTTTTGATCGCTTCGTCGCTGAATTTTTTATGGCTTGTGCTTCATCAAGAGCGACAGTTGCCCAATCCACATCCACTATCTGTTCAATATTGTTTTGCAACAATCCGTAGCTGCAAATCACAACATCGAACGGCTGCAAGTTCGTCAACACTTCATCACGATCAGATTCACGATAATCAATAATATTCAAGGTTGGCGCAAAACGTTCGATTTCATCCATCCAATTCACGGCGACTGATGTAGGCGCTACAATCAGTGCTGCACCCTTGTTCGCACGATAAAGAAGCAACGCGATCGATTGAACGGTTTTCCCCAGCCCCATATCGTCGGCTAAACACGCACCGACTCCCCAGTGCGCTAATCGCACCAGCCATTGAAATCCTTCTTTTTGATAATCACGCAACTCAGCTTGCAATGTTGAAGGAATCTCCGGCTCCAGTTTCATTGCCTCATGAAAACGTGAAATATAAGTTTTCCAGCCTTTATCAGACGTTAACTTCCCGACCTCACTAGCTATATCATCCAATGCAATGGCTGCAAGTGGATGCAGAATAATTTCATCATCTTTTTCATCACCGAAAGCCTGTAATTCAGCAATTCGACTTTTAAACGTGTCTGTCAACGCAAGATATTGACCATCTGCTAATGAAATAAAACGACCTTTTGCGCCTTTACTCAACTCCATTAACCGTTTCATATTTAATACTTGGCCATCATCAAGTTTCAATTCGCCACCAGCAGAAAACCAATCATTCTCTTTTTTAATGACCATTTTAAGGTCTGAGAGTGAAACAGTTTGATTAACTTTCAGCTTTTCCCCTTCCGGCCATGAAATGATGGCGTTTTCCTGCGCTTTAAGTTCTACCAATATTTCAAGACATGTTTCAGGATCGAATACGGCCCACTCATTATTCGACATTTCAATATTACTTAACTCAGGGCATTCATTCATGATTGTTTGAACATTTTTCTGCTCAAGTTTTAAGTCTCGAGTTGCCTGTAATCGTTTGCCATCCACTTCAGCAATAATTGTTTGCCCACCTGCGCCAGGGTGATAATACGGGCCTTTACTTCCGAACAACTGCATTCTGGCTTCAATTTTCAGCCCCTCTTCCAATGGCGAAAGAAGCATGTGAATAGTATTATCAGCCTCCACACTTTCGGCTTCACTCATCCCACCACCAATGTCGGAATGAATATCGACAAAAGGAGCGACGGCACTCATTGATGCCAACACTTTGTCCTTAGCCTCTTTGGGTATTTTCAAGCCATCCCCAATCAATGAAGAAAGATGTCTTTGCTCAGGCGTGGGTTCAATTACCTTCCATCGAGCCTCACTCTCTTTGACAAGTGAAACACTCGCATCCTCATCAAATTCCGGCGTCATTTTAATAATTAAATTCTGACCTTTTTTAATCACTTGAATTTCTGGTGAACCTTTTACAAGCTCAAGGTGCGTTCCGTTTTTGTCTGATGAAAAAAGATATGGGTGGCCAACAAGTGCTGTAAGCAAACGCTCCCACTCTATTTCATATTCAGCGCCCCAGTAATCTCTCGAATGAACGATCGCCTTTGATGCTTGAATATCGTGTTCAGTCAGACAATCGAAACTACCTTGATCTTCTGATAAGCGTTTTAATCCCACCTGTCTACCGGAAGACCATCCGCCCTTGGCATTTTTCTTTTGTTCTTTAGGCAGTACGCCAGATAACTGTGAACCATGAAAAGAGAGAATCCAGACTAGACGTGATTGTTTTTTTGTTGTCTCACTTTTTGTGACAGCACTTATATTGGTGATCGCATCTAATGCACGCTCCCACGGCTCTTTTTCTCGAATAACATCAATGATTGTTTCGAACCCACAAGCTTTGCGAATCTTAGCTGCATTTTTTGAGTGCTTTACAGCATCCTTTTTGGATGTTTGTGACGCTAATTCGTAACATTCAGCAGCCATCCATTGATATCCATTTTTTTCTAACTCAGATACACATTTCAACAAATCTTTGTGACATGCTTTCGCAGCATTTTTATCCATCCAATATAGCCCTAGCGCTTGTAAAAAAAAGACTAAAGCACTACTAGAATGCGCACCCCATACCGGCACCCGAATCATATAATCATCAGAAAGAGGCTTACCTTCGAGAAACTCTAACAACTGCGAGAACATTATGTAACTTGTATGAAGTGAGCTTTCAGACGATTTCAGCACGTTATGAATATGTTCTTTAACCTGCTGAAGATCAGATAAACTACCTCGACGCAAAAGAGCGAGAATAAAAAACAGCCCACCTATGCTATCAATGAATATTTTTCGCTTTTTTGTAGATTTTCTCAGTTTTTGAAGTGCATCTGTATAGTACTGGATAGCCCCGTCATCATCTCTTTCTAAAAATAACATCCACCCCTGTAACATTGATTGATGATACCCATCCAAACTCGGCAAAAGGCTTTTAACTTTTTTTAGATCACCTTTAAGCAGCAAGAGAGACGATATGATATAAATAATCCTTGAAGGAAGCTGAAAAGTTTTTTCTTCATGTAATTTCAATAACCACTCATTCAGCTCACTAATATCTTCAAGATTCAACATGGCTTCGTTAAAAGCAGAAAATATCGCGACGTCAGCAATCGCTGCAGGTAATGCCGAAAACCAATCGGCATCAAAAGGCTTAAAACAGATATTAAAAAACGGATTGCAATGATAAAATTCGTAGGGATACTCCACTTCACAACGTTCAAGCTCCCGTAACACATGATCTTCTCGATTCAAATAAAGCGCAATCCTCAATTCGCGAATAGCTTGCTCCCAACTTGAAGGTCGAACGCCATGCCAGCTATTTTGCAAAGAAATTTTATTTTGAACAATGATCGATAGCTCTCTAAATAGACTATCGTCGACGGCCTCTCTCGATATTTTTTCTACAACTGACGGTGTACAAAAGTATTTATTATTCTCTTCTTCAACGACACCCTTTTTGATTAACTGACTTAGCAACGGCTTTAATGTTTTCACGCTATGTTGATTACCATTTTCTTGCTTTATGCCAAGCTCTTTTGCACAATTCATTAATGATGTAATGGCAACAGGCTCGTAAATCACTGAAAGTAATTGCAGCAGTAATCTTGAGCTATCTGATTTGCTCGTCATTACAATCTCAGATTTTTTTGGGCCATCAAGAAGAGAAAGTTGTTTTTCAGGCATGGGTATAGCTACTCAGATAAGTTTAATTCAGGAAATATGTTATTTTAGCAAAGAAAGAAGATATAGTTCGGATATTAATTACTCGATATTTATTTTATGGTTAATGCAGATAGCCTTCTTTTTATACGATAAATTTGAATTGTTTTTTAACTAATAACCAGAAGATTAACTTTATTACATGAATAAACTACTGATTCTGAAATACCTGCCATTGCTGGGAGCAATTTTCCTTTTATTCGCTTGCAGTCCAGATAATTCAGATATTACTTCAAGCCCTAACGGATCGTGGTGGACAGGTGGAGTTGATGGTGGTGTATTTATTCGAATTGAAGATGACGAAAATACTAATGACAATATTTACCAAGGAATAGTGTACTACGAATATGATAAATCTGTGTGGTACAAAGGTAAGTTTAAATACAGCAGAAACTCTACATTTGATTACAAGAACAAATTAAACTATGACGGTTGGGATGGTGAAAAACTTTTTCTTAAAGATGGCTCTTATCTGACGGCGACTAATCCACCTGACTAGTTATTTAGTGCTCCATGTAACTATGTCATTCAGAATAACACTCAGCAGTTAATCCAGTTTCATCAACCTTTCCAACAACACATCTCCTTCATCCACCTTTGATATTTCATCAACCGATGTCCAACTCATATCTGCTTCCAGACGATAACTACCTTCATAACTGTGCGGTGCTGAACTTCCCCATTCCTGCGGTGAAAGCATGGAGAAGTAAAGAGAATCATCGCGCTTTTTATAAAGGTGATAAATTTCACCTGGTTTTCGTTTAAAATTACATTTTGCACGATGCAAGGTTTGGTCGTTTTGAGCATGCTCCAGAATATCTTTCGCTTGTTTTTGCAAATGTTTTATTTGCTCTGCGATAACTCTTAGCTTCCCGTTAGTGTGCTGCGCAATTTGATCATCGGCTTGTGCGATCTCCTTTGCGAGATCGACAATATCAAACGAGGGAGCCATTCGACTTACTGGGTAGGGTGCAGTGCGGTCTGGGCCCTGGTGATTTTCATCTTGAGCGACTATTTGATTGTTTTTCTTCATCGTCTAATTCTTTAAATAATTTAACCCTGGCTTCAATGATCCTCCTGGGGATTGAGAGTGAAACAAAATAAACGTAAATGAGCAATCTTAGCAGAGTGAAAACAATCTCTGCTAATACAAATAACACTGCACTTTATGTGTTTCAGACAACTCACTAACCGGTGGATAATTTTTTTTACACTCGTCCTTCACTTTCGGACAACGGGGATGAAAATGACAGCCTTGCGGTGGATTTATAGGTGATGGTGGATCACCTTCTACACGCATGATTTCAGTTTTCGTTTTTTCATCAATGGTTGGCACTGCAGAGAGCAACGCTTGTGTATACGGATGTTTTGGATTCGCCAATACATCCTCTACTCGACCTCGTTCAACAATCCGTCCCAAGTACATAACGGCAACTTCATCTGCAAGATAGGCGACAACCGAGATATTATGTGTGATAAACAGATAAGCCAAACCCAATTCATTTTGCAGCTCTTTTAAGAGATTTAAAATTTGTGCTTGCACTGAAACATCCAGCGCACTTGTTGGCTCGTCACATACAATCAATTTTGGATGAACTGCCAATGCACGAGCAACACAAATTCGTTGACGTTGCCCACCGGAGAACTCATGTGGGTAGCGGTTACGAAATTCAGGTCGTAAACCGACTTGCTCCAGCAGATCATCAACTCGTTTTTTTCGTTCTTCAGGATTAGGATAAAGCGCTTGCGCTATCATACCCTCTTCGATAATGTCGCCCACCATCATGCGCGGATTCATTGAAGAAAAGGGATCCTGGAAGATGATTTGAAAATCTTTGCGTCGGCTACGTAGCTCGCCTTGATTTAAAGCAGTGAGTTCAGTATCCTGAAATACAACTTGCCCATCCGTCGTTTTGATAAGTTGAAGAATACCTTTACCCAAGGTAGTTTTCCCGCAACCCGATTCACCAACCAGCGCTAGTGTTTTGCCTTTATCAACTGAGAGCGAAATACCATCAACGGCGTAGACATAACCAGCAACACGTTTCAGCAAACCTTTATGAATTGGGAAATGAATTTTAAGATCGTTAACCTGTAAAAGTTTTTCAACTTCACCAGCTCTCGCTTTTTTCAATGCAGGTGCTTGACTTTTTTTGTGCTCAGGCTCTTGTGTTTCGTGCAAATCATCATAGATATGACAGCGAACACCATGATCATCGCCGACATTATTCCAAATAGGTATATTAGTTTCACAAAGCTTCCAGCTTTTTTGGCAGCGAGACTGGAAACGACAATTAGTAAACTCTTGCGAGAGTTGCGGCACTGAACCGGGTATGATTGCCAGCGCTTCATTCCGTTTTGCCATAGTGGGTATTGCTTCAAAAAGCTTTTGACTATACGGATGTTTGGGTGACTCAAAAAAACTGTCTCGATCAGCCATTTCAACAATCTGCCCAGCATACATCACTGCAACTCGATCCACCATTTCAGAAACCACAGCGAGATCATGCGTGATCATTAACACTGCCATACCGGTTTTCTTTTGCAGGTCACGGAGAAGATCAAGTACTTGTGCTTGAATAGTGACATCTAATGCAGTTGTCGGCTCGTCAGCGATGAGTAAATCGGGATCTCCCGCAAGTGCGATGGCAATCATGATTCTTTGTTTCATCCCACCAGACAACTGATGCGGATATTCATTAATACGTTGTTGGGGATCAGGAATCCCTACTGCTTCTAATAATTCCATGACTCGAGATTTTGCAGCAGCGTTTTTTAATCCTTTGTGTCGTGATAAAACTTCTGAGATTTGTGAGCCTACAGTTAACACCGGGTTAAGCGATGTCATCGGCTCCTGAAAAATCATGGCAATTCGATTACCACGTACATTTCGCAGTGCAGCTTCAGGTAGTGCCAGTAAATCTTGTCCATCCAGGTTAATCTCGCCGCTAATGTTGTGCGAAGCCTGGCTGGGTAGCAGTTGCATAATAGAGAGTGCAGTCATGGACTTTCCACAACCTGACTCGCCCAACAGTGCAAATGTTTCTCCTTTTTTGATGGAGAAACTGATATCGTCTACAACCGTAGTTTTTCCAGCGCGGGTATCGAACCAGGTTTTTAAATTCTTGACGTCTAAAAGCAAATCGCTCATTGATAAATTCCGGTTTACTGTTTTCTGATTCGCGGATCAAACGCATCCCGCACCGCATCCGAGAAAAGATTTGCAGCGAGCACCAGGACAAACATAAAAATTAAAGCCGCAACAAGAGACCACCAGACCATGGGCTCTCGCGCCATTTCCAGTCGGGCGCCATTGATAAGATTCCCCCAACTGTGCATGGTGGGATCTACCCCCACACCAATATAAGAAAGTACGGCCTCGGCCAGCACCAGTCCACTAAAGTCCAGAACGATAGCGATTAATACAATATGCATTACATTTGGCTGAATATGTTTCCACATGATTTTTATTTGGCTAACCCCAAAAGCTTGCGAAGCTTGCACATAATCGACTTCGCGCAACTTAAGCGTTTCACCACGCAACATTCGACATAAACCAGTCCAACTGGTGATTCCTAAAATAATACAGAGGAAAAAAAGCCTGACATCAGCGCGCTCAGAATCAGTTTCAAATAACTCAGGATTATTTGCCATATAAACCTGCATCATCAACACAGAGGCTGCGATCAATAGAATGCCGGGAATAGAACTAAGTGTTGTATAGAGGTACTGCACAACATCATCCACCCAGCCTTTCAGATAACCCGCCATTATGCCGAGCATTACCGCAAAGGGTAACATGATTAAGGTAGTCAAAGTTCCTATTACCAATCCTGTGCGAATACTTTTCAGACTTTGATAAAATACATCCTGGCCAACTTTGTCAGTCCCAAAAATATGATATTTCGGTGCAAGCACGATAGCCGCGCCTGCTATCAAGGCGAGTATGAGTAAAGTAATTAGTACCGCGCGCCAAGGGATAGCACTTTTACCAGTCATTATATCGCTAGTCGTTTTCACCACGCCTTGTTTGCGACTGAGCGAAATCAAACCAACCAGGATAATGCAAAATAGCAACCACGCGCCGGCTCCATAACTTGCACCAGCAAACGCATTATTAAATATATCAGCTTGCCAATCAGCATGAGGGTCTAGTAAATGAGCACCACCATAAATTAAGCGTGGATAGTCTCGTGTTCTGCTACCATCTTCATGCTCAATCGTCTCTTTTGCGAAAAGATGTGTTGCAAAAGGTGCAGAATAGGTTTTTTCTTCCTGAATTCTTATGGGTGTAATCAACACATCAAGCAGGCTTAATACATCAGCAGAATAAATTATTTCTTCCGATTGCTGTTGTGCTTCGTTTTCCGCCGGAAAACGAAAATGGACAGAATCCATTAAACCTATAACGACATAAATTGAGAGAACCACCATGGCGATCATCCCGAAACGATGTTGAAACACTTGTCGCCAGGGGTCTCTTAAGTGTTCTTTTGAAGATGCGTAAATAATAAACGCCGAAATCGCAACTACAAGTAGATAGATCAAGCTGTCTGTCCATAATACAATCGGCATTGCATCCGATTGGGATACTCCATAGAAATAGCCACCTATCGCCACAACTAAAAGTGAAATAATTAGGGCCAGAACAAAACGAAAACGCATCATTGCAAACGCACCCTCGGATCAACTAACGTATAGGAAATATCAGTAAGGATCAGCCCGATGATATATAGAACCGAACCAAGAAACACCATAGCCCGAACAATCGCAAAGTCCTGGCTATTGATTGCATCAATTGTATAACTGCCAAGACCAGGAATACCGAAAAATGATTCCATAATCAGGCTTCCCATAAATAACATGGGTAAAACAACAACAGCACCGGTGAGGATAGGTATCAATCCGTTTTTCAAAACATGTTTGAAAAGTACAATATTTTCAGGCATCCCTTTGGCCCTGGCTGTACGCACATAATCTTTGCCGATCTCTTCAAGAAAGATGGTTCTGTACCAGCGCGTTCCTGAACCAATACCAGCGATAATACTAATCACCACCGGCAGTATAAGAAATTTAACGGCATTAGCTCCTTCATCAAATCCAGATATTGGAACAAGATGCAGCAGTTTTCCAATCAGGTACTGCCCCCCTATAATATAAAATAGCCCTGAGATAGACATAAGAACAACACAAACAAACACCCCCCACACATCGACATAGGTTGCACGAAAGAAAGCAACAATAAGGGCGAAGGTTATATTTGCCAAAAGACCAATAACAAAAACAGGTAATGCTATTGCCAGGCTAGGCCACATTCGCTCGCCAATATCGTAGGAAATATCCCTTCCCTCATCCGACTCGCCGAACTCAAACATAAACAACTTGACCGAGTTTTCGAAAAAGATAGTTTCGGTAAATTTGTTTGAGCCTTCTGCACTTTCATTGAAGACCAATGGCTTGTCGTATCCTCTTTCTGCTTTCCATTGCTCTACCGCTTCCGGTGTTACTCGTTTTGAGCCAAGATGCATATGCGCCATGTCATCTGGTGTATTCACCACAAAGAACAGTAAAAAGGTAATAAGATTTACACCGATTAAGATGGGTATGGCATAGAGTGCGCGACGAAAAATATAACTTAGCATATTAACTGATCATCCCTTTGACGCCATGTGTTCTTTTTGTCGATATGTCATATAGGCAGGTATGGTACCGACCACTAATACTACAAGTAACAAAATAACCGGCCATAAAATGGGATCGTTCCACTCCTTACGTTTTCGCTCACGCTCCAATGGACTGATTCGTTTATATTGCATAGTATTATGCGACATCAAGTTTGGCTTCGCATTTTGATACCAGTGATGGTATAGCCCATATTGTTTAGGATTAAAGCCAAATAACCACGGCGCATCTTCTCGAACAATATCAACCATATCGTTAATAACTTTTTGCCGACGCCGACTGTTTGGCATATTTTTCATTTTATCAAACAGCTTATCAAATTTTGGATTAGAATAGTTTGCCGCGTTTTCACCATTCACATCCACTTTACCGTTCGGGCCATATAACAAAAATAGAAAATTTTCAGGATCTGGATAGTCAGCATTCCAACCCCAAATAAAAATTTGCGCTGTGCCCTTATGCATCTTTTCCTGGAAACGGTTATACATGGTATTTCGAATAACTAACTGAATATCAATTTTCTGAAATTGCTTTCGATACCAGTTTAGCCGAGCTTTGTCATCTGGTCCGCTTGCTGTGATATCTAAATTTAGAACTAATGGCTTTCCTGTTTTTTCATCAATCCCATTTGGATAGCCTGCTTCTACCATGAGTTTTTTTGCTGTTTCGATATCTTTTCGTTTTGGTCTGCCATCAACCCAGTTATAAACATAAGGATTAATGCCCTCAGCGCCATCGAGATAGCCAAATATACCTGGTGGAATCGGTCCTTGTGCTGCAACACCACGACCGTTAGCAAAGATAGAAATAAATTCTTCATAATCCATAGCGATGGAGATTGCCTGGCGAAGTTTTTTTGATTTTTTATCCAGACCACCAACCAAGGGATCGCGCATGTTAAATCCCATGTAGTAAACGCTTGCGGCAATTGATGTTGAAAGACGAATCTCTTTTTCCAACATAGTATCGGTTAAACGCGCCTCCCCACCACCACTAAATTGAATGGCTTGATCAAAGCTATCAGAGTTAACACCAGAAGTATCATAGTAACCCTGTAAAAATTTATTCCAATAAGGAATGCTCTCTTTTTCCAGGTTATAGATGACTTTATCAATGAACGGCATAGGCATTCCCGCATCACGCAGCAAGCCAGCGTCTTCATCACCCTCTTCACCCCAACGTGGATATAAAACTTTGCGATAATTTGGATTTTTATCCAACACCATTTGCCGATTGGGATTATTAACTGACAACATGTAGGCTCCAGTTCCTACCGGATACCAATTGAGCGATATATTTTTTTCTTTTAGGCCTGGTTGTGAATAAAACTTTATCGCCTCTTCAGGCATCGGTGCAAAAAATGGCATTGCCAACCAGTAAACAAGCTGAGGATAAAGTCCTTTTATTTTTATTTGATAGGTGTATTTATCAATCACCTTAAGACCTGGCAAGTGAAATTGATTGAGGTCAACAAAGGTGTTTTCAGCGCCCGATGCTTTTATTGCATCTTCTGCTCTTTTAATGTCTTGCGATATTTCTTTCAGTCCGACAATATACTCGGACATAGTGCCAAAAATTGGTGAGTGCAAAGAAGGCTGTGCGATACGTTTTATTTGATAAACATAATCCAACACTGTTAGCTCGCGAAAGCCAGTTTCCTTAAAATCATCGAGTTTATGAATATTTTCCAGTTGCTCAGCTGACAGATCGTGATAGAGATAATCACCATTACCATCACGAGCAAAAGCAGGATGAGGTTGAAACTTGATCCTTGGTTTAATCTTTATTGTATAAACGCTATACGCTATCGATTCGCGCTGAGCATTTTTTGGAAGTTTTTTATGATTTTTATCGAGGAAAACCGGTTTGGGCACTTCCTCCGCAGTAAGTGGAATTAATTCATAGGGTCGCTTCAGGTAGTGGTATTGTAGCGGCGGCTCATAGATTTGACCGATAAACGCATATTCGTTTGAACTATAGGAACGCACCGGATCGAGATGCTTTGGTCGCTCACTAAATGACGAATAAAGAATATTTTTTCCATCATCCTCTTCAGGGTAAGGATTGTTCCATACATCACCACATGCCGTCAGTAAACTGAAGATCAAAATTAATACAAGACGTTGAATTCCATTCATTGAGTAAAATACGACCAGTTTGTGTTTATTCAGCAAAGTGTAAAAATTGCTAACATTATACCAACCCCGGTAATTCATAGAATATCAGGGTAAACTTACTATTGGTTCATCTTATCCTAAAAAGATTAGTTAATCTGGCGCTTTAGACATTAGCACTAAACTCCATCTCATTTCATAAAGATTATATATTAGTATTTAAAATAATAAATTGAAGCATACTACGCTCTAATGCCCCTCTCAACTGATCTCTTTGGATTGATTCGACCAACAGTTATCAATATGTCCTCATCAATGTAAAAATAGTTCAGCAAAACTGAAGCCGACTCTTATCTTTTCCGTAATTATTTTTAAAAAACACGCTATAATCCCTCACCATTAAAAAGTTTCTAATCCATTAATGCCGACATTATCACTCGCTAAACGGCCGGTTGCTATTGTTGCATTTTGCAAACAACACATCCGCCATTTTTAGCACGACGAGGTTGTTTGCAATCAGAATACAAATGAAAAAAGAGGTGTAATTATGGGATTTCTTGCAGGCAAAAAGGCGCTAATCGTTGGCCTGGCTAGCAACCGTTCAATCGCATGGGGCATTGCTCAAGCAATGCACAGAGAGGGTGCTGAACTCGCTCTTTCCTATCAAACAGATAAATTAAAACCTCGCGTCGAAAAAATGGCTGCGGAATTAGGTTCAAATTTAATAATGCCTTGTGATGTAGGTAGCGATGAACAAATTGAGAGTGTTTTCGACTATTTAGCAAAATCATGGGATAAAGTAGATATTATTATCCACTCTGTTGGTTTTGCTCCCAAAGAAGAGTTGGCCGGTAATTTTGTCGACATGACAACACGGGAAGGTTTTAACATCGCTCATGAAATAAGCTCGTACAGTTTTACTGCGCTCGCTAAAGCGGGGCGCCAAATGATGAAGGGTACAAATGGATCGCTTTTAACACTAAGCTATCTTGGTGCTGAACGAGCGATGCCAAATTACAATGTTATGGGATTAGCAAAAGCAAGTCTGGAAGCTAACGTTCGCTACATGGCAAATTCACTAGGACCTGAAGGCATACGTGTCAATGGAATTTCTGCTGGCCCTATTCGTACGCTAGCTGCTGCGGGTATTGGTGATTTCAGAAAAATGCTAAACCAAGTTGAAGAAAATGCACCGTTACGTAAAAACGTAACAATTGAAGAAGTAGGCAACACCGCTGCATTCCTTTGCTCTGATCTTGCGTCAGGTATTACCGGACAAAATATTTATGTCGATTCAGGTTACAACATCATAGGAATGCCTGCGTTGTTATAAATTTTTTAGTATAGAAAATAAAAAAGGCCGCAGATATCTCTACGGCCTTTTTTATTGCATAACTTTCAATTTATTCAAAAGCAATACTCATAACTTAATTTATGTTACCAGGGAAGCGCTCGATGGTTGCATTTCCTTTAATAGACTCTAACAAATTAGTATAACTATCAATTCCTGTAGCTCGTGAAATACCTTCTTTCATGGAGTCTTTCTCTTCATCGGACATAGCAGTGATATCTCCATCCTTCACCGCTGTGAATGCAATCAACGTATAATCTCCATTACCCATCTTCACTGCTTTAGTAACCAGCTTTCCTTCTTCAGTACGAGGTAATGCAAATGCAGCTTGAACAATATCCCTGGGCAACTCCGAATTAGTTCTATCAATCCAAATTTTGTCATTCCAGGTAAGCTCTTGCCCCTGATCCTTCACAGCATCAGAGCCAGCAATACCGGCTTTTATTTTTTCTTCAATTGCCGCAGCAAGTGCTTGCGCTTTTTCAGATGCTTTATCGTTAAGTAGTTTTGCTTTAATTTGCCCTTTAACTTGCTCTAGCGGTCTTACTTGAGCAGCTTTAAAGTCATTCAATCGAATAACAACAGCATGAGTTGCAGAAATCTCAATTGCAGCACTGTTAAAATTCTCTTTTAGCACATCATCACTAAATGCAGCATCGATAACTTTTCGGTTTGAGAGAATACCAGGACCACCACGTCGACCAAAGTAATCACTAGTCTTAATTTCCAGACCTAGCTCTTCACTTGCATCAGTCAATGTTTCCGGTGCTTCGTAAGTGAGATTTGCTAATGTTTCCACATCGTCAAAATAAAGCTTTTCAGCTTTTTGTTTCTTAATTTCAGAAAGAATTTCTTCACGCACTTTTGAAAAGGATTTCCCTTCTGAAGGTCTAATTTCTTCCAGCTTAATAATGTGGTAACCAAACGAAGACCTCACTGGCTCACTAACTTCGCCAACTTTCATTTCAAATACTTTTACATCGAAATTTTCATCCATCACGCCGGATGAAAAGAATCCAAGATCTCCACCATCAGCGGCAGAACCAATGTCGTCTGAACTTGTTTTTGCTAATTCTGCAAATGATTCACCTGCAATCACTTTCTCGTACAAGCCTTGCGCCTTTGTTTTCGCCACATCTTCATCATCACCAAACTCAATAAGAATATGCCTGGCATGGCGTTCTTCAGGCGTCATAAACCGATCTTTCTGTTCTTCGTAATAATCCTCGAGTTCAGACTCTTCGACTTCGATTTTTGCAAGCAAGCTATCTATCGATAATTCCAGATAATCAACTTTAATCTCTTCATCAGTTTTATAGGAGTTTTGGTTAGCGTCATAATGCGCTTTAATCTCATCGTCAGTTATCTCAACCTGTTCCTTGAAACTGTTACTCGAAACGGTGACATACGCAATTTCTCGCTGCTGTTCTCTCAAACGAAGAGTGACATCAATTTCATCTTGTGTCGCAAAGCTTGTTGCGATGATGCCAGCAACAAATTGATCAGCTGTCAGCCCTCGACGCATACGGTACTCAAAACCGGCAAGCGATTCACCGGAGCGAGCAAATTGCTGTTCATATAGCTCATTAGAGAATTGACCATTTTCTTTGAAGGCATCCATTTGATGGACGCTACGCGCAAGTTGCTCATCAGAAACAAACAGTCCTGCATTACGGACATATTGCATTAGAACTTCGTTATCAATAACACGATCCATTGCTGATTGTTTAATTTGATCGTCGAAAAGATCCGCATCAAAATTCTCGCCAAACATTTGTTGCATGCGTGCGCGTTCATTTTGATAGGCAATTTGGTATTCATAGACAGTGACTTTTTCATCATTGACCAAAGCAGCTTGAAACCCTGAATCAGTATCACTGAAATAGGAATTTAATCCAGTCAGAGCAAACGCAATAACAATAGCACCAATGATAAGCCAGGCGAAAAAGCCTTGGGCACGATCTCGTATAATCTGCAGCATGTTCTATCCTGATATCTGACTATGAGAAACGTGGCGAAAACAAATCGAAGTGATTCAGTTTTAAAGTGAGGCTGGCATCTGGATTAAAACCACTTTAAAACTTCACACGATTTTCATTTTAACCAACTGATCCTCTATGGTTATAACGAAAAAGAGGGCTACCTTGGGAAGCCCTCTAACGAAAAGTGGCGGAGCGGACGGGACTCGAACCCGCGACCCCCGGCGTGACAGGCCGGTATTCTAACCAACTGAACTACCGCTCCAAAAACTCTATTTCTAAAACACTAAACAACTTTAAAAATTGGTGGGTGCTGAGGGGATCGAACCCCCGACATTCGCCTTGTAAGGGCGACGCTCTCCCAGCTGAGCTAAGCACCCAATTTCAAGGCCGTTAGTTTACGGCATCTTTTAAAACTTTTCCAGGCTTAAATCCAGGAACTTTAGCCGCAGCAATTTCAATTGGTGCGCCAGTTTGTGGATTTCTACCAGTACGTGCTGCCCGATCTTTCACAGAAAAAGTACCAAAGCCAACCAAGGAAACTTGATCACCTTCTTTAAGCGTATCTGTGATGGACGTAATCATCGCTTCGAGAGCTCGTGAAGCAGCCGCTTTTGAAATATCTGCAGAATCAGCTATTGCATCTATTAATTCAGCCTTGTTCACGCGTTTTTCTCCCCTATTTGTTTACGAATGTTTTATCTAAAAGCTTGCAAGCTTGCCGACACATTTGCCGCTAAACTTGAGGGCTGCATTTATACCAGCAGTTATTTATGTTTGCAAGCAAAGCGTAATTTTTTTGAAATTTTTAATTTTTTGCGCCTAACTTTCGCACAGCAGTCAATTAAACCACGACGAATACCAGCGTAATTTTCAGGAAAATTACGCTGGTATTCAGTTTAAAAATTAGTGGCGTAAACTGGTGTTTTCTGTTTTATCTGACGCGTTTTCTTCTGCCTCTACCTCTTCTGAACCAGAAGCAGGTTCAGGCATATGCTGAAGTGCAACCTGCAAAACTTCATCAATCCACTTAACAGGCTTTATTTCAAGATTATCTAAAATATTTTTTGGAATATCCGCCAAATCCCTTCTGTTTTCTTCAGGGATAAGCACTGTTGTAATTCCACCTCTGTGTGCAGCCAAAAGCTTCTCTTTAAGCCCACCGATAGGCAACACTTCACCTCGCAGAGTAATTTCACCAGTCATTGCGACATTTGCTTTCACTGGAATACCGGTTAACACAGATACTAAGGCCGTACACATCGCTCCACCGGCACTAGGACCATCTTTAGGTATAGCGCCTTCAGGCACATGAATGTGGATGTCACTTTTTTCGTAGAAATCATCAGGAATATTCAACAGCTTACAACGACTACGTACAACCGTTGTTGCTGCTTGCACAGATTCTTTCATCACATCACCCAACTGCCCAGTGACGGTCATTTTTCCTTTCCCTGGAATTAACGCAGCTTCAATAGTAAGCAACTCACCACCGACTTCTGTCCATGCTAATCCAGTGACCTGACCAACTTGATCATAATCTTCTGCCAGGCCAAATCTGAAACGTTTTACACCTAAATATTTTTCCAGATTCTCCGGTGTAACACTAACGCTATCACCTTCTTTTAATAAAATTTCTTTCACAACTTTACGACAGATCTTTGATAACTCACGCTCAAGATTTCGTACGCCGGCTTCGCGAGTATAATAACGGACAGTATCACGAATTGCCGCTTCATTAACTTCGATTTCACCCTCTTTTAGGCCGTTGTTTTTAATCTGTCTTGGCAATAAATATCGCATTGCAATATTTATTTTTTCCTCTTCTGTATAGCCTGGAATACGGATCACTTCCATACGATCTAAAAGTGGAGCTGGAATATTTAAACTATTTGCTGTTGCAATAAACATCACTTCTGAAAGATCATAATCCACTTCTAAATAGTGATCGTTAAATGCATTATTTTGCTCTGGATCGAGAACCTCTAACAACGCGGCTGATGGATCGCCACGAAAATCGTTAGACATTTTATCAACTTCATCCAAGAGGAATAGAGGATTTCTCACACCAACTTTGGACATGTTTTGCACAAGCTTGCCTGGCATTGATCCTATATAAGTTCGACGATGACCTCGCACTTCAGCCTCATCACGGACACCACCTAAAGACATTCGCACAAATTTGCGATTTGTCGCTCTGGCAATTGAACGCCCAAGAGATGTCTTACCCACACCTGGAGGCCCAACTAAACAGAGTACAGATCCTTTGAGTTTTTTAACACGCTGCTGAACTGCCAAATATTCAAGAATACGCTCTTTAACTTTTTCGAGACCGTAATGATCCGCCTCAAGCACCTCTTCGGCAGCTCCTAAATCGTGTTTGATTTTTGTTCGTTTTTTCCAGGGTACAGAAACCATCCAATCGATATAGTTTCTCACCACTGTCGCTTCGGCAGACATCGGGGACATCATCTTCAATTTATTCAATTCTGAAGTTGCTTTATCCTTAGCCTCTTTAGACATGCCAGCGCTTTCAATTTTCTTGGAAAGATCTTCAGCTTCATTGGGTGCTTCATCCATATCACCTAATTCTTTCTGAATTGCCTTCATTTGCTCATTGAGATAATACTCTCGCTGGCTTTTTTCCATTTGACGTTTTACACGACCACGAATTCGTTTCTCAACTTCCAGCAGGTCAATCTCAGATTCCATAATGGTCAAGAGCTTTTCAAATCGCTCTCGAATATCTTCAATTTCCAATACGGTTTGTTTTTCATCAATTTTGAGCGACATATGTGCTGCAATTGTGTCAGCCAATCTGCCAGGCTCATCGATACCTGAAAGCGAAGTCAAAATTTCAGGCGGTATCTTTTTATTCAATTTTACGTACTGGTCAAACTGCGCAAGAACCGAACGCATTAATACTTCAGTCTCTTTCTCTTCTAAATCTTCCGCTTCGATGGGTTCAACCTGAGCAGAAAAGAAATCTTCAGCACCAATGAATTGTGCAATCTTGGCTCGACCCAATCCCTCTACCAATACCTTGACTGTTCCGTCGGGTAGTTTTAGTAATTGTAATATGCTGGAGATTGTTCCAATTCGATAAATATCTTCAATCAATGGGTCATCTTGCCCTGCACTCTTTTGTGCAACCAGAAGAATTTGTTTATCTTCCTCCATTGCAGCTTCGAGCGCTTTAATTGACTTTTCTCTTCCGACGAACAGTGGAATTACCATGTGCGGATATACAACTACATCGCGTAACGGAAGGACAGGAATGACTAGAGTCTGATCGTCAACTAATTCAGATGTTTTATTGTCTTGATCCATATGATTTTCTCAACTAATAGGTCTTATGTTTGTGGATAGGTAAATTCTGCAATACATATCTATATTAAGGATATGTTTCTATAAAAAATACTACGCAGTTTCAACCAATACTAATGTGCTTTTAGAGTGCTGCAAGTTGTTGGCCAGTCAAATGCCTACTTTGATTATGCGGTTTAATGGGCGTGAATACTTCTAAAAGTTATCTTAAATAATGGGGGGAAACAATAAAATTTCAAGAGAAGAATTAACTTTTAAGTTAATTATATTATTCCAATAAAAAAGCACGCCTTTGAGCGTGCTTTTTAAACAGTTATTAACGACTTTATTCAGAATCTGATGCAGCTTTATCTCGATCTTTTCCATCATAGATAAGTAGCGGCTCACTTTTTCCATTAATAACATCATCATCTATCACTACTTTACTCACATCCGGCATAGATGGAATTTCGTACATGATATCAAGTAATGCATCTTCAAGAATTGAGCGCAAACCACGCGCACCAGTTTTTCGACTCATTGCCTTTTTAGCAATTGCATGAAGTGCTTCATCTCTAAACTCAAGTTCCGAATTTTCAAGCTCAAAAAGTTTTGCGTATTGTTTTGTTACTGCATTTTTTGGCTCTGTTAATACACGAACCATTGCGTCTTCATCAAGCTCAGTTAATGTTGCAATAACAGGTAGACGTCCAATGAATTCAGGAATCAAGCCGTATCTGACGAGATCATCTGGCTCTACTTTGTGCAACATCGCATCGCTGTTGCTTTTATCCAGCTTGGATTTAACTTCTGCACCAAACCCGATTCCACCCTTTTCAGTACGCTCTCGAATAACATTATCCAAACCAGCAAAAGCACCACCACAAATAAAGAGAATATTTGCGGTATTAACTTGCAAAAACTCCTGTTGTGGATGTTTTCTACCACCTTGCGGGGGAACAGAAGCAACAGTGCCTTCTATTAGTTTTAAAAGCGCTTGCTGAACACCTTCCCCTGATACATCTCGAGTAATGGAGGGATTGTCTGATTTACGAGAAATCTTATCAATTTCATCGATATACACAATACCTGTTTGTGCTTTTTCGACATCATAATCACATTTTTGAAGTAGCTTTTGAATGATATTTTCAACATCCTCACCAACATAACCCGCTTCAGTCAATGTCGTGGCATCAGCAATGGTGAATGGAACATTCAATAGGCGAGCCAAAGTTTCAGCAAGTAATGTTTTACCAGAACCTGTAGGCCCTAATAATAAAATGTTACTCTTTGATAATTCGACTTCGTCTTTTTTTAGACCTGCATCCAAGCGTTTATAGTGGTTATAAACAGCGACGGACAAGATTTTTTTCGCTCGCGCCTGGCCAATAACATATTCATCTAAAACCTGGCTTATCTCTTTCGGAGTAGGAAGTTTGCTTCCGTGAACGGAAGTTGATTTCTCCTGAACTTCTTCTCGAATAATGTCATTACATAATTCAACGCATTCGTCACAAACAAATACAGAAGGCCCCGCAATTAGCTTTCTGACTTCATGCTGACTTTTACCACAGAACGAACAATATAAGAGCTTATCTCCATTGCCATTCTTGCTGTCATCACTCATTTATCCACCTCGTAGCTAACGCTGTTTTACGATTAAATTTTGTACTTTACCGTTCTTCGGGTAACAATGCTAACATTAAACCCGAAAAGTGTATGAAAGTTAACACTTTGAGAAACAATATGTGACTATCATAGTTAAGTTTAGCTTGCTACGTCTTGCCTTGCATCAAGCACAGCATCTATTAATCCATATTTTACAGCGTCTTCTCCACTCATAAAATTATCCCGGTCTGTATCTTTTTGAATTGATTCAATATCCTGACCGGTATGTTTCGCCATAATGGCATTCAACTTACTACGAGTTTTTAAAACTTCATTAGTATGAATTTCCAAATCTACTGCTTGCCCCTGATACCCTGCAAGTGGTTGATGGATCATCATTCTTGAATTTGGTAGACAGTAACGCTTTTCTGCAGCGCCGCCACAGAGCAAAAATGCTCCCATGCTGGCAGCCTGACCAATACACAGAGTACTGACATCAGGCTTTATAAATTGCATTGTGTCATATATCGCCAGTCCAGCACTCACAGAGCCACCGGGAGAGTTGATATAGAGATAAATATCTTTATCTGGATTTTCGGACTCCAAAAACAGTAACTGGGCAACAACCAGATTAGCCATATGATCTTCTACCTGACCAACAAGAAAGATAACTCGTTCTTTTAACAGCCTCGAATAGATATCGTACGCTCGCTCACCTCGACCGGTTTGCTCAACAACCATTGGTACGAGATTCATTTCCGCATTTTGTGCGCCCTTGCTGTATATATTGGTCATCCAAATATCCTTTTTAAAACATGATTAACGAGACTCTTTCATCACCTCATCGAAAGAAGTCATATTATCAGTGACTTGAGCTCGTTCCAAGACCCAGTCAACTACTTGGTCTTCTAGAACCATCGATTCTACTTCACCAACTCTGTTTTTGTCTTGATAGTACCAGCCAACAACTTCTTTTGGATCATCGTAGGTGGAAGCAATCAACTCAATTTCAGCTTTAACCTTCTCGGCAGAAACCTTAATTTCATTAGTCTTAACAATTTCACCAAGCAGTAATCCTAAAGAAACACGTCGTTTTGCTTCTTCTTTAAACTGATTACCCTCAAAAGGCTGCATCCCTTGAGCAGCAGCCCCGGCTTGATTCGCTTTCATTTGCTCATTCATTTGTTGAGCAATTCGATTACCTTCTGAGCTAATCAATGAACCCGGCACATCAATTTCATTTGCAGTAAGTAGCGCATCCATGACTTTACGCTTAACTTTTGACTTCACTGTACGATCCAGTTCGCGCTGCATATTACTTCTTAATTCGTTACGAAAATCGTCAATGCCGCCATCTTCAATGCCGAAAATTTTAATAAATTCTTTATTAACTTCGGGGAGTGTAGGCTCTTCTATTTTTTTCACTGTTACACTAAAGTGCACATCTTTACCTGCAACTTCTGGGCTTCCATAAGATTCGGGAAATGTAAGATCCATCTCAACCGTCTTATCAATTTCTGCACCAATCATCCCTTCTTCAAAACCAGGGATCATTCCATTAGCACCGATGGTTACAGGTAGCTCACTACCTTCTCCACCTGCAAAACTCTCGCCGTCTATTGTTCCTTTATAATCACAGGTCAATTTGTCGCCGTCTTGTGCAGCGCGCTCAACTGCCACCCACTCTGTACGTTGCTTTTGCAATTTATCGACCATATTGTCGATATCTGCTTCTGTTATCTCGGCGTTATCTCTTTCAATAGCAATACTTTCGACATCAGTGATCTTTATTTCAGGATAGACTTCAAAAACTGCTGTGTACTTGAATCCGGTGCCTGTATTTTCTTGCCCTTCAATTTTAGGCATTCCTGCAGGACTTAACTTTTCTTGGGCAACAGCTTCATAAAAAGTAGAGCTGATAACTTCACTGTTCACTTCTTGAACGACACTATTACGATAGCGTTTTTCAACAATAGACATGGGGACTTTGCCAGGTCTGAAGCCCTGCATTTTAATCTTAGGTTGCATAGATTTTAAACGCTTACTGACTTCATCATTGACTCGGTTAGAAGGCACTTCAACGGTGATTTTTTTTTCGAGGCCTTGAGTGGCTTCAACAGTTACCTGCATTATTTTACCTCATGAAATATAAGTTTAAAAATTAATAGTAAGCCTTGTGTGCGCTCGATTTAGTGTTCTATTTTTTTAATTTTACAAGCGTACAAGAAGCGTTTAAAACCTGGGATACAGTATAGCACTGTGGAAGATATGGTACGAAAGGAGAGACTCGAACTCTCACGGGTTACCCCACTGGAACCTAAATCCAGCGCGTCTACCAATTCCGCCACTTTCGCATCGACTTAATTTGGAGCGTGATTATAGCGGCAATTTCCTAGAAGGCAAAGATTAATTTGAAGTTAATTTCGACTTATTATTAATCACTATTTCAATTCAAGAAGAAACGCCGAATAAATATTCAGCCACATTGAAGCTAAAAAAGCCAAGCAATTTTATTGCTAAGCTTGGGGTCTGTTGACGTTAAAGTTTCGCAAACAGACCCTAATTCGATTCTAAGTGATTTTGACGTACACATAAATGTTTATAGAGAAGAGAACATAAAAGAGCCGCGATTCCAATTATCCCCGCTACATTATAAGCCCAGGTAGCGCCATAACCTTCCCAGACCCAACCGCTATAAAGCGCACCAAAAGCACCGCCCGCACCAAAGCTAAGACTTGAATACAAAGCTTGCCCCCGGCCTTGTAGTTTTCCCGGAAAATATCGGTGAATTTGATGAATTGCTACAGCGTGGAATATACCAAAGCTTGCTGCGTGAAGGCATTGGGCAAATAAAATAATCGAAAATGAATCAACATAGTAGGCTATCAAAAACCATCGTAAAGCTGTCAAAACCAAACAAACGATAAGCAAAGCAGCGGCACCGAACTTCGGAAGCAACTTATGCATTATGATGAATATAAAAATTTCCGCGATCACCCCTAAAGCCCACAACTGCCCAATTAAACTTCGAGGGTATTCATTTTGCTCCAAATAAATTGAGTAGAAAGCATAGTATGGGCCATGGCTAGCTTGCAATAAGAAGCAGATGAGAAAAAAAATCATCACTTCTGGTGTAAACAGTTTTTTCTTAAAACTTATCGAAGCTTTCTCGACATGATGAACAGGATGATCAGGAACAAGCAGACTAAACACCCAAATTCCCGCCAGTAAAAATACAATAACCATCGGTAACAAATCGACTGAATAGTATTCAAAAGTTCCCCCCAATATTGTCACTAATACAACAAAACCGAGGGAACCCCACAAACGAATCGAACTATATTTGTGGGTATCCTTCCCTAAATGCGAGAGTGTTACTGCTTCAAACTGCGGTAGATTTGCATTCCAGAAAAAACTAAACACAATCATAATCCACAATAAGATGTAATATTCTTGTGAAATGAATATTCCGACAAAGCTAAGCAAGGAGAGAATTGAAGCTATACGCACAATGCGCATGCGTTTACCGGTGTGATCAGCAATCCACCCCCAAATATTCGGGGCTATGATTTTTGTCCCCATAATCGCAGCAAACACCATGGATATTTGCTGCACACTATATTCATGAGAATGGAGATAGAGACCAAGATAGGGAATTAAACTTCCTATACTCGCAAAATAGAAAAAATAGAAACCTGATAATCGCCAATAAAGAGCCACTCTAGTTGATAATTTAGGATGGCTTACTAGCTGGAATAACAGGCGTTTGAGAGCTTATACCAGCATTTTGTCCTCGATGTCGCAACAGATGATCCATCAACACAATGGCTAACATTGCTTCTGCAATAGGTGTTGCGCGAATACCAACACAAGGATCATGTCGCCCATGAGTCACAACTTCAATGGAGTTGCCAGATGTATCAACACTTTGGCCTGGTAAGCGCAGACTAGATGTGGCTTTTAAAGCGATTGATACAACAACATCCTGTCCACTCGAAATTCCACCAAGTATTCCACCGGCATTATTTGAGAGAAATCCTTCGGGTGTTATTTCGTCACGATGCTCGGTTCCTTTTTGCTCAATGCAATCAAATCCAGCACCTATCTCAACACCTTTCACCGCATTAATGCTCATCATCGCATGAGCAACATCTGCATCTAATCGGTCGAATATTGGCTCACCAAGTCCGGGAGGGACATTGGAAGCAACCACATTGACACGAGCTCCAATAGAATTACCTTCTTTTCGAAGCGCATCCATATAGGCTTCCAGCTCGGGAACCTGCTCGTTGTTAGGGAAGAAAAAAGGATTCGTCTCCACATCTGCCCATTCATGTTTTTTTGCTTCGATGGGGCCAATTTGAGAAAGATAACCGCGAATTTCAATGCCAAAGTTATCAAAAAGATATTTTTTTGCTACTCCGCCAGCTGCTACTCGAATTGCAGTTTCCCGAGCAGAAGAACGACCACCGCCCCTATAATCACGAACACCGTATTTTTGCTGATAGGTATAGTCAGCATGGCCTGGCCGAAACGTATCTTTTATATTGGTATAGTCTTTTGAACGTTGATCAGTATTTTCAATAATCAACCCTATGGGAGTTCCCGTCGTTTTACCTTCAAAAACACCTGAGAGAATTTTAACCTGATCTTGCTCTCGCCGTTGCGTAGTATGGCGACTAGTCCCTGGTTTTCGACGATCTAAATCTTTCTGAAGATCATCTTCACTCAACGCAAGGCCAGGCGGACAACCATCCACTATTCCACCTAATGCTAAGCCATGGCTTTCACCAAATGTTGTGACTGTGAAGAGTTTTCCGAAAGAGTTGCCTGACATTGTTTTTACCGAAGTTATTATGGAAAGTTGAAGAATTCTACCAAATAAGCGTTTCTTGTGGCAGTTTTTCTAGATTAGCCTCGAAAATATTGAAGTAGATGCTCCCGCGTCAGCATAAAAACCCCACTACCACCCTGCTCAAAATCAAACCAGAAAAAAGGAACATCAGGATACAATTCAATAAGAGCATCTTCACTCGCTCCTACTTCCGCTACCAAAACACCATCTTCGGTTAAATAGTCAGCCGCTTGATTCAATATTGTTTTTATCGCATCCAGACCATCGTTCCCGGAAGCCAAACCTAATTCTGGCTCGTGGCGGAATTCATCCGGAAGCGCAGACATCTCTTCCGCATCAACATAGGGTGGATTAGTTACAATCAAATCGTAGCATTTGCCTGTTAATTCGGAGAACAAATCAGATTTAATCAGACACACCTGATCGCTCATTTCATGTCGATCCACATTAATTTCGGCGACCGACAATGCATCACTTGATATATCAACCGCATCCACGTCGGCATCCGGTAGTGCATAGGCACATGCGACTGCAATACAACCACTACCTGTACACAAATCAAGCACGTCATGTACTTCATCAGGGTTGATCCAGGGCTCAAACTGTGAATTTATTAATTCAGCAATCGGTGAACGCGGAACAAGAACACGATCATCAACATAAAATTTATGTCCTGCAAACCAGGCTTCGTGAATCAAATAAGCGGCGGGAATTCGATCCTTAACACGACGCTCGAATAAATCGAGTAAATCTGACTTTTCATCGCTGGTGAGTGCAGCATCCATAAAATGCCCAGGGAGATCATGAGGTAAATGCAATGCATATAGGGTAAGCGCAGAAGCTTCATCTAAGGCATTGTCTGCACCATGACCAAAAAAGAGACCTTCTGAATTAAAGAGTGAGACGCCATATCGGACAAAGTCACGCAATGTTGATAGCTCATTCATGAGGTCTTGGGGATTTTTCATCATAATCTATTTAACTCATTTAAGGTCGTTTTGATAGGCGTAAGTTTACACGAAAGCAACAGAGTAAATACAAAGAAACCTAATTCAGTGGTAATCAATTTTATCCATCCGTTTTTATACCCGCTTCATGCAGAAGGGAATTGAGATAAAATCGCATATCAAAAATGTCGATACCAAATACAAGCGTACATCTAGAATTCACTCAAAAATTGACTTTAAATATATTTGAATTCTCAAGGTGAAACACTTATATATACGTCTGCAAACAAATTAGACTGTAGAGAATTTCAACGAGTGATATTAAACGTGAGAAAACAGCACATTTTATTTTTCACCGGCTCATTGCTTTTATCCTCCTGTGCGATTCAAAATCCTTCACTACCCTCCGCTCAATCTGCAGCACTAGTTGAATTAAACCTACATAAAGAACTTGCACACAATGCATACAAATCTAATCGATTCCATGAATCCTTGCATCACTGGAAAAAACTAAACGAACTTTATCCAGACAACCAAGAATTCCAAGACCGTATTTTCATATTGAATAAGTTAATTAAACGCCGGGTGAAGATAGGGTTAGACAAAGCAAATCAAGCAATGAAGCGGAATGAATACGCTGTTGCAGTGAATGAATTCGAAAAAACGTTAATATTAGATCCGACCAACAATGTTGCCATTAAATATCTAGCGCAACTAAATAGAGATGAGAAAAATAGGAACAACCTTATCCCAGACAGTGAAACCACTAATGAAATTATAGAGAACTCTACCTTTAAAACGGATGAAACAAACAGCGATCTTGCATTGCTGGAAGATGGTCTAGATTTAATTGATCAAAGAGAATGGGCTAAAGCGGTAATCCCACTAAAAAAATACATTAAGCATAACCCTGAAGACGACATTGCTAAAAATTATTTGAGCAATGCACATGTACAGCTTAGCAAGGAATATTACAAGAAAAGGCAATTTCAAGCAGCAATGAAACATTTTGAATTTGCCATAAATTATTCAAGTGACAATAAAATCAAACTGACACAAGAACTAAAATCACTCAAATTAGAAATTGCTCATCATTACTACATAGAAGGTGCCAAAGCATACAAAACCAATAAAAAATTGGCACTTTCATTTTGGAAAAAAACACTCAAATACAATCCAAATCACTTAAGCGCCAATGCAAGGCTTAAAAAAGAGACAGACAACACTCAATAGGCGAAATACTCAGTCTCAAAGGAAAAGTTAAGCAACTAACTGCGAAGCCAAATGGTCCAAATTATCATGCCATTGAAGTACAATTTCCAAGAGATCCATGAGTTCTTTTTCTTTGAGATTATATTTCTCCAAAAGATGTAACGGTAGCATTGTATCTTTTGCGTCACCTACTTGAATCGATTTTAATAACACATTAGTTAACACGAGTATATGCACCAACTCTTCATCCGCACCTTGATAACTATCATTGTGATGATTTTCTACCACACGCTTAAATTGCTCAGGAAGCCCCCAGGCATCCATCAGCAAAGCGCCAACACTGGTATGCGACACACCTAACACATGTTTTTCAAGCATTTCCAGTGGCAATTCTTGTTTCAAAGCAACAGATTTGTTGAATGTTGAAAACTTTTTGGGGAACACGTGGCCGAGTGCCAAAAAACCGATATTATGAATTAACCCATAAAGATATGCAGTCCCTGGTTTAAGCGTAGTATTTGGAAGTTTCGTCGCAATAGACTGAGCAAGAACTGCCGCATAAACCCCTTGCCTCCAAACAGACATAGCGCCAACAGGCCCTTTTAAAGGACCTTTAAACTGTTCACCCAATGCTATTGCTAAAGCAATATTGAGTGTTAACTCAATACCCAGTACATGATAAATCGCTTCTTGCAAAGTATCGAGCTTGCCTTGATAAGAAAAAAAGGGACTGCTTGAGTATGCGATAATTTTTGCACTAATCACTGGGTCTGATTCAATCAAATCAACCAAATCAATCAACTCAAATTTATTTGAGGTTTTCATCATTACCAATTTTCTAGCGACTTCCGGCATAGCAGGTAATCGAATACCTTCTTTAAACTGCGCCTCGATAACTGGCATCGTTAATAAAGAATTTACGCCTGCTTTTCTTTCATCTTCATTCTTTACATCATCTTTAGCGTGAGATGTTTGTTCATTTTTTTCAGGTGAAGAACGAGTGAATGCTTGCTTTTTCGCGCCTTGAAAAAGCGTATAAAATCCTTTTCGATCAATTTCGATAAAGCTGTCACCTAAGCCCACATCAATTAAGTAACGTTGATGACCTAACAATCCTTCATCTGCAATCATAGGAATATGAAAAAGCCTGCCAAAAGGCGGCAAATTTCGGATTGAAAAACCTCTCAATTGACTTTTCATGTTCTGCCCTGAATCCAAAGCCAGTTTTCTCTTTGTCACACTAGCAAGCGTTTCGAAATCTAGCCCATTGTGTGCAGCAAAAGCGACAAGTACAGATCCAATGTCATCAGAAAATAAAACCACTTTGATCGCGCACGCATCAATTGAGTCAGCATAGGAAGCAAATTGAAATGTGGATTGGGTGTTTATATTTGAATGCAACGTATATTTCACAAACAATTTATCCAAAAATTTCTGTGCTATTTCCTTGACCAACTTAATCTCCTAAATCGATGCTTACAATATCTTGAATAAGTCTATAAATATCGGCTTTGTTTGTGATTGTATTTAGTGTACAAGCGATGAATTTAATTAAAAATCCGTGCATAAGTAACAATTGTGAAGCAACGCCCCAGTAAGGATAATTAATCTTATTGGAAATTTAGCAACCAATCACTAAAGCCTTCGATTTACTAAAAACCTCTTTTTGTTGAAAACTCCCCAGCTCGTCACAATACTCAGAAAAATAGTGTGATGCGTTGCCAATAAGCGTCAAAATCAGCTTTTTACGCAATTCATCATCTGCATTAAAACTGACATAATCCTAGAAAAATCAGTTGATCGTTGATTTCATTAATTAATTTTTGCTTTTTGGTTTTTAATGTCAAAGTCGGGAGTTGTTCGCTTTCTAACCTTATTTCCGTAACAAAACAATCGTTTTTGTAATTGAAATTTTGCTGTAAGTTAAACCTAGAAACGGTTTAATAACACTAAAACTTTAATGGAGAAATTATGCTTGCGAATAAAAGCTGTGTTCCTTGCCAACGTGGAGCCCCAGCATTAAAGAACGAAGAAGCCCACAATTTAATCAAGAAAACACCAGATTGGGAGTTTTTAGATAATGAAAGTAAAATTTGCCGAAAATATTTATTTAAAAATTTTTTAGAAGCAATGGCATTCTCAAATAAGGTAGGAGAAATCTGCGAGTCAGAAGGACATCATGCAGATATCACATTTGGTTGGGGATATTGTTCTGTCCTTTTTTATACTCATAAAATTAAAGGACTACATGAAAATGATTTCATCATGGCAGCAAAAACTGATGCTATATTCAACAAAATATGATTTAGTTCTTCATGACACCAAAAGTAGGCACATTAAGCGAAACGAAATTCAATTGCTTCGCTATCACGGAGAATTTCAATCCAGTTATGGAATAAAACTATCTGACAACAATAGCTCATCCAGGCAAACTATTTACACATCTATTGTTTCCAAACACAGACACCGCCTGACGCTTTTTCGATAGCACGCAGACGCTCTTCATGCTCAAGCATTTCATCATCATTTGCTCGAATAATTTTCAATGGTCTACGATCGGCACTTAGTCGACGGATCACCGAGCCTTGTGCACCTTCACCACTATCCTCTTCACCACCAAGCGAGAGCTTCACTTGCCCACCGGTCATCATTAAATAGACGTCAGCAAGTATCTCGGAGTCTAATAATGCACCATGCAACTCTCGGTGGGCATTGTTAATATCGTAGCGTCTACACAACGCATCCAGATTGTTTTTCTGCCCTGGATGCATTCTTCGAGCAAGAGCCAAAGAATCGAGAATGGTGCACTCATCCTCAATTTTGCCCCAGTCAGCGCCTAATAGTTTTAACTCATTATTGAGGAAGCCCACATCGAACGGTGCATTATGAATAATTAACTCAGCACCTTTTATATAGTCCATAAATTCTTCAACTATATTTTCAAACCGCGGTTTATCCGCTAGAAACTCTGAAGTGATGCCGTGAACTTGTAAAGCTTCTTCATCACTTTCTCGATCGGGTTGTAAATATTGATGATAATGATTACCGGAGAGCTTGCGATTGATTATCTCTACTGCACCGATTTCAATAACCCTGTGTCCCTTGCTTGGTTCCAAACCGGTTGTTTCTGTGTCTAAAACTATTTGTCGCATTATTTTTCCAACATTTTATCAATTGCCAAATTAGCAAGTTCATCGACATGCTCATTTTCAACATGTCCACTATGTCCTTTCACCCAATGCCAAGAAATATCGTGGCTTTGCGACAGCTCATCAATCTTTCGCCAGAGATCAACATTTTTAACCGGTTGTTTACTCGCTGTTTTCCAACCCCGCTTTTTCCAATTCACGATCCACTGTGTAACACCATCTATGACATATTTTGAATCGGTGGTCAGTTTCACCTTACTCGGTTTGGTCAAGGCACTCAGTGCTTCGATAACGGCCGTCATCTCCATACGGTTATTCGTTGTGTCTGGTTCAGCACCAGATAATTTTTTTTCCACACTGTTCAATCGCAGCAGAACTCCCCAGCCGCCAGGGCCAGGATTTCCACGACATGCGCCGTCAGTGAAAATTTCTACTATACCCATCGCGAATAGGTTCTCCCGAAAAAGTGTGCGCTGCCCTTGTTTCGGGACAAGGCAGGATGAGGAGTAATAGCGTACCTATTGCGAGGAATCCTAACGCCGCCACGGGACAAAAGCAGCATGCAATTTACGGGAAAATCTGTTCGTGATGGATATCTATTATTCATTTCTTGTCTCTATAAACCCGGGAGTTACACTTGGTCTTCGTTTTAAGAACCAGCGGGGACGAATCTGGGTCAAGGTAGATACTTGTTTTCTTGCGACTAAAACATAAGCCCCCCCAAATGCGGGCCAAAGTTTTCCGCCCACTTTTTCAAAAGTCGGAGTTTTTTTGATCAAAAGCGGACTTGAAATAGGCGGATGATAAAAAAAAGTCTTCACCTCTTCAATTTCAAAACCAAGCAGCACAAGCCAATCTTTAATACGAGATGGACTAAGAAATCGCAACTTCCAGGGGCATCGACCGTAACAAATATTCATCGCATGCCGCACACCCCAGCTACTCCAAGGATTGAAGCCCAAAATAATGACCCTACCTTCAGGCACCAAAACACGATCCGCTTCCCGCAATACTTGATGAGGAGCAATATCAACGTCGAGAGTGTGGGGTAAAATAGCCACATCAATGCTATCTGAAGCAATAGCAAGATTGCTCGCATCTGAGCGCATGTTTAACGAACCCGACAGATTTTTATTATCATTATCGACAATAATTTTATGTCGAATCATACTCTTAGAGAGATAGGATGAGTCAACATGCTCTGATGTCTGAAGCAGGTGATAACCAAAAAGAGAAGGCAAAATCGCCTCCAGTTCTTCAGTCTCTTTTGCTGCAAGCGCTTGGCCAAGCGGGGTTTGATACCAAGTGCGCAGTTCATGGCGACACAACTGAGATTCACGATATTTTTCAAGTTCTTTCGCTTTCAAACTACGATCGCTTTTACTCACTTATTCTCCAGTCTGCTACGTTGCATCAAAACTTGATAATGTCAGAGAGCTCTTCTATTTTCGCCATTTAACGTATTAGAATAAAGCTAAAATGAAGAAATGCCGTTAAACTACTACGGTGGCATGCGCGTTGCTGCTAACTACCGAACCCGAATATTTTTGGATTATCCGGGTTAATTCAATTTATGGTATTGTAAATGTTTTGTACGCTTATCTTCAACAACGCGGACAATATCATAATAATAAAATATTGAAAGCCGTTACATTGGTTACTTGCAACACAACACATCATTGAAAACGATAATTCATGAAGGAATTTTTTCGCAATAATGAATATTAAAAAAATAGTCCCAGGTATCTCAATTTTCGTTATCAGTGTATTTTTTGGAGGGTGCGCCACCCAGAACATTCATTCCACTGGTCCGTCATCCCAGCAAATGGATCGACAAACTAATTCGGCGAAAACATATGTCGTTACTTCCGATCTAGATGGTGAAAGTAATTATGCTGGAAAAATTGCACCAGAAGATGAAGAGCCCGCTCTTTTTTCCTACATCAACCCTGATATTGAGCCACTTATGTGGACCAACGAGTCAGAAGAGCAAGAAATATTAAGTTCAGGGACATCTCGAATAGTTGGTCAACTACCTGGTCAACGAGAACTACCGTTTGAATTATTTGATGAAGTAGCAGCTCCTCACAATTTATCAAAAAATGGTACGGTTATTTTTCAACCAGAAAACGAACCTGAAGATTTGTGGCAAAGGGTTCGAAACGGATTATCACTGCCACATCAAACCCATCACAGAATTGACTCCAATGTTAATTGGTATAAACGACATCCCGCATACATTGACCGAGTGGTAAAGCGCGCAGAAAAATATCTCCATATTATTGTTGAAGAAGCTGAAAAAGAGGGTGTTCCCTTAGAAATTGCTTTACTCCCGATTGTTGAGAGTGCGTTTCAACCTTTTGCATATTCACACGGCCGAGCAGCAGGAATATGGCAATTTATTCCATCAACAGGAAAACTCTACGGTCTGAAACAAAACTGGTGGTATGACGGTCGTCGAGATGTTGTTGCTTCAACACATGCGGCTATAAAATTTCTGAAAGACATGCACCGGTCATTTAATAACGATTGGCTATTAGCACTTGCTGCGTATAATTCTGGTTGGGGTACGGTTTCCAGAGCTATAAAACGCAATAAAAAGAAAGGTAAAGGTACTGATTTTTGGTCGCTTGATCTTCCTAGAGAAACCGAAGGTTATGTACCAAAACTATTGGCTATCGCTGAGATAATTGCCCACCCAGAAAAATATAACCTCACCATTCAGCCCATCATAAATGAACCTTACATGGCCGAAGTCGATACCGGGTCTCAGATTGACCTAGCACTTGCTGCTGACCTCGCTGAAATTTCATTAGAAGATCTCTATGTACTAAATCCTGGTTTTAACCGCTGGGCAACAGACCCGAAAGGGCCGCACAAATTGATGGTGCCTATTGAAAAAGTTGAAAGCTTTGAACAAAACCTTTCTGCACTTCCTAAAGATAAACGCCTAGCATGGGTTCGTCATCGCATTAAGAAAGGACAATCTCTGCTTTCAATTGCGGATAAATACAACACTTCTGTAAAACTCATTAAAAATGTGAACAACATCCGTGGTAACTTAATTCGTGAGAACCAAAACCTCATCATCCCTGTCTCTTCCTTAAAAGGAAAATCCTACACATTAAGTGCAGAGCAGCGACAACTCGCTTTGCAAAATACTCAGCGTAAAGGCAAAGAAAAAATTACTTACCATGTAGCCTCTGGAGATACTTTCTGGTCAATATCACGTAAATTTGATATTGGTTACCGTGCTTTAGCCAAATGGAATGGCATGGCACCACGAGATACACTTCGTCCAGGACAAAAGCTAACCATATGGAAAAAGAATGGCGCAATTCATCGAGCTTCGTTTTCACCTCATTCGTCACAACTCACGACACAAAAAGTGAATTACAAAGTACGACGTGGTGACTCTTTAGCACGAATAGCGCAGAAATTTAGAGTAGATATCAGTGATTTGAAAAAATGGAATCGAAAACTATATAACAAAAAATATTTACAACCAGGAGATCGTATCACTGTCTATGTTGACGTTACTCAACAAGCTGGTAGAACCTAATCTTATAGCACTCAATAAGCTTTAATTCTGTTGTTGCCCCTTTAGGTTTCTATGGGGCTTCAATAATTCTCACTGTCATGTACGCTCTTGCTGAACAAAAACTTAATAATAAGTTTCGCATACCATCAACCTTAATCCGAGGCTCCCTCGGATTGCTAGCTAGCAACAAACCCTCTTACCTCCGAACAATGCGCCTTGTTTATATCACAAATAACAAGGTGGCAATTTCTAGTTTTAATCGATGACATTCTAAATGCAGATCTTGCTTCAACCTAAAAAAGCATAAAAACTCATATTTTTTGGTGAAGAAAATTGCAGGGGATCCCACAAAAAACACATATTAAATAAAAACGTAGTTGGTCGCTAGAATATTAGAGCAAGCTATTTAAAACCTGGAGAGATACGAATGTCTCAAATTGCCGCCACTACCGAGCAAAAATTGCGTGAACTACAAAACAGTTACTTCAAAAAAGTCCCATCACTAATTCTTGAATTAGAGAATCTTTTTACCCAACTTTCCTTAGCTAAAAATCCGCACCCGGTACTCATAGAATTGAAGCGCAAATCACATAGCTTCATAGGTTCAAGTGGAACTTTTGAATTCCACGATCTCAGCAAAAAAACCAGGGAATTTGAAAAGATCTTGCTCTCAATTAGTGAGAATTCTTCACAAATTGAATCCTATAAACTTGATAAATTATGGAGTAATTTGGTTGCCATAAAAGGGCTTGCTCAACGCATCATACATACACAACAAACCAATGCAAATGCAGCGTCAAATGTCACATCTTTGTTTGCCAACAGAGCGTTAAATATATTGTTTGCAGGTGATGACGAGCAGATTCAAGAAAAACTTGTTTATGATCTAAATGATTCTGGCCATACTATTAGTTTTGCTGAGAATGGGGAAGAAGCCATTGAAAAATTTAATAACCATGACTTCGATCTTGTTGTACTCGAAATTGTAATGCCGAAAATGGACGGTTTTCAAACTGCCATACAAATTAAGTCACAATCAGAAAAAAAATATGTCCCGATACTTTTTTTAACCTCAGCAAACCGAGAACAGGATCTCGTAAAATGCATCGAAAGTGGCGGTGACGACTTCCTTGTAAAACCCTATCAACCAGGAATACTTAATGCGAAAATATTTTCACTCGATAGAGTAAGTCAACTTATCAACGATAATAAAAAGTAATTGTCCAGATTAAGAAAACAAGAAGAGATACTACAAGAAAAAGAAGAGATCAATCCTGTTAAAATTGGTAGCGGGGACCGGATTTGAACCGATGACCTTCGGGTTATGAGCCCGACGAGCTACCAAACTGCTCCACCCCGCACCTGATTGATGGCGAGTATACTAACACGGAAAATCGTTTTTACAAGGTATTAGTGAAGTTTTTTTAGATTTACTTTAAGTGTCCACAAACAGATGTAACAATATCCTGCCGACACAACCTCCCCCCCCTAATAGCCATGCACACACACCATTGGGAAAGTCCTTAATTTGCGTTATTATAGCTTCTTCCAGTATTTATAAAGTGTATTAACTTAAAATCATGAAACTACTCGCTGACTTTTTTCCTATACTCCTATTTTTCATTGCCTATAAAATGTACGACATTTATATAGCAACTGCCGTTGCTATTGTTGCTGCTCTCGGTCACGTAGCCTATTCATACGCCAAACATAAGAAAGTTGAAAAAATGCAGTGGATAACACTGGGTTTAATACTTGTTTTTGGCGGATTAACACTCGCCTTTAGAGATCCGACGTTCATTATGTGGAAGCCTAGCATCGTTAATTTGCTATTTGCACTGGCATTTCTCGGCAGCCAATACATTGGCGAAAAGTCATTCATTGAACGCATGATGGGATCTAATATTAGCCTGCCTAAACAGGAATGGACAAAACTCAACCTCAGTTGGGTACTATTTTTTACCTTTCTCGCCGTAATTAACCTTTATGTTGCATATAGCTTCTCTGAAGATACTTGGGTGAATTTTAAACTATTTGGCATGATGGGTTTAACATTTGTATTTATTATTATTCAAGGTCTCTACCTCTCGCGACTCATGAAAAATGGTGAGCCAGAAACGGAGGAGAATTAATATGCTTTACGCGATCATCAGTGAAGATATTGAAAACAGCCTTGAAAGTCGATTGGCAACACGTCCTGCTCATTTACAACGCTTGCAAGCATTGCAAAACGAAGCTCGACTGATACTCGCAGGGCCACACCCATCAATTGACAGCGAAGACCCAGGCCCTGCAGGTTTTAGCGGTAGCTTAGTTGTAGCAGAGTTTCAAAGTTTGGAAGAAGCACAAAAATGGGCGAATGAAGACCCTTATTGGTTAAAAGGTGTCTATAAAAGAGTGACCGTTAAACCATTTAAAAAAGTATTCCCATAATCATTTCAATATCGTCGGCGGCATACCCCCTGACGCCCAAAGAGGATAGCTTCACTTCTCCCCTTTGGAAACCCCAGTAGATTTGTGCCCGCTGCTTGCAGCGGGGAATTACGATTTGATAGAGATAATATTAGGTTAATTTAAATAATGAAAAAACAATTGTTTAAACAAAGCATGCAAAGTGTTCTACTAATTTCTTTAACATCTTTCGCGTTCAGCTCAATGGCAGCAGAGCCATCTGACGACATCGCTACCGTTAATGGAACAAAAATTACGAATAATATTTTTGAACTTTATGTAGAAAGACGAATTGGAGTCCCACCCAGCGACGGATTCCCAGAAGAAAAACGCAAAGAAATGATCGATGAGCTCGTAAGCCGTGAATTGATTTTCCAAGATGCAATAAAAGAAGGTTTGGACAAACAGGAAGATGTGCTTTTAGAAATTCAAGAACAAATCCACAACCTGCTCACTCGCATAAAAATCAGTAAGCTTTTAGAAAATAACCCACCATCTGACACACTCATACAATCGATCTATCAGACACAAATTGTCGATCCTGCATCCAGTGAATACAAAGCAAGACATGTTTTAAGCGACAGTGTCGATGTTGCCAATGAAGTTATTCTGTCACTTAATAAAGGTAATGACTTTGCCGTACTTGCTAAAGAAAAATCAATTGGGCCTTCTGCAGTCGATGGGGGAGACTTAGGTTGGTTCTCACCCAATCAAATGGTCAAGCCATTTTCAGATGCTGTTGAGAAATTAAAACCAGGCGAATACACAAAACGGCCAATTAAAACACGTTTTGGATGGCATGTTATAAAACTTGAGGAATCTCGCAAAGTAGACCCGCCATCTTTTGAATCAGTAAAAGAGCAAGTGTTAAAAGTAGCTCAAAATCAAATTATTTCGGATTACTTGAAAAAATTGCATGATGCAGCAACTATTGAGATTAAATAACTCTTTAAATATTTTTCAATATCAAGAGTTCGTCATTAAGGCGAACTCTTTTTTTATATTTTATTTAGCGGAATTAAGTGGAAATATTTCGAAGCACTTTGTTTACACAAATTCTTCAGGCTGCTCCAACAACCGTTCAAACTCATCTTCATCAAGCACTCTAACTCCAAGCTTATTTGCTTTATCCACTTTAGATCCAGGATCAGCACCGGCAACCACAAAGTGAGTATTTTTAGAGACACTGCCCGTCACCTTTGCCCCTAATGCTTGAAGCTTTGCTTTGGCTTCGCTTCTGCCCATGGAAGACAAAGTGCCGGTTAACACAAATGTTTTTTTATCCAAAATCTGGCCACTGTTTTCTCGAATATATGCTGGCCATGTAATACCTGCATTCAATAGAGAATCAACAACTTCACGATTATGTGGCTGTTCAAAAAAAACAGCAATATGCTTAGCTACCACAGGCCCGACATCAGGTACTTTTTGCAAAGTGTCACTATCAGCCTCTTCAATCTTTTTCAAATCTGCGAAATGATTGGCTAATGCAAGTGCTGTTGCCTCTCCTACTTCGCGAATACCTAGTGAGTATAAGAAGCGAGGCAATGTCGTCTGTTTACTCTTATTGATCGCAACGAGCAAATTCTCGACCGATTTTTCACCCATTCGTTCCAGCTTTAATAGATCATCAGCGTTTAAATGAAAAAGATCGGCAACCGTTTTAATTAAATCCGCTTCAAATAACTGATCAACCAATTTATCACCAAGACCATCAATATCCATCGCCTTGCGGGATGCAAAATGTTTAATAGCCTCCTTGCGTTGTGCAGCACAAAACAAACCACCGGTGCAACGCGCAACCGCTTCTCCTTCAACTCGCATAACCGCAGAATCACAAACTGGACATCTGTCGGGAAGTTTAAATTTTTTAGTTTTTTCTGGTCTTCTTGATAGAACAACACTTACTACTTGCGGAATAACGTCGCCAGCACGACGGATAATGACCGTATCACCAATACGAATATCTTTTCGTTCCAGTTCATCCTGATTATGGAGGGTCGCATTTGTTACCGTAACCCCACCAACAAATACAGGCTCCAGTCGGGCAACCGGTGTCAAAGCTCCTGTCCTCCCAACTTGAACATCGATATCCAATACTTTGCTTAGCTCTTCCTGCGCGGGAAATTTGTGAGCTATTGCCCAGCGTGGCGCACGAGATACGAAGCCTAGTCGTGTTTGAAAAACACGATTATTTACCTTATAAACGACACCGTCAATTTCATAAGGTAGTGAATTTCGTTTTTCACCCAGTTGTTGATAGTAGTTTAGAAGCCCTTGCACACCTTGAACTTTCTCAACTTCAGGGCATACAGGCAACCCAAGATCCTTAAATGCATACAGTATTTCATGATGTGAACCCCATTCAAGAGAGTCACTTTTTTCACCAACACCGTATACATACATTGCTAATGATCGACTGGCTGTAATTGATGAATCGAGTTGCCTCAAACTTCCAGCGGCAGCATTACGAGGATTGGCAAACTCTTTTTCACCGGCTTCGATCTGTCGTGCATTCAGTTGATCAAAACCTTTTTTAGGCATAAAAACTTCACCACGCACTTCGAGCAAGTCAGGAATATTTTTTCCTCGCAGATGCAAAGGAATGCTTTTTATAGTTCTGATATTGTGCGTAACGTCTTCACCTGTTGCACCGTCACCTCGAGTTACCGCCTCAACCAGAACTCCATTTTCATAACGCAGACTGATCGCCAGTCCGTCGAGTTTTGGTTCAACCATATATTCAATATCATTGACATCTAGATACTCGGTAACACGACGATGAAAATCCTGTACATCTTCTTCACTAAATGCGTTACCTAGTGAAAGCATGGGCACTCTGTGTCTAACCTGCGCAAACTCTTTTAAAGGTTCTGCACCGACCCGCTGAGTCGGAGAGTCTTCTGTAACAAGCTGAGGAAATTCTTTTTCAAGCGACTGCAACTCCAACATGAGCCGATCATATTCTGCATCGGGAATCTCGGGTGCATCTAAAACGTAGTATTTATAATTGTGTTCGCGAATTTCTTCGCGCAACGTGTTAATACGTTGCGTGGCATTTTTTTCTTTTGGCATAGGTAGGTTTTATAATTCGGGTACTGCGGATTGTTGCTGCTTAACTTCTGATTCAAAATGGGCAATATCGGAACGCAAGCTGGTCACAATGTCAGCGGTGAGAGGCATACGAGTCTGATCAAGAATCTCTCCACCCAATTTTCGTGCGAGAGCTTGTGCTGCGCCCAACATATTCGAAAAAACTGTTAAACCATCAGTGTTAGCAATCGGCAAGCGCATTATTAAACTGACACCGCTAGTTTCAAAACCGGGTAATTCAGCCGTTGGAAAACACCCTTCACTAGTCATATTCACTAAACAAAATTTGGATTGCCCAGTTTCTGCCGTTGCAACAGGATAGTGAAAAACGCTGTGTTTACCAAAAGCCAAGCCCAAAGCTTGTGCAGATTCCAAAATTTCTTTACCGGTAAATGGTTTACCCTCTGCAGCAATAATATAGAGAACAACAAAACGCTCTTTATGTGTTACTTTTTTGTTCGTCACAACTTCTTCCTTAGTTTCAGATGCTGCTATTTTTTCAACATGTTGCTCTGAGTTGAGTTCGCTTTTTTCAATTTTCGTTTTGGCATCTTGCTGCGTGACAACCGATTCAGCCTTTTCTGTTGATTTTGTGCTTTCAACAATTTCAAGCTTGTCCTCATCAACAAAAATACTATCCACATTGTCTTCAACTTTAATGCTTGAGACAGTTTTCGGGCCAAACGCTTCGGTATGTTGTGGCGCATAAATTTCATCATCTGAATTAACAGGGATATGCATATCACCCTTATTTTGGTCCAAATCTTTCTCGTTTTTTCTTGGAGGAAGAACAATCACCTCTTCTTCGGTGAGAATCTCTTCATTCATTCGGCCACCAAAAGAGAACTCTTTTGTTCCGGAACTGGAGTAAGGAATATCTCTACTAGATGTAGAGCGTCGACCAAAAATAATAATTGCCAGAATAACGACGACACCAGCAATAATTAGTGTAAGTCGTAAAGGGTCCATGAAAAAATCGATCATTGTATCCATAATCCTAGAATCCGCAGTTAAACAACCTGAGGTGTGCAGCAGATTGCACAGCATTACCATGCAGGTTGTAGCATCTCACCAAATTGGTGATTACATTAAGTTTAATGACGTTTAATATATTCATGAGATGTCCGGGCTAATAATTACATTGCCGCCAGTTCGGCCGCCTCCTGAACATCTACAGAAACTATTCGTGATACACCAGGTTCATGCATTGTAACTCCGTTGAGATTCGTTGCAATCTCCATGGTAGCTTTATTGTGACTAATAAATATAAACTGCACTTGTTCAGACATCTCCTTCACAAGATTTGAAAATCGCCCTACATTGGCTTCATCCAATGGCGCATCAACTTCATCAAGCATACAAAATGGTGCAGGGTTCAATTCGAAAATCGAAAAAACCAGCGCTACTGCCGTCAATGCTTTCTCTCCACCGGATAGCAGGTGAATATTAGTGACACGTTTACCTGGAGGACGTGCAAGTATTGAAACGCCGGTATCCAATAAATCTTCGCCGGTCATTTCCAGGTAAGCTTGACCACCACCAAAAAGCTTAGGAAATTTTTGTTTCAAACCTTCGTTAACTTTATCGAAAGTCTCTTTAAAACGTATTCGAGTCTCTTTGTCTATTTTGCGTATAGCACTTTCCAGTGTTTCCAGTGCTTCTACCAAATCATCATATTGGCTATCGAGATGTGTTTTCCGTTCCGACTGTTCTTGATACTCTTCAATCGCAGCAAGATTGATGGCACCTAAACGTTGAATTTTTTGCGCCAGATCAACAAGATTTTTTTCCCACTCTTCGATTCGATATTCATCTGGCAATGTTTCGAAAATCAACTTTAACTCGTAACCGGCATCAACCAACTGTTCTTGAATGGTTTGGCGACGCACTTTAAGTGTCTGGCCGGCCATGCGACTCTGCTCAAGATTTTCCCGTGCTTTTTCAACAGCTTGTTCGGTTTGCATTCGCTTGCCACTCAATTCACGCATCTCCGCATCTATTGCTTCCATTTCGCGGCGAGCATCGCTCAACTGATTTTCAATTTCGATTCGTTGCGCTAACAAAGTCTCCAGTTCTTCTTCCAAACCGGTAAGAGGATCTTCGTTTTCATTGAGGATATTGTTGAGCTGCTCTCGCCTGTCCAGTAATGTTTTGATTTGCTGATCTACACGACCTAAATTTTGCTCAGTTGCGGAGAGCGAAGATTGAGCAGATTGCAACTCAAGCTGCAAGGTTTGTTTCTGCTTTGAATCTTCATTCGCGGTAAAACGTGCTTCGTTTACAGCATTTCGCACTTCATCACGTCGAGATAGCAGATTTTCCCGCGTTTCTTCAATAATCGCCATATCATCCAGTGCAATTTCAAGTCGCCCTCGGGCTTGCTGGATATTTTCCTGACTTTGTTCAATTTGATTTTTCAGCTCTTCAAACTCAGACTGAATATTTTCACGTCTTTTATTATTATGGTCTGCTCTAGCCTGTTTTGCACGGTGTTGCGCTTTGATTTCGCTTAATTGTCGCTCTTCGTTACGCAGTTGCTGCTGAAACTCTTCACTTTGTGCTTCTAGCTCCTGCATTTGCAGTTTGTGCTGCTCTTGAGTCTCAAGTAATTCCTCAATTTGCTGATTGATTATTTCCAGCGATTCGCAAAGTGTTTTAAGATCTTTCTCACGCTGTAAAACACCAGCACGATCATCTTTAGCATTGTTAACTTTTAACCAGTTGGGTCCAAACCAGATACCTGTTTTGGTAATGATTGATTCGTTGGCTTGTAGCAGACTACACGAAGACAGTGCTTCTTGTTCATTTTCAGCACAATAAACACCGGCTAACAGTGATTCAATCGACCATTCGGAACTGACTTTGCCACTTAATGATTGCAGTTCAGATGAAGTGTTCGCAGTGATGCTAGATGCTGAAGTGTCTAAAAACGCTAGATTCTCATCACTAAGTTCTGATAAATGCTGAGTGATTTCAGTAAAATTATCCACACAAATCGCTTCTAGATGAAAACCTAAAACCGTTTCAATGGCCTTTTCCCAGCCATCTTCTACCTGAATACCTTGCGCTAAACGCGGTGCATCACTCAGTCGGCGTTCATTTAACCATTTGGAAATTTGTGAATCATTTTTGCCCAGTGCAGCTTCTTGCAATGCTTCCAACGATGAGATGCGTCCTGTCATCTTTTGCATATCATTACGCTTTACCGCAATCTGTTCGGCGATTTCATGGTTTTGCTGGCGAACTTCTGCAATATTACTCTGGCATGACTGACGATTTTCGTGGATATCATCAACTACAGCCTGCATCTGCTGCAAACGTTCTTCAAGTTGTTCTATCTCTTCGTTCAGTTCTGTCACATCCAGCGTGACCAACTCTTCTTGCATACGTGTATGACGATTTTCAAATTGACGCGATTGCTCTTCAAGATGAGTGATTTTAGTACGTTCAACCTCGGCTTTTTGTGCGGGCTCGCCAGATGATTGGGTAAAGTTATCCCATTCGCCTTGCCATTCGTTGAGTCTCGCTTCATTCTCTTCTAGATTTTCGCCAGATATTTCTGCGCGTTCTTCGGCTTCTTCCAACTTTGGTTCTAACTCTTCGAGTTTTTCTCGAAGTTGTGTCAGACGTGATTGATCAGCCGACAGGTGAACGTTTGCTTCCTGAATATCTTTTTCGACCTGGGCTAAATCTTGGTCAAGCTGACTACGGCGAGATTTCACATGTTGTATGTTTTGCTCTTTACTAGCGATATCAGCGCCAATTTGGTAAAACTTGGCTTGAACTTCGTTGAAAACCTCTGTCTTCTCAATGTGATCTTCACGATGTTTTTCGATACCTGCTTCAGATGATCTTTGCGAAGCAATTTCGGCTTCTAATTTTGTTTCCTGTTGAGAAACCGCCAGATCTTTCTCACGTGATTCCAGGTCGATATTTTTCCATTGCAGTGCTAATAATTCGCCTTTGAGTTTTCGCTCTTCGTGTTTGTAATTGGTGTATTTTTCCGCTGTTTTTGCCTGACGTTGCAACTTTTCAATCTGCTTATCCATCTCTTCGCGTAGGTCATTTATGCGCAGCAGATTTTCGTTGGTATGGCGCATCCTCGTTTCAGTCTCGCGCCTACGCTCTTTGTATTTGGAGATGCCTGCTGCTTCTTCCAAAGTAACACGAAGCTCTTCTGGCTTCGCTTCGATTAAACGACCGATCATTCCTTGCTCAATAATCGCATAGCTACGCGGTCCTAGCCCTGTACCTAAAAAGATATCGGTGATGTCTCGACGTCGACACTTTGAGCCGTTCAGAAAATAGACAGATTGCCCGTCACGAGTGACTAAGCGCTTAACCGCTATCTCATCATATTTGGCATATTCGCCACCCAGTTTCTTTCCAACTGTATTATCGAAAAACAATTCAATAGACGCCTGACCAACCGGCTTTCGGGCACTTGATCCACTAAAAATAACATCGGACATTGAACCGCCACGCAGGTGTTTGGCAGAACTCTCACCCATAACCCAGCGTACGGCATCAATAATATTAGACTTCCCACTTCCATTAGGACCAACAACCCCAACGAGGTTACTCACCAAATGAACAGTTGTAGGATCAACAAAGGACTTAAAACCAGCGAGCTTAATTTTACTCAGGCGCATAAAATCTCTAACGAACTTCTTTAACTTACAAAAATGAGGAGCTTAGGAGGGATGAATAGCATTTCGATTCGTGTTTGGCCAATGACCAAAGCACTGTTAAAATACGCGCCCCTAAGGTGAATACATAAAGATCATAAAACTATCATAGAGAGCATCATATGCCCAGCAAACCGAGTAAAATTCTTGAAACATTTGAAAGTCCAAACCCAGGATCAGACTACACTATCCGAATCGATATTCCTGAGTTTACCTGCTTGTGTCCCAAAACTGGTCAACCAGATTTTGCCACCATTAAAATTGCGTATGTGCCCGATCAAAAATGCATCGAGTTAAAGTCATTAAAAATGTACATCTGGTCATTTCGTGACGAAGGTGCTTTCCATGAAAAAGTGACCAACGACATGCTTGCTGATTTTGTCGCCGTTTGCGAACCTCGATTTATGCGCGTAACCGGTGAGTTTAATGTTCGTGGTGGTATCTACACAACAGTGGTGGCAGAACATAAAAAGGATGATTGGCAAGCTCCCGTTTTAGTTCAACTTCCGTAACTCGAAATTGGAATCGCTCTTTATTGGGCTAGACATCGGCACCAGTGGATGTCGCGCTTTTATTATTGATAACGATGAGCAAGTGGTTACTAGCTCATCGGCACCACTTCCACAATCAGTCTTTAAAAGCGGCCATATAACTCAACAAGCCGAAGATTGGTGGCTCTGCTGTAAACAAGTACTCACTGAAGCACTGCACAATGTAGATAAAACAAAAGTAAAAGCGCTGGCTGTTGATGGCACATCAGGGTCTGTTTTGTTAACAGATTCATTTGGCGCTGTGCATGGTGATGCCTATATGTACAACGATAGTAATAATTCAGAACAAGCTGCACTAATCAGTAAACATGCCCCTAAACAAAGTGGAGCACATGGATGTAGCTCTGGATTAGCGAAATGTTTGTCGCTAATAAAAGACCACCCTAAAACTGAAACACTCATCTGCTTAAACCAAGCCGATTGGATTGCCGGAAAATTCATCAATCGTTTTAATTTCTCCGATGAGAATAACACCCTGAAAATGGGCTACGATATTATAGAGCGCTGTTGGCCAAAATGGCTGAGCGAAGTTATAAATCCAATTAATTTGCCTCAAGACGTTTACGAACCGGGGGAAGTTGCCGGCACAATTGACAGCAATATTGCGCGGCAATTCGGCCTTCCTGGCAATACCAAAATCATCGCCGGTACGACAGACAGCATCGCTGCATTTATAGCCACAGGTGCGTCACAGCCCGGTGATGCCGTCAGCTCATTAGGTTCAACGCTTGCTGTAAAACTGATCAGCAATAAACCAGTGTTCGCACCCGAGTACGGTGTTTATAGCCATCGCTTAGGCAATATGTGGCTGGCAGGCGGTGCATCTAATTCTGGCGGCGCAGTGCTTAAAGATTACTTCACTCAAGACCAGCTCGATATTTTGAGCTCCTCCATAAATCCCAATCAATTAACCGGCCTTGATTATTATCCACTTCAGAAACCGGGGGAACGATTCCCTATCAATAATCCAGAGCTTGAACCCAGACTAGCACCGCGAGCAAAGAACAATGTAGAATTTTTTCAAGGAATGCTGGAGGGTATTGCCAAGATCGAAAAACAGTCATACGATAAATTGGCTGAACTTGGCGCCGGTTACCCCAATCGAATAATCACCATGGGTGGTGGCAGTAAAAATAATGCATGGCGAATCATTCGCGAAAAATTTTGTAATGTTACAATCAGCAACGCAAACATCAGTGAAGCGGCATATGGTAGCGCGCTGCTAGCTAAACGATCGCATTAATAATATAAGAGAAACAAATGAATAATCCTATTTCCGGTGCACTCTATTTACTAAAAGGTTTTCAGCTGATTCGACAACCAGGCATCCGACAATTTGTTGTCATCCCGTTACTAATTAATACCATGATTTTTGCCACAGTCAGCTTTTTCCTATTTGGCTGGTTCGGAGGGTTTATTGATCAACTTATGTTAAGCCTGCCAGAATGGCTTCAATGGTTGGAATGGCTAATGTGGCCCTTGATTGCAGCGGCCATGCTGCTACTCATCTATTTCACCTTTACGATAGTTGCCAACTTTATCAGCGCTCCGTTCAATGGGATCTTATCCGAATCGGTTGAAGCCCATGTCACTGGTGCTCAACGAACAGACGATTCGCCATGGCACACAGCTATTACCGGGATTATCCCGGCGCTTAAAGAAGAAGTTCGCAAACTTGTATATTCTGTGACACGAAGCCTGCCCTTTTTGATCTTATTCTTGATTCCTGTATTAAACATTGTCGCTTCACCGCTCTGGTTATTATTTGGTGCGTGGATGTTAGCTATTCAATACAGCGACTACCCAATGGCAAACCACAAAATTGAATTTAAAGACCAGCGTGAATTATTAAAACAAAAAAGATTTTTAGCGTTTGGATTTGGCGGTGCAGTTTTTGTAGGGCTAATGATTCCAGTGATCAACTTTTTTGTATTGCCCTGTGCTGTTGCAGGCGCTACGTTGATGTACTTGGAACAATATAAAACCTTGAGCAATAAAAACGTTTAATCAAGTTTATAATCCCACAACTCAGAAAGATCTTTACTGTATTTTTCTGCAGGGCGACACAAGCCAACAACGCGATGTCGTAGATTACTGCTGTCGCGTTGCAATGGTGTACTATAGATTCTACCTTCAGGCGTTATAATACTTTTTACACTGGGTTTGGTTCGATTGTCCGTTAAGCGAGTGACAATCGCGATTTCATCATTTTCCAATTTCACAAAAGAACCTGGTGGATAGACTCCCATTTTCTTAATTAAAATCCGACTTAACTCTTCATCAACTTCAGCACCACGTTCTTTAAATATTTTCTTTAATGCTTCAGTCGGAGATAACCCAACACGATAATCACGTGGGGCCACCATCGCATGATAACGATCAGCAAGGCCTACAATTCTTGCTTCCTTTATAAAGTCATCACCCTTTAAGTTTCGAGGATAGCCTGTTCCATCAATTTTTTCATGATGTTGTAACACAATTTCAGTCCACAACTTATCTGTTACCCCAATGCGACGTAGTAACACCGTACTGCGCATTGTATGTTTTTCCACTTCTGCACGTTGCTGTTGACTCAATCGTCCGGCTTGATTAATTAGTACATTCTGTAATTCAAACATTCCAAGATTTGAGGTTAACGCAGCAGCGACGGTTAAATTCACCCGACGCTCACTTAATTTAATAGAAGTCGCTAAAACATAAGCGATAATTGAACAATATAAAGGGTGCACAACCGTATAATTGTGATTTCTATCAAGATGGATGGCACCGATAGTTGCATCAAGATCATATTCACACAATTCAACAATACTTTTACTGACAGCATAAAACTGTTTGCCCAAAGCATCATTTTGATTGACAGAGCGATTGACAATATTATTGAAAAGCGATTCTAGCCGAGACACCACTTCATCAATTTGTTGAAATGGACTCATTGCATCATTTATTTGAATCGTTATTTTCTCAACCTCTGGGGCAGGGTCAAGATTAATTTTGATAAAACCACCGAGAGCAAGCAGCTTTAAAATCTGGCGCTGGCTAAATAAAATCATTCCCTTTTTTAACAGTAGGCGACCTTTAGAATCATAGATAGTCCAAGGAGAGGGTTCACCAACCACCAATTCTCCTGAGAGTAATTTTCTTGTTTCCGATTGCTTAACTGCTGCCACAATATTTCGATTCTGATCTGTTAACTCAAGAAAACTATCGGCAGAGTGCTCCAGAACTTAACTAGATAAGAAACAGTTGCTTACAAATTCTTATATATACCCGTGGCGTTTGGGATTTAGGTTCTAAGTGTGCGTCATATTTTCTTCATGGCAAGGCGAAACGACGCGTAATAGTGGCTCTATTGCAAGGAGTTGTAACGCAGGCATGGAGTAAATAGGGTGCGCGATTAGACCTAAATCTCAATCGCCACGGGTATATATCCAAAATATACAAAACATAAGAAATTACAGCTTTTAAAAATCACTGATTAACTTTCGTTTTCAGAAGTTTTAACAAATTCATTTAGTAGACTTGTTGCATAGGAACCCGCAGGCAATTCAAATTCTAACGTCAATGTGTCTGCTACGCGCTTCCACGCTAGTGAAGAAACATTCACTCGTAATGCACGATAGGTTAATTGGCTGCCAACTTTATCCAAAGCCTCAACAAGTTCTCCGTTATCTTTTATAACTTGATCTTCAATGGCTGCCGCTTCGTACAGAGATTGAGACTCACCCCTCCCCCATAGAATTGAGGCAGGATGAATATCCATCTCCGCGACACGTTCGACAATTTTCTCATCATTTTCATCAGATGGGAAAATTGCCTTGGTGCCATCAAGCATCATCACATCACCAGCGACAACCTGATTCCAGTTATTCTGTAAAATACGTTGTTTTAAAATTTGATTAAAAAGAAATGAACGCCCTGCAGAAATATACATACTGCGCTGAGGCTTTTTTACTCTGCGGCGATTTTTTACCATATCAATTAACTTTCGCACGTTTCCATTATTGTTCCCGAAACGTTGACGGCCAAAATAGTTAGGTATTCCCTGTTTTTTAAGGTTTTGTAAGCGATCTTCCATTTCTGCATCGTCACCAGTCAAATTTCGGATAATCAAACAAAATCGATTAGCTTTAATCGCGCCGCTTTTTAATTTTTTCTCATGCCTTGTCTTGGCGAGTATTTTTATCTCAGCAGGAAGTGCACCCCAATCAGGGTCCGGCTGATTCGGCATATGTAAACTGAACCATTGCTGTGTCACTGCGTGCCGATCTTTTTTCCCGGCATAACCAATATCTACGAGTTTGAGTTCTGCAATCTTTGCCAATTGGCCTGCTACCCAATCAGTATTACATTCTCTTTTTTCTATATACAAATAGATGTGATCACCAGAACCAGTAGGGGCAAAACTTAGTAGCTCTGTTACCTTAAAATCTTCAGGGTAACATCGAATATCACCTGTGTTTGAAACAGGACCTAGTGAGGGAGGGAATTCAAAATCGGGCATGAGATATCTTTAAAATAATTAGTCGAAAAATTTCAGCTGTTGATAATACAGTAACCAGGTTAAAGCAAAACACACCCAACGAGTTTTAGAAAGCTTTGAAGTTTTTAATTTGTCTGTCGATAAAACAACTATTCGAGAAGCAAACAAAACGTGGAAAAGCCATGGCTAAACAAATTGACATACACCAAAAAACCGATCCTGCACTGCATTCATTATTAGAATATTGCAAAATTGATCACTTACCAACCAAGCAGCTCATTGTTCGACCTGGTGATCCTGCCGACAAGATGTACTACATCATCGAAGGATCAGCAACTGTTAGCATGGAAGACGAAGATTCTAATGATATTATTTTAACATACCTCAATGATGGCGACTTTATTGGTGAAACTGGTTTATTTATCAAACAAAGTTCGTCTCGTCAGGTAACAGTGAGAACACGAGCACCATGCACGTTGGCAGAAATCAGTTATGAGCGCTTAGGTGAATTAATAGAAAACGAATTGAAAAGTGAGTACGCTCAAATTCTTCACGTTATCGCAACACATCTTTCAACACGTTTAATGCAAGCCACCAGAAAAGTTGGTCACTTGGCATTTATGGATGCCGCAGGTCGTGTGGCTAGTGCTCTACTCGATCTTTGCAAACAACCTGACGCAATGACTCACCCTGATGGGATGCAAATAAAAGTCAGCCGAACAGAACTCGGTAAAATCGTAGGTTGCAGTCGTGAAATGGTAGGTCGCGTAATGAAAAATATGGAACAACAAGGATTAATAACGGCAAAAGGTAAAACAATTGTGGTTTTTGGCGCTCGTTAAAATAATCCAGTTGCCATACCACCGCTAATGTACCATTGCCCGTCAACTCGTCGGAAAAGTGTTCTTTCATGATTAAACACGGGTTTTTGCATGCGATCTGTTTTATAGGAAACTTTACCTACCATTCTTGCTGAGTTCATTTTTAGATCGACGGGACTGCGCTGATAAGTGAATTCAATCGTTTCATATTGTTTAAAGTTTTCAGCCATCTCGGCAACAATCATCTGATAGTTGCTATGACCATCATCATAGTCTGGCAAAAAAACATCTTTATACATTTCAATATCTTTATTTTTAATCGCTATTGCTCGCTTTTCCATCACCGCTTTTACGGCCTGAATCTCCTCCGGAGTTGGCCCCGTATCTCGATGGCATGCACTCATAAGCACAGCAGAAACTATAAGTAACAAAGTTAATAATTGATGAATAACAGAACGATACTTCACGATGGCAACCTTGACGAGTTTAAGTTAAACAGTTTGGAAATAGAGTATAACCGGATATTTCACCTTATGTGAATTTATCACCCATGAAAAAAGATTTTTCAAACTAAAAATTACCGCCATTCTATTGAACACCTGCAACTTTACGGTAGACTAAACTATAACTGGTTTAACAAAGCAGTAGCACTTATGTCCCGAACAATCATATTTTCCCTAATCACCCTATTTTTTGGCTTGATAATAGGCGTAAATCTTAAAGCAACTCCATCTGCCAAATTTGAGACGAGCGAGCCATTTCCTTCAATTATTACCAGTTCACAAGATGTTGATACCAATTTTACAGTGTTAGCTGAACGCATTACCTCGTTAGAAAATCTGTTAAAAAATGAAATTTCCAAGCGTGAATCGTTAACGAATGAATTAGCATTGATACAGAAACAATTAGCCAATCAAGCTGACAGTATTAACAATCCACAAGTTACAAAAAGAGAAATTCCGACAGCCACTTTCGATGCGACAAACACAATCCCAATAACACCCCCAAATATTCCAAGAACCGCAAAAGAAGTTTTAGTGTCATTAGGAATAGATGAATCGGTTGCTGACACCATTAAAAAACGTGAAGAAGAGCGTGAACTTGAGCAACTGTATTTGCGCAACCAGGCTACTCGTGAAGGTTGGGTTGGTACTGAAAAATATTTTGAACAAGCACAGAAATTGGCCAATGGAAGCGATCTCTATCGTGATGAGTTGGGAGACAACAAATATGACCAATATCTCTATGAATCAGGTCAATTCAACCGTGTATCTGTAAAAAATATCATCTCTGGATCCCCGGCTGCTAATGCAGGGATACAATCTGGAGATATCATATACAGCTATAACAACACGCGACTTTTTTCATGGATGGAACTCACTTCTTTAACTTCTCAAGGTACTGAAGGCGAACTAGTTTCAATGGAGATACACCGAGGACAACAAGTGATTGATGTATACATTGCGAGAGGTCCTTTAGGTGTAAGATTAATTGGTACAAAAATTGACCCATCTTAGCATCAGCACAATCTTTACTCACCTTCCTCCAAACTTGTCTTTACAGATTGGGGCCTGTTGACGTTTGAGCAGTAGTTCCCGTTAATGGCTCCATGAAGAGGGGTTGGGATTGATTTTGGAGTGACTTGGGCTAAAAGAATGCACTCGGAACGGAAAAATCAATCCCAACTCCGTTTCTAGCGGGAATTGCTGACATTTGAGTTTCATCACTGTTGCGCCTGAAAAAGCGCCTCCGGCAGTGACGAAACTCAATCGTCAACAGACCCCAATTATTTCTGTTCAAATAAGCACTTAGCAATGAAAATTAAATGGAACAGTTGGATCGATCACACTTTTCCTCATTAATAATCACTAATATTGTGCCGAAACAACTATGATTCCTTTCCGAATGAGTAACACATATATGTCTAAAGGTTATACTGCCATAATTGTTGACGGGAATAATACAGCACGCAAGAGTCTTTCCTCAGTAATAAGACAAAACTATAATATGAGAGACATTTACTCCTCGTCCTGTGCAAGAGAAGCTTCAGCCGTATTAAAACAGATAGAAAATATAGACTGGATATTTTTCAATAGTGATCTGGCAGATAAAGACGCTTTTGAATTTATCAAAGAAATGCAGGGATTGAAAAGCACTGAAGCCGCTAAATACATATTGACATCATCAGATTCCAACCGTGAAACACTACTAAAAGCCGCCACTGCAGGCGTGAATGCATTTATTGTTAAGCCGTTCACACCCAAAATCGTCATTGGCAAAATGCAAAAGCTGATTGGCAATAAAGCGCAACGTAAATCTCGACGTGTCGATTTATTTGAAGCATTTGAAGCGACAATTTACTTCAAGGAAGCTAAGTACCCTTCAGTGCTGATGGATATATCACTAGGAGGATGTATGATCAAATCACCAATATTCAATCAAGGTGGTGGAATGATCTATGATAAAGCGAAAATTCGCATTCCCTACGAGAATAATAACATCTCACTTGATGCAGAATTGATACGACTTGAACGTGACACGTCAAGCGACGAACCCAAAATACTCGCGGCATTTATCTTCAAGGATATTAAAGATAAATATGCTCGCAATCTTACAAATTTTCTCGCTAAAATAAATACTGGTAGATAAACAATGTTCAATTACGAGGGTTGTTGTTATTTATTAATTCGACCAATCTTATCTGATAAAAGCCCTACCGCTGTTGCAAAGTTCGTTGATTTATTCCAATCCATGATAGCAAGATAATTCTCGTATACCATGTATGGCGTACCTTCACCGTTATCTAATCGAATAATATAAGCTTTTATTGCAGCTGCCGGTAAATCACCCCCATTTGATCTACGCACGCCTAAGGCCTGCCAATCTGATATTTGCTTCTCAGATTCAAATCCCAAAAGGTTGCTATCAAAGCCTTCCGGCAATGTTACTTCCCTACCCCAGGTTTGACCTCTCTTCCAGCCCACCGACGAGAGATAATTTGCACCTGATGCTAATGCATCTTCTTTATCTTTCCATAAATTAATTTTTCCGTCACCGGTGAAATCTATCGCATAAGATTCAAACGTAGAAGGCATAAACTGGGTTTGCCCCATAGCACCCGCCCATGAGCCGAGCATTCCATCGAAACTGACATGACCCTGATCAAGAATTTTCAATGCTTTAAATAACTGACTTCGGAAAAACTCACCGCGACGACCATCATATGCCAATGTCGCTAACGCATTAATAGCATTAAAACCACCGGTCATTCGCCCAAAGCCTGTTTCCATTCCCCACAATGCAACAATAAAACGCGGCTGCACACCAAACCGAGTTTCAATTCTGCTTAATAAATCGTGATGCTTTTTTAGAAGCTCTCGCCCTTTACGAACTCGATGTTTAGAGATAACTCTTGATAAATATTGCTCAGAGGTCAGTTTAAATTCAGGTTGATTTCGATCTAATTCGATCACTCTATCGAGAAATTTTACGCGAGGTAATACTTTTTTTAATGTTGTTTCAGATATGCCTTTTGCTAACGCCTCTTTTTCCAGCTCAACAATCCAAACTGCAAATGAAGCGGTGGAACTAATTTTTTTTTCATTCATGTCCGCTAATGATTGCATTGACGATATACACAAAATGAAGAATAAAAAGAAAACCACGAAAAACTTGTGACTCTTATTTTGAATGCTGAGAAACATTAGAGAGTTTAATTCCTTTTGGATTTAGTTCAATTTCTTCTTGTCCACGACAGCGGGCAAAGGAATAACATCAATTCCTTCCTCCTTCAAAGATTTCATTTCGTCAACACTTGCACTGCCACGAATATTACGCTCTGCCACTTCTCCATAATGCATTTTCTTTGCCTCTTCAGCAAACTGATTGCCAACATCTTCTGTGTTAGCAGCAATATAAGACGAAAATTCTTTCGCGATCTGATCAATCTGCGCGCGACTCTTTTTTGGCAAGTTTGTTTGTGGGCTAAGTTGCGACTTTCTTGTCGAAATATAACTCGCAGAAGGAAGCTTGTGCACTAAATTTGAGTCACAAAGTGGACAGCACAAAATACCCTGTTTATTCTGCTCTAAATAATCTGACTCAGATTTAAACCACCCCTCAAACTGATGTTCTGAATCACAAATTAAGTCATAAACTACCATAACTAGTACTCATCATTTTTATTCCCAAGCATTCGGTCAGTCTCACTGAAAAGCCGACAGACTCCAGTTTAACACGTTTGATTTGGTCGATGAATCGAATGCGAATCCTTACTTCCTGGCTCAGTATTTGAATTCAATAAATCACACCACTGTCAGATTAGCATTAAAATTTTTGAGTATTAGTCGATAGCATATCAATCAAAACTTGGAAAGCATAGACATCACCCAATGCTTAGGTGACAAGATTTATACTCGTATAACGAAAGGAGGCTGTTTAATGTCTAGTTTAGAAAAATCACATGAACGTAGAAAGTTCACCCGAATCCCATTTGAAGCCTCAGTAACCCTATCAAACCCACATGGAAAATGGACTGCCAAGCTTCTCGATATCTCTTTAAATGGCATACTAATCACCCAACCTCACAATTGGGTGGATTGTGGTAACAAAGAGTTCATGATCGAAGTCAATTTTTCTGAAAATACACTGCATATTCGTATGGAAACCATCGTTTCACACATCGAAAATAAGAAAATCGGCTTACATTGCAATCATATTGATATTGATAGTGCTTCACATTTACGTCGCTTGGTTGAACTTAATGTCGGTGACGAAGATATCCTGAATCGAGAGCTTAGCGCACTTATATCAAACGCAGCCTGATTTTCAACAATCTCAGCGCAAGGACGCGCTCATAAAAGTTTATTTAGCGTGAATCTCTTATTTTCCGAGATTCTAAGAAAGTAGTTCGAGTGCCTCTTCCAGACGAGAGACAGCCTGTATTTCTACACCGGGAATTTTTTGCTTCGGGCTGTTAGCTTTAGGCAGAATAAAACGTTTATAACCTTGTTTTGCCGCAGCTTTGACTCTCTCTTCTCCACTGGGTACTGGCCGAATTTCTCCTGCCAGACCTATTTCACCAAACACCACCAGATCATTTTTCAAAGGCATATTACGAAAACTTGATAATGCCGCACAAATTAATGGTAGATCTACCGCTGTCTCGGCGACACGCACCCCACCGACCAGATTTGCATAAACATCTTGATCGAACATAGCAATACCTGCATGTCGATGTAACACTGCCAACAACATAGCCAGACGATTCTGCTCCAGCCCTAATGTCACTCGCCGAGGGCTCGGTGAGTGACTCTCATCGACCAGTACTTGTAACTCCACTAATAACGGCCGATTCCCTTCCCGCGTCACGGTTATAACGCTTCCGGCTACGGGTTGATCATGTTGTGATAAAAAAATGGCGGATGGATTACTGACTTCTCGAAGACCGAGTTCAGTCATCGCAAACACACCTAACTCATTAACCGCTCCAAATCTGTTTTTTACCGCACGTAACATGCGATAACGGCTATCTTTATCACCTTCAAAATAAAGAACGCAATCTACCATATGCTCAAGAACACGAGGCCCGGCAATGACACCCTCTTTTGTTACATGACCAATAAGAAATAAACCAGTGTTCGTTTGTTTGGCAAATTGAACAAGTAATGCAGCTCCTTCACGCAGTTGTGAAACAGAGCCTGGGGCAGATTGGATGGCATCGGTATAAACAGACTGGATAGAATCAACAACAAGTACTTGCGGTTTTTCTTTTTTACAATGTTCAAGAATTGCTTCTATACGGGTCTCGGCTAACAAGCGAATATTTGATGCATCAAGTTGTAAACGTTTTGCGCGCATACTCACTTGCTGCAATGATTCCTCTCCAGTCACATAAAGCACTTTGGCGTATTTGCTAATCGCTACCAGGGTTTGCAGGATCAACGTTGACTTGCCGATACCAGGATCTCCACCGACCAGCACCACAGAACCCGTCACCATACCACCACCGAGCACGTGATCCAGTTCTTTACTACCAGTTGTTAGTCGCTCATCTTTATTGATGCTAATTTCATTGATCGAAAGTACTTTGGCGTTCTCGATAACATTTCCGGCATAGCCGAGAAACTTGGCTTTTCCTCCTGAACCAGAAGGCGCGGGCATAAACTCGGTCAATGTATTCCATTCACCACAATCGGCACATTGCCCAGCCCATTTCGCCGCAACAGCACCACAAGAGGTACAAGTATATGAAGTTTTTACTTTAGCCATTGATCGCTTCAAATTTTACCCGAGCTGTAACATGACACAATAATTCATAAGCAATAGTACCGGCCTGTATAGCAATTTCCTCAACAGGCAGCCCCTCCCCCCAAAGAACAACTTCATCACCCACATTGATTTTGTAATCGTCATTCAGCTCAACACAAATCATATCCATACTCACCCGACCGACAATTTGATATCTTGTATTGTTAATAAGTACAGGCGTATTTTCTTTGATGTGCCGCGGGTAACCATCACCATAACCAATCCCAACAACAGCAATAGACGTATTCTTTTTAGCTTTCCAAATATGCCCGTAACCAATCGCTTCATCTTTTTCAATCTGATTAATCGCAATAATGCGGCTCTTTAGTGTCATAACAGGCATCAGATCAAAATTATCTTCTAATTCATTTTTAAAAGGAGAGACGCCATAAAGCATAATACCTGGCCTTACCCAATCCAATTGACTCTCCGGCCAATGAAGTAGTCCGGATGAATTGGCGAGACTTTTTTCTGCATTACATTCTTTAGTGAGAATTTGAAACAGGGAAATTTGATCATCCGTGCCAGGATGATTTTTGTCATCAGCATTAGCAAAGTGAGACATAATTTTAACTCGGTCTTTCAGAGACTCAATTGCGTTAAGCCGTTGCCAGGCAGTTAACATGTCGGCGTGGGCAAAGCCTAGACGATTCATTCCAGTATCGACTTTTAGCCACACGCTTGTAGTGTCGGTTAACTCAGATTTTTCTAGAATGTCAATTTGATAAAAAGAGTGGATGACAGGTTCGATAGAAAGCGAGAGAAGCAATGCTAATTCAATCTCATCAGCAAATCCTTGTAGCAATACAACAGGTTTGTCTTTGTATATTTCTCGTATCGCAATTGCTTCTTCAAAATGTGCAACCGCAAAACCATCAGCTTCGGTGAGTGCACGGGCCATCGTCTCCAAACCATGACCATAAGCATTAGCTTTTATAACAGCGAGAATTTTGGAATAGGGTGCATTCTTACGAACGATAGATAAATTATGTTTCAATGCGCCGAGGTCTATTGTTGCAATAGCTGCTCGACTCATTAGAACTTAGTAGCCATCATCATTATAAACATTGGCGATATAATTTTCGAAACGTGTGTACTGACCAATAAATGTTTGCCGTACCGTTCCGATAGGTCCGTTCCTCTGCTTGGCGATGATAATCTCTGCAACACCTTTATCTGGACTGTCTTCGTTATAAACTTCATCACGATAGATAAAAACAATCAAATCCGCGTCCTGCTCAATCGCACCAGACTCACGTAAGTCAGACATAACAGGCCGTTTGTTTGGACGTTGCTCTAAACTACGATTCAACTGTGATAATGCAATAACTGGGCAATTCAGTTCTTTCGCCAAACCTTTTAATGAGCGCGAAATTTCAGAAATCTGTGCCGTTCTATTTTCAGAAGAGCCATGTACTTGCATAAGCTGGAGATAATCGATAACGATTAAACCAAGATCCCCCACTTCACGCGCAAGTCGTCGCGATTTTGCTCGCAATTCGGTAGGACTGAGTGCGGGAGAGTCATCAATATAAACTGGCGCTTCAGCCAATACTCCCACAGCATGTGTGAGCTTGGGCCAATCTTCATCTGCCAGTTTACCGGTTCGAATTTTATGCTGATCGATACGACCAATAGAGGAGAGCATCCGCATAACCAGTGACTCGCCTGGCATCTCCATACTAAACACAGCAACGGGTTTGCCAGTTTCTATAGCAGCATTTTCTGCAACATTCATTGAGAATGTGGTTTTACCCATAGAAGGACGACCAGCGACGATAATCAGATCACCTTTTTGCAATCCTGAAGTTTGTCCATCAAAATCATGGAAGCCGGTAGGCAAACCAGTCATGGGGTTTTCTTGAGAAAAAAGCGTATCTATACGATCAACTGCGGTATTTAACAGAGTTTTTATGCCAACAAACCCCTGTTTACCCTTGGCACCCTTCTCAGCTATTTTGAACACCGAACTTTCAGCAGAATCGAGTAACTCTGCACTTTCACGCCCATCTGGATTAAAAGCACTATCGGCAATATCGGTACCGACAGAAATCAGCTGCCTAAAAATCGAACGCTCACGCACGATAGACACATAGGCTAAAATGTTAGCTGCGCTGGGGGTTTCTTTCGCAAGAGTACCTAAATAGGCCAAACCACCGACTTTATCAAGGTCTTCTCTTGAGTCAAGCCATTCGGAAAGTGTAATAACATCGAAAGGTTTACTATGTTCAGCGAGATGTGCAATAGCGCGAAAAATCAGCCGGTGATCACGGCGATAAAAATCATCTTCAATAATATTATCGGCAACCTGATCCCACGCGTTATTGTCAAGCATGAGGCCGCCCAAAATGGACTGCTCCGCTTTTATAGAATGAGGAGGAACTTTAAGCTGCTCAGCTTCCGCTTCACGATCTAGAGGATAAGCAAGATCTGGCATAACACTCCTGCGAAATCAAATGAAACAACAGCACTTTAACCTAAAAAAGTAGTTAGACATAAAAATAGAACGTTGAATATTGTTTTGAATAGCGTAATGGAAAAAGTTGTCTTCACCTGGCTGGTGAAGCAAGCTTTTTTCATAGTGCTAGGCGAAACAAGAGGCTGCGTTATATTTCATGGATTAACTACTTTTTTAGGTTTACCTACTGCCCAGACAAACAAGGCGGAAAGTAACTAATGCACTCTCCGCCTCATCAATAAGATTACAATCAATTCGGCTTGATTGAAAATGCGCTACGAAACTATTCAGATTGCTCCAGATTTGTTCGAGTACGAGGAAAAAGCACGCAGTTTACAAGTGTAAATGAGCACTTTTGACGCAGTAATCGAACAAATCTGGTGTGAGCTGAATCGTTTCATTTAGTCTACTGCAACAACTGACACAGCAACAGTCGCTTCAACATCCGAATGCAATTGTAGAGTGATTTCGTAATCACCTATGTTACGGATTTGACCATTAGGCAAGCTAACTTCGCTTTTCTCAACTTCAACGCCAGCTTCTGTAATCGCATCAGCAATATCGCGAGTTCCAATTGAACCAAAAAGCTTGCCTTCATCACCAGCTTTGCTGCTAATTTGAATAGTAAGCTCTTTTAGTTTTTCAGCACGCGCTTGTGCAGCAGCCATTTTTTCAACCGCAGCTGCTTCAAGTTCAGCTTTTCTTTCATTGAAAGCTTCTAAGTTCGCAGCTGTAGCAGGAACTGCTTTACCTTTCGGGATTAAAAAGTTACGTCCGTATCCACCACGTACTTTTACTTTTTCTCCCATACCACCTAAGTTTGCAACTTTATCAAGTAATATGACTTCCATTACCCATTCACCTCAATTTATAAAAATCATGTAGCTTTATTTTCGTAGAAACGCCTTACATTCAACCACGCATCGGCAAATCCCATTATTGCTAACAGCACTAGAATTTGCGGTGCGATAAATATAAGCAGTAAATAAAGCAAAATTATCCAAGCCTTGTGTGCCTCTGTTGCGTCTACCCAATGATGTATTAGTGCGACTCCAGCAACACTTGCGTATAAACTAATGACGATAGATAGGTCGCTTGCTAAACTTCCTGGAACAGGATTTAACATTGCCCAAACCATTATCAGTGCGCCAAGTATTGCGATGCTTTTATCCACTCGAAATTGAAGAAATTCAAGTTTAAATCCACCGGGATTATAAAGCGTTGCCTGCCACCAGCGAGCTAAAAACACACTAAGCACCATACTGATAAAAAAAGCAGAAGCCATTAATGCCGTCATGTATTGAGACGTTGCTAAACGCATCGCCTCCACATCTGCAGCATTAACACCCGATTGAGCAAATGCTTCAGCAAGCACTTTATCTAATACATTTTGCCACCACTCTACCGTGTTACCGATAAACATATGGAAAGCAAGAACAGATACGCCGCAAATCAATGTGGCGACTGCCAATGTTATCGGTAGTGACACTGTTTGGCGCAAAACGATAGCAAGTAGCCAAACCGGTAACCAAACGACAACTCCGAACACAGCTGCAATAAGGACATTACCTGTGCTAACCATTGATAATGCGGCTAACACCAACACTGCAACAAAAGCAACAAAAGCCCCTTGAGAAACACCTTGTCGCATGGTTACCAAAGCGACAACAGCTCCACTAATGTAACTGAGTGGCGGCAAAATAAGCGACAAAACGGCAAACAAACTGCTTATAGCAGTGGCTTGCATCCGTCCTCGCATTGCATATTCCGCAAGAGCTTTCATAGGCTACTTAAAAACTAGTTTCCGTGTGCGTCTGAATAAGGCAATAAAGCCAGGTAACGCGCGCGTTTAATTGCGGTAGAAAGCTGTCTTTGGTATCTGGCTTTTGTGCCAGTAATACGGCTTGGGACAATCTTTCCACTTTCAGTGACATAATTTTTTAAAGTGTTTAGGTCTTTGTAATCAATTTCTGTCACGCCGTCTGCTGTGAAACGGCAAAACTTTTTACGTCGAAAATAACGTGCCATTGTATTCTCCAATTAAATTCTGATTGATTCTGCATTAACACACAGCTTTCTATCTGTCCCTTGAAACGATATCTGATTGAGATACCCCTCAACGGTGACAGGTTCATCAACTGCTAAACGTTTATACGTTTTATTGAGTTCGCCACCACTGACAATGATAAGTACGCGGCAAAAAATATTTCGTGTTAATCCAGCTTCTTTCTGTTGTGACTGATGCTCAAGAACAAATCGCGCTATGGGTATGCCTGCCGGGGTATGACGAACTTCATACAACTTGGCAACTTTACCGCTAATAACAAGTCGATTTTCCTGCAGAATTAAGCTTCCTCTCCAGCAGGCTTACCTTCAGCTGAGTCATCAGCTTTAGGAGCGGGAGCTGCTTCTGGAGCAGGTGCCGCTTCAGGGGCAGGCGCTGCAGCAACAAAGGGCTTTCTTTCAGGACGATCACCACGGTCTCCGCGATCACCACGAGGACGATCACCTTCAGATTTCTCTTTCATGATATCTGAAGCATCGGTGACAGGTTCATCACGCTTGATAACCATGCTACGAATAACTGCATCGTTAAATTTGAAAGCACTTGTTAATTCATCAAGAACAGTTTGGCCACACTCAATATTCATAAGAATATAGTGAGCTTTGTGAATTTTAAGAATTGGGTAGGCTAATTGACGACGGCCCCAATCTTCCATGCGGTGAATTTTTCCACCGTCACCTTCAATCATTGAACGGTAACGCTCAACCATCGCAGGCACTTGCTCGCTTTGATCAGGGTGTACTAAAAATACGATTTCGTAATGTCTCATTATTCCTCCTTATGGCTTACAAGTCTTCCACACGTGTGGTAAGACAAGGAGACAAACAGAACCCACATTCATTTCTGACGTGGGAAACCCGCGGATTTTACGCAAATTCAGAGTGGTTTGCAATGGAAGACAGAGTAATAATTATTCAGTTTTCAAATAATTATTGAAATGAACTACGTTGTCGAACGGCTTCAAATAAACAAACACCTGTAGCAACAGAAGCGTTCAGACTTTCCATCTCACCAGGTATAGGAATCTTCACCAGAAAATCACAATTCTCTTTCACCAGTCGACGCATCCCGCTGCCTTCACTGCCAATAACAATAGCGATTGCACCTTTAAAATCAGCGTCATAGATACTTGTATCAGTATCAAGCGAAGTTCCCGTTATCCAGATACCCCGCGCCTGAAGCATTTTCATAGTACGACTAAGATTCGTTACCTGAATATAAGGAAGAGTATCTGCCGCACCGCAAGAGATTTTTGCGACAACAGGCGTTAGTGACGCAGATCCATCTTTAGGTGCGATAACTGCTTGAACACCTGCAGCTGCGGCAGTGCGCAAACAAGCACCTAAATTGTGTGGATCTGTAATCTGATCAAGAATTAACAGAAATGGCTGGCCTTCAATATTATCAAGAATTGACTCCAGATCATTTTCTGAATACTGCTTTTGCGGCTCGCTCGTTAAACAGACCACACCCTGGTGATTAGCTTTTGAACACAGATCGTCCAGCTGCTTTCTGGGAGCAACTGTGATTCTGATTTGATACTCTTTAGCAATATTGAAAATCGAAGTCAGATTCTTATTTTTTTTGTAGTTATCCTGAAGCAATACTTCCTCAATATTATCGCGGTTGTTTTCCAGCAAAGAAAATACCGCATGCATACCAAATATTGCAGAAGACATACTACTTTCTCTTCTTACCTTTATTTACTGGCTTACTTTTTTTATCGCCTGCCGCTACTGCCTTTTTAGCTCTCGCACTTTTCTTTTTCCAGCTACTTTTTTTCTTTGAAGTCTTATCTTTTGATTTGGCAGCTCTCACTGCGCCTTTCTCAGAACTCGATGAGGCCAATTCAAAATCAATTTTTTTATCATCTAAACTAACCCGAACAACTCGAATTTTAACTTCATCCGCCAACTGATAAATTTTGTTGGTGCGTTCACCGATCAAGCGCTGTTTTATTGAATCATAATGATAATAATCATTATCCAATGCCGTAACATGAACCAGGCCTTCAACGTAAGCTTCATCCAGCAATACAAACAGACCAAATCCAGTAACAGTCGTTACTTTACCGGTAAATTCTTCGCCCACCTTGTCCTGCATAAATTCAGCTTTTAGCCAGTCCATCGTGTCGCGTGTTGCATCATCTGCACGTCGCTCAGTCATCGAACAGATTTCACCAAACGTTTCCATATCTTCGTTTTTATATTTAAACGAACGCGCTTTTTTACCACTAATAAGATGTTTGAGCGCACGGTGAACCAGTAAATCCGGATAACGACGAATGGGGGATGTGAAATGAGCATAAGCATCAAAAGCTAAACCAAAATGGCCACCATTTTCAGGACAATAAACTGCCTGACTTAAACTACGCAACAACATTGTCTGGAACATGGAAAAGTCAGGACGACCTTTCAACTCCTCCAACAATTGCCGATAATGCTTGGGTTGTGTATCACCACGCCCACCCAGTTTAAAACCATATTCAGCAAGAAAACTTCGTAGATCGGCAAGCTTTTCTTCACTTGGGCCATTGTGAACACGAAACAGTGTAGGCATCTCGTTTTCTTCAAGATATTTTGCGGTTTCGACATTGGCAGCAATCATAAACTCTTCAATAATCTTATGGGCTTCATTTCGCTCCACAGGAAGAATTCGGTCAATCTTTTTATTTTCACCAAATACAATTCGCGTTTCTATCGTTTCAAACTCAATCACTCCACGCTTTTTGCGTTTTTCTTTAAATAATTCGTATACCGTAAACAGATCATCCAGGTGAGGCACAACATGTTTATATTGCTCACGTATTCCTTGATCATTATCAACAACCATCGCAGCCATTTCTGTGTAGGTTAAACGTGCAGATGAATTCATTACCGCTTCATAAAACTGACTGCTTTTAATATTACCAGTTTGGGTAAGCTGCATTTCACAAACCATACACAAACGATCGACCTGTGGGTTTAAACTACATAAACCGTTTGATAATTTCTCAGGCAACATAGGAATAACGCGACCTGGAAAATAGACTGAGTTTCCACGATTCTGTGACTCCTTATCCAATGGACTATCAGGATCAACATAATTTGCGACATCGGCAATCGCCACAATCAAACGCCAATAACGCCCCTGTTTTTCACAATAAACCGCATCATCAAAATCACGCGCATCTTCACCATCAATGGTGACGAGATTCAGCTCACGCAAGTCAACACGCTTGCTCTTTGCTGGCACAACAACTTCATCCGGTATTTCTTTCGCTTGATCAAGCACCGCTTGCGGCCAATCATCGGGAATATCGTAAGCACGAGTGGCAATATCGATTTCCATGCCTGGTGCCATTTGATCACCAAGTACTTCAGAGATTTTACCAATCGGTTGAGAACGCCAGGTAGGCTGTTCTACAATATCGGCTACGACAACCTGCCCATCCGTGGCGTCGCCACGCGCACCCGGTGGAATCAGAATTGTTTGGTTAATTTTCTGATTGCTCGGCTCAACAAATGCAACACCATACTCTTGGCGGAACCGACCAACAATTTGTGTATGTGCACGTTCGAGAACTTCAACCGGCGCCCCTTCACGGCGACCTTTACGATCAACACCGGCTACACGAGCTACAATTCGATCACCATGCAAAACACCGCGCATGCGTTTCGGTGATAGAAAAAGATCATCGCCACCATCGTCAGGAACAAGAAAGCCAAAACCATCCGAATGACCAATAACTCGACCACGAATCAGGTCCATCTTCTTCACGTCACCATAGGCACCTTTACGGTTTCGGATAAGCTGCCCGTCACGCTCCATCGCTCTCAATCGACGACGTAGCGCTTCCAAATCGTCAGGATCAGTAAGCTCGAAATAGTCTGCAAGATCTTGCTGCGTTAATGCTTTGCATTGTGTGGTGAGCGCTTCGAGAATAAACTCTCTGCTGGGAATAGGGTTTTCATATTTTTGCGCCTCACGATCCGCTTCCGGGTCTTTAGTAAAACGCTGATTATCTTTTGACAAAAAATAACTCCTAGAGTTTGTAGTTTTGATGAATTAACAGGCAGTATCTCTGCCAGAACGACTGAAACTGTTCGCCATTTCATGCAAACTCAGTTGGAAAAACTCAAAGGAGGGGCGAATGCCAGTTATTTTCGTACTATTTTGGGCCTATTTTCTGACTTTTCAAGAAATTAATCCAGTGTTTTCTTATAAACCCTATATGTGCTCAGCAACTCGGAATGACGTGAAGTGAATCACTGGGATTAAATCATGCAAATATCCTCCTTCTGCATTAGCTAAAACAAATTCTGACTCAATGATTGACAACACTCAATTCATAAACTAAGTTTCTCGTTTAGCTATTTATTCAAATGCGAATACTCTGTGTGAAACTGTTTTTCAATCCCAAAAGCCTAAACATCTTTCTAGCGACCATGCTGCTTATTGCTCAGCTTGGGCTAATCATTCATGAAGCAGATATTGAAAAACACGCTTTTGATTCAAGCTGTGAATTCTGCATCCACTTTAATTCCGTCGACAAAGTTTCGCTATCAAACACCTTAGCAATATTACCTTCATACACAAACAGTGCAAACACGTTTCGTTTAAATCGCAAATATACGCCCAGTATCAATTTTTACTTTAATCCACGCGCTCCACCACTCTCTTACACCTAAATCAATCTTACATTCACAATAATCAGTTTATCAATTAAGCCAGCTTTTTTGATCGCTGAATAATTTCCAGCACTTTATTAAATCGCTTAAATATCAAGCGATTTGCCCGTGCATATTTATAAACGAGAGCAACACATGAACAAAAATATTTTTTTATTCTCAATAGCTACAGGTGTTTTAATAAGCGGAAGCGCACACGCAGACAATAATTTCAATCCAGCAATTAGCTTGATTATCGATGGCATGTTTAATCCATTAGTGAATAATCCAGAGGCCTACGAATTACCAGGGTTTGCACTAGGTAATGAAGCTGGACTTGCCGCTAAAGGTTTTGCAATTGGCCACTCTGAATTAACCATGAGCGCAAATATTGATGACAAGTTTTTTGGCCAACTAACGATGGCTTTAGCCGAACATGAAGGAGCAACAGAAACTGAATTGGAAGAGGCATTTTTTGAAACTGTTGGCTTAGGAAATGGTTTTACTATCAAAGGCGGTCGTTTCTTTTCCGCATTGGGTTATCAAAACCAGCAACACGACCATGCCTGGGACTTTGCAGACCCCGCATTAATATACCGTGGTTTATTTGGTAATCGTTATATCGATGATGGACTCCGAGCCAGTTGGATTGCACCAACAGACCTTTTTATAGAAATTGGTGCAGAGGCATTCAGTGGTAATAAATTTCCCGCAGGAAGTGGAAACAGCTCCCGCAATATTGGCTCCACAGTAAGCTATGCAAAACTGGGAGGAGATATTGGCGTTGGTCATAGCTGGCAAGCAGGTCTAAGTTATTTTTCTGCCCGTGTGAATGAACGCACATCAGATGGCCACGGACATGAAGATACCGATACTGTAGAAACACCTGCATTTACCGGTGACAGCCATATAATCGGCGCCAGCTTTGTCTATAAATGGGCTCCCAATGGAAATTACAAATATCAAAACTTTAAATTTATTACCGAATATTTCCAACGTACTGAAGAAGGTGACATTGACATGATCGGTAGCTCGCCTTTGGAGACCACTAGCTATGATGGAGAACAGAGTGGATTTTACATTCAAGGTATTTATCAGTTCATGCCGCAATGGCGTGTTGGTTTGCGCTATGATTTGTTAGACAGTAATAACACCGGCAGCGATGATGAAATAATTGAAGAAGCAGGATTACATAACGAAGGTATTACACCAAATCGTACCAGTGCAATGATGGAATGGGTGCCGAGTGAATTCAGTCGAATTAGATTGCAATACAATCAAGATAACTCATCGGAAGAAACTGATAATCAGATAATGTTGCAATATACATTCAGTCTCGGTAGTCATGGTTCACACACATTCTAATGGAGACAAACATGAAACACTATAGGCTAGTTTTCTTCTTGTGCTTATTGTTAGTCAGCCAGATAAGCGTTGCAAAAATTAACGTCCTCACTTGTGAGCCAGAATGGAAAGCGCTAGCTGAAGCGCTTGGTGGCGATAAAATCAATGTTTATAGCGCCACTACTGCAATGCAGGATCCTCATAATGTACAGGCTCGACCAAGCCTGATTTCAAAAGCTCGTCGGGCAGATCTTCTGATCTGCTCCGGCGCTGAACTTGAAGCTGGCTGGTTACCCCTATTATTACGAAAAAGCAGCAACCCCAATATTCAACCCAACGCTACTGGATATTTCATGACTGCGGCTCAAGTTGAATTAATGGGACAACCAACTGTGCTTGATAGAAGCCAGGGCGATGTCCATGCTGCAGGAAATCCACATGTTCATCTTGCACCATTTAAAATGAGTGATATCGCCGAAAAACTATCACTTCGACTAGAAAAAATTGATAGTAATAATTCTGACTTCTATCGCAAGAATCTTATAGCATTTACCTCCCGCTGGAATGAGGCCGTGAAAGACTGGAGTAAAAAGGCAGAAGTATTAAAAGGAACTCGCGCAGTCACACATCATAAAGATTGGATTTACTTATTTCATTGGCTAGGTATAGAAGAAATCGCCAACCTGGAACCCAAACCTGGCATTCCTCCCAACGCTGGCCACCTGTCTAAATTAAAATCTCTACTAGAAAAACAGCCAGCAAACTTCATTGTACGCACCGCTTATCAAGAAAGCAGACCTTCAAAGTGGCTAGCCGACAAAACCGGAATTAAAATGATTCAACTGCCTTTCACTGTTGGTGGTAGTGATAAAGCTGTAGACCTTTTCACTTTGTATGACGAAATGATCGAACAATTATTAGAAGCAGTAAATTAGCGGATGGAAATCGACGGACTTGATCTAAGCATATTAGCCCCAGCATTGCTCGCGGGAATATTGATATTATCCACACATGTGCCTCTTGGTCAGCAAGTATTGACACGCGGCATTATTTTTCTAGATTTGGCGATAGCACAAATCGCCGGATTGGGAATTATCGCAGCACACAGTTTTGAATTTGATGCTGAAGGCTGGCAAATACAACTTATCGCTATCTCATCAGCGTTGGCTGGCGCTCTGCTACTCTACACTGCAGAACGTCTCTGGCCTCATGTATTGGAAGCAATAATTGGAAGTGTTTTCATACTCGCCGCCAGTGGCGGGATTTTATTACTGGCCAATAATCCTCATGGTGGAGAGCATCTCAAAGAAATTTTAGCAGGACAAATTCTATGGGTCAGTTACGAGCAGCTCATACCTGTCGCACTGCTTTATTCAGTTATATTGGGCATCTGGTTTGGACTGAAAAAACAGTGTCACCCATTGATCTTTTATATTATTTTCGCACTTTCTGTGACTGCATCAGTACAACTAGTTGGTGTTTATCTCGTCTTTGCCAGCCTCATCATTCCTGCATTGGCAGTACGTGTGGCTAAAAAACATCAGCTAACCATTGCCTATTCCATGGGAACGGTAGCTTATATAGCCGGCTTAATCCTTTCCGCAGTTTTTGATTTGCCATCAGGAGCGGTGGTCACATGGACACTTGCGATATTTGGCGTATTGGTAGCAACAACTCTCTCTGTTACTCAAACGAAAACTGCTGCAAACAGGCAGCAGTAATTCTTAAAAATTATTCAACCCAGTGGTGAAAGCCTATCAACTTTCACCATAATTTAAATTCAATTTTCCATCCTTCATCGGAGGACACCAATAATACCCACCCGATAAAGGCCGAGTAAAATTAAACAACGCATCGGGAATTCCATCTTCCAATCCTGCCATACGTTTCATCATCACTTCAAACGCATCCAAAGATTTTCCGAAAGCGACAAAATTCAACCCGGCTTCGTTTCCCTCAGACCAAGGCATTGAGCGACGAAGCATAAAAGCTTCCGGCGTGAAACTCTCTTGGGCGGTGCGTTTGACATGTGCAGATTCTGGCGCATCACTTAACTCTTCGTTATCACTTTTTCGACGACCTATTGTATTATCTTGCACATCCTCGGGCATATCATCGAAGGTTTCAAAATCATGTTTCCATTGCTGAACAGCAACGAAACTTGAGCCATCTAATTCTTCATTTTGTCCCTGAACAATTGCGACTTTAACAGCTTCATTTCCTTCGGGGTTTTCTGTTCCATCTATGTAGCCTGTTAAATCTCGGCCTGTGTCATACATAAAACAATCTAAAACTTCTTCAAGCTGAAAATCCATCGCTAGAGAAATTTCAAAATCGAGTGTGCGATGCAATAATTCTCCACGATCTTCACCACGCAACCAAATCCAAAGTGCATGTTGAGTTGAAGGAACATCAAAACCTGCGCCTGCCATAGAAGGAAAAGGTCGCAGACCAGGAATCTCTTTGCCTAATGCTTGCATAAACGATGGACCAAATCCTGCAATACTCTCTTCGCCATCAACAAGCTCTTGCAACACTTCTATTGCTTGTGAAAGGTCTGCTGTTTGCGGTTGAAAATCAAACAATAAAAAACGGGCATGTTTGGGTACAGGGGCAAGAATTCCGGACTGATTATTCACCATACTCTCCTTGAAAAACTGACAATCTATGAACTGCTAATTGTAACACCGGCAGCAGCAACTACAATGAACACAGTATGTAGTTGTTTCAGGGCAATTAATTTAGACTCAGTAGTATTCCGGGGGGGGGCGTACTAGAATCAGCTCCATCACAAGTAAATATAAGCAAGAATGTCAATTAAAGGGATACAACCCCTTTAGTCCCTAAATTCAATATTTCTGTGGTTCGCGCTCTTGTTTTTAGACACAACACTCCATCCTCAATCAATGATTTCCCGTAGGTAGGAATCATTGCTTGTAAAGTCTGTTGCCACTCTTTACTTTCTATTTCATCCGGAAACATTTTGCGTATCACTTCTAGCATAATAGAAACAGAAGTAGAAGCACCAGGTGAAGCGCCCAGTAATGCAGCCATTGATCTATCAGCAGCGCAGACAATCTCAGTCCCAAATTTTAAAACGCCACCTTTATCTTTATCTTCTTTTATAATTTGCACTCTTTGGCCAGCAGTTGTTAACTCCCAGTCTTCCATTTTAGCATTTGGATAATAGGCCAGTAATTCATTGAACCTATCGTCAGGTGATTGCACAATTTGTTTAATGAGATATTTTGTGAGATCCACATTACGCATGCCTGCCGCAAGTATTGGCCAGATATTGTGCATTTCAATGGATAATGGTAAATCCAGGTAAGATCCATTCTTCAAAAACTTGGTAGAAAACCCCGCGTAGGGTCCAAAAAAAAGTGATCGTTGACCGTCTATCATTCTTGTATCAAGATGAGGTACAGACATAGGGGGAGAACCTACCGCGGCTTTACCATATACTTTTGCTTCATGCCTTTGGATAACGTCGTCATTTGTACATTGGAGAAAATGTCCACTGACAGGAAACCCGCCATAACCTTGTGCCTCCTCTATTTCTGATTTTTCCAGAAGCGGAAGAGTGCCGCCGCCTGCACCGATAAAGACATAATCTGCGAAAACTTCCTTTACCTCTTCGGTTAAATAGTCTTCGATATCGATTTTCCAGCGACCGTCTGCTTGCTTTGAAAAATCATTTACATTGTGGCCAAGATGAACGTCTACATTCTCGGACTTTTCAAGATAATCAATGATACCCCTAGCGATTATTCCAAAATTTACATCAGTGCCAATATCCATTTTTGTTGCAGCGAATGGCTCATTAAAGACTCGTCCTTCCATTATGAGAGGAGTCCATTCAGTGATTTTATCTTTATCGGATGAATAAACCATATCCTGGAAAATAGGTGCAGAGCGCATAGCTTCGTAACGTTTTTTGAGAAAATCCACATTATCATCGCCCCAGACAAAGCTCATATGAGGGATATCATTGATAAAGGGGATTTCGTAAGAAATACAGCCTTCTTCTTTAAGGTATGCCCACAATTGCTTGGAAATTTCGAAACTATTCGCTATCTCAAGCGCCTTGCTTATATCAACCTTACCATTTTCAAATGATGTGTAGTTAAGTTCACAAAAAGCAGAATGACCTGTCCCAGCATTATTCCAAGCATCAGAGCTTTCCGCTGCCACTTTATCAAGACGTTCATAAAAAGAAATATTTGCACCAGGCATCAATTTTCTTAAAAAAATACCTAATGTAGCGCACATGATACCTGTACCGATCAGCACTATGTTTATTGGTTTTTTATTCATTAGATTATTACAATGGCTTCAATACTTAGGAAATATAAACAACTTTGTCGATGGAGTTCAAAAGTACCTTATGCCATATATATACCAGTACTTTGGTGGATGCGTTGCACTTATCCACCCTACGGGTATCAATTGTAGGGTGGATAAGCGTGAGCGCATCCACCAGCGAAACTCCACAGATCAAATTCCATCATTCAAACAACCACAATCATTCAAAATTCATATTCACAATTCCACTAGGCTCAACACTTCCCCAATATTCATCATACAACCCCTTTGAAACCGCTGTTTTAAATGACGACCATTGCCAATCAATTGGCGATTTCACATATCCATGTTTCACAGGATTGTAATGAATATAATCCATATGATTCCGCCAATCTTGATCATCACGAATAACATGCTCCCAAAAGCGGCGCTGCCAAACATCCCGTTCATTACGAGAATTCTTTTTATGGGTAATATGCTTTGATACTGATTTCTTAATTTCTCGCCAGCGGCCGGAATAATCGGAGTCATTTTCTGGGAGTTGCCAGATACAGTGGAGGTGATCAGGGAGTATTACGATTGCATCAATATCGAATGGGCGAGTTAACTTAACTTTTCTCATTGCTTCTCGAAGCAATTGGATATTGTCTTCATTGTTGAAAATTGGTTTTCGTCGATGGGTAACGACGGTAAAAAAGAACGTTCCTCCGGGGATAAATACTCTTTGATATTGACTCATAGCTTCATTTCTTTATGTTCTTGGTGGATGCGTTGCACTTATCCACCAATCAAACCTAGCTACCCAAAAATATCCAACAACAAATAAGCTGCCAATATAATCGCAATCCAGAATACCATACTACCTGTCGGCCAGCTTTCTGAGAGGTGATATTTGGCAACAGATGATTGAGAAAAAGTATGGCGAATGCCTCGCATTGGAGCCATCATTGAAGCAACCATCAACTCTTTTGTATCCCCTAAAAAGGTAACACTACGACGAATACCTGCCGGTACAAGTTTACGGTAGATCCACTCCACATCCAGATTGGTTGAACGTAACTCTGGTGGATACATGCCTCGCTTATTCAGCCAAACAAAAGCCAGCGCAGAGAAGAACAGCAGTTGGAGTTGTGCTAATACGTGCGTTGTATCGTAAGGCCAGTAGTCCACTTCCCACGGCAACAGCGAATAGAGATATTGCGGCTGAGCACCAAGAAAAACACAGAGACACGCCGAAATTCCCATGGCGATTAACATATTAATTGGCGCTTCTTTGGGACGAAGGCCTGAGTCGTGCGCGAAGAAAGCAAAGTAAGGAACTTTAATACCTGCGTGATGAAATACACCCGCAGAGGCAAATAACATTAACAACCAGAGGTAACTATAATTCTCTTCAATCATGGCGGTTATTACCATGGATTTACTGATGAAGCCGCTAAACAAGGGGAACGCCGAGATCGATAAAGCACCGACGATACAAAACACTGTGGTTTTGGGCATCGTTTTATAAAGGCCGCCGAGGTCTGAGCCATTAATATTGCCAACACGGTAGAGCACAGCCCCCATGCTCATAAACAACAATCCCTTATATATAACATGACTAAATGCATGTGCAACGGCACCATTGAGCGCCAATGCGGTTCCGATGCCAATACCGGCAACCATAAAACCCACTTGATTGATTAAGCTATAAGCAAGAACTTTACGCAGATCGTTTTCAATCACTGCGTAGAAGATCGGAAAGCACGCCATCGTGACCCCGACATAAACCAATATCTCTTCACCGGCAAAACCTCGGGCTAATGCGTAAACCGCCACCTTGGTTGAGAACGCAGAGAGAAATACCGTTCCTGTTACTGTCCCTTCAGGATAAGCATCGACAAGCCAGCTGTGCAGAAAAGGAAACGCGCACTTGATACCAAAGGCGATAAGGATTAACCAACCGGCTACACTTTCCAAACCAATGTGATCAAACGCCAACGAACCTGTGTTGTGATAATGAACCAGAGCACCGGCTAATAAAAACAGGCCAGACATCACCTGAAAAATTAAGTAGCGCATGCCTGCATTATACGATCGTTCGGTGCCTCGCGCCCAGACCAGGAACACAGAACTCAGTGCTAACAACTCCCAGCAAACAAACAACGTAATCAAGTCACCCGCAAACACCGCCCCTACTGCGGCACCTGCATACATCAACCCTGCGATTTGTTGTGTCGTATCTTTGATATGCCAGGCATAAATGGTTGAGATAGCGCTAGCGAGACAAAACAGATAACCAAACAGCAAACTGAGTTTATCCGTCCGCATAATGATGAGTTCGAAACCTAAGATGGTATGCGTTACCGTCATTCCAGGTTCAATATTCAACCAGAGATGAAGCCCACCTAATACCGGCGTTGCTAATAGAATTATATTACGAAGTGTTCCACGAGTTATCAATACCAGAAGTATTGCAACAAAAAACAGGATAATCGGTGGCAACTCACTCATCGTAATAGTCTTCCTTGCGCATAACAACTTTGCGCATCGCCGTCGCGATAATTACCAGCACAACACAGGCGACAAAACCATAAATGGCATAAAACGCCGGTATTTTTTCCCAACTAAGGCTAATATGGCGATGTATCACAAAATCGGCTATCACCAACATAATACATATTGCATAAAACCCTCTAAGCACAAGTTTTACATTTCCCGGCTTATCAAAAAAATATTCTTTCTGATCCTGTTCGGACATTATCAAGATCCTCCGGCGGCCATGCTTGCCAGTTTATAGAATGGGTCTGGGTAGAAAAATAGAATGATACAAGCAGCGGAGGTAATAATCATCGCCAATAAAATTGTTCGTGGCGCTTCCTTAACTTCCGTGTAGTGCTCACCGCTTGCTGGTTTGCTGAAAAACGCGCGAATCGGTATGGGCAACAGATAAGCAATACTCAATAACGAACTGATCATCAACACAGCAAGCAGCAATAACTGCCCGGTTTCTACCGTGCCAAGACCGAGATACCACTTACTCCACATACCGCCGAATAACGGGATACCAATAATACTGAGCGTTCCAATAAAAAATGCAGTAAAAGTAATCGGCATTACCCGGCCTAAGCCGTCTAATTCGCTGACCAATGTTTTATGCGCCGCAACATAGATTGCACCTGCAGCAAAAAACAAGGTGATTTTTGAGAAAGCATGCATAACGATATGCATAGAGGCGCCAATCAACCCTGATTTACTCGCTAGCATGGCACCCATTGCGATGTAACTCAATTGACTTACCGTGGAATAAGCAAGTCGCGCTTTGAGATTGTCTTTTGTCATGGCGATCAAAGACGCTAACAAGATAGTTATTGCTGCCACCCAAATCAAACCACCGGTCACATCATTGGATAAAATAAAGTCGCCGCCAAAAATATAGATCGTCACTTTTAATAAGGTAAACACACCGGCTTTTACAACCGCTACCGCATGAAGCAACGCACTCACGGGTGTTGGCGCAACCATGGCTGCGGGTAGCCAGCGATGAAAAGGCATCACGGCTGCTTTACCAATCCCAAAAAGAAATAACGCGAAGAGTAAACCTGCCCAAGCTGGGTCCATCTTACCCGCTAATATTCCACCCTCTTGGAAATCGACAGTTCCGGTAATAAACCAGGTCGCTAAAATAGCAAGCAGGAAAAAACCAATCGACGTGCCCAATAAAATCCCAAGATAAATTCGCCCACCGCGTTTCGCCTCAGGTGTGCCTGCATGAGCAACCAAGGGATATGTTGAAAGTGTTAACAATTCGTAAAACAGAAACAGGGTAAACAGATTCGCCGAAAACGCGATGGCCATAGTGCAGGAGATTGCGACGGCAAATGCGGCAAAAAATCGCGTTTGATTTTTTTCCTTATGCCCTCGCATATAACCGATGGCATAGATAGAGGTTACGACCCAGAGTAAACCAGCCACTAGCGCAAATAATACCCCCAATGCTTCTATCTTGAACGCAATGGCAACACCAGGAAGCGGTTCAGAAATTGTGAGCTCAAAAACCTCACCACTCATAAAACGATTGGCAATGATAACTACGAGTAATGCGATAACCGAGGCAGTAACCAGAGTTACTCCTTCGCGTATATTTGGATAGCGGTGCGCAGCGATAATACCTGCTGCACCAAATAGCGGTAGAAGAATCGTAACGAGAATCAGCATTTCAGCGCTCATTTAGCTACGGCTCCCAACACCTGCGCTGCACTTTCAGCAACACCGACGGTTAATTCAGTATCCAATCCGAAATAGATATTCGCAAACACCAGTGTCCAGGTCGGTACTAATAACATTAACGGTGCTTCTTTCACCGTTAAGTTCGTTTCAAGTGCGGATTTAAAATAGAGTGCTTCAATAATCTTACCCACATAAACCACAGCCAGCAGTGAGCCAATTAAAATCACCGCCACTGCAATCCAGTTTTCTTGCTCCAGTGCCGCCAATATCAAATACCATTTACTGATAAAACCGGCAGTGCCCGGCACGCCAACTAAGCTTAATCCGCCAATAATGATAGCGCCAAACGTCCACGGCATCTGTCGACCCAAACCGTGAATATTATCCATTCGACAAACCCCGATACGATAGATAATCGCACCGACAGCCATAAACAGCGCGCCTTTCATCAATGCGTGATTAAAGAGATGTAGCATGGTTGCCGTCACCCCCATCGCTGACGCGAACCCAATACCTAATGCCATATAACCAATTTGCGCCACACTGGAATATGCCAACAAACGTTTTATATCTGTTTGATAGATCGCATAAACCGATGCGATAAGAATTCCGGCAAGCCCTAAAATAATAAACAACTCATCGGCTGGTGTATTCAGCGCAAAACCATCGGGGAATACAGTAAAAAACACGCGCAGCATCAAATAGACAGCGACTTTAGTCGCCGTCGCCGCAAGAAATATGGTGACAACCGTGGGCGCATAAGTGTAAGCATTCGGCAACCAAAGGTGTAATGGAAACAGTGCAAGCTTCAACGCAATACCAATCACAATAAACGCAAAGCCAGTGTGTACAGTTTTATGCTCAAAAACGGCAGGCAAACGTTCTGCTAAATCTGCCATATTCAAAGTGCCGGTCTGTGAATAGATTAAGCCGACACCAATTAAAAAGAATGTCGCGCCGATCGTGCCCATAATCAAATATTGATAAGCAGATGTAAGCGCCTGACGTTTTCGACCAAGACTGATCAACGCATAGGAAGAGAGCGCAGACACCTCTAAAAAGACAAACACATTAAAAATATCGCCGGTTTGCGTAATACCCAACAAGCCGCACAAACAGAGTAAAAACGCACAATAGAAAAGCGGAATTTGATGTTTAGGAATCTCTTTCTCTACACTCAACAATGCATAAGGCAAAGTAATCGCAGCGATGCCCGCTACAATCAATGCAACAAACGCATTTACCGCATCAATACGATATTCAATTCCCCATGGCGGCGCCCAACCACCCAGCTCATAACTGATAACGCCGTCGTGAACCACACTCCACAACTGCATACCGGCCAACACCGCACAGACAGATGTCACCAGTAATGTCACTGCCCAGGGGATTCGACCGCGAGGTAATACAGCGACAATCGGTGCTGCTAATAAGGGAATAACTACCAGTAGTAAACTTAAATGACCTTGCATACCTTCGACTGTCACAATGAATGATCCTGCTTATGGATTTCATCTTCTTCAATAGTGCCATAAGCTTCTTTGATACGAACAACCAATGCCAAACCGAGCGCAGTGGTTGCAACACCAACAACAATCGCAGTAAGAATCAGAACATGAGGTAAGGGGTTAGAATAAACCTCAAAACCTTCTTTTAAGATAGGCGTTGTACCGCCTTCGACAGTACTCAAGCTGATATAGAGAATAAAAACTGAAACCTGAAAAATATTCAAGCCAACAATTTTTTTAATCAAATTGCCGCGACTAATGACCGTGTAAAACCCCACCATCATTAAAAAAATAACAACCCAATAGTTATAGTGACCGATGATAATGTCCACTACGGTCTCCCCCTACCGGCAAATGCAAAAAAAATAATTAACATGACAGATGCAACTGTGATCCCCACACCCAACTCTACTAATAAAATACCGAGATGCTGACCCGCAACCTGTGTACTACCCAACACGCCATATTCGAGATAATTCCCGCCGAGGAATTGTGTTGCCACACCAACGCCGGCATAAAGCAAGACACCAATCGCAGAAAGAATTTTTAATAGTTTTAAAGGGATAATCTTTTCAGCCACATCAAGCCCAAATACCAACGCATAAAGTATGATTGCTGCACTGAAAATCACGCCAGCCTGAAACCCGCCACCTGGGCCAAAGTCACCATGGAATTGCACATAGAGTGCAAACAGAATAATGAGGGGAATCAGGAATTTTGAAACGACTCTCAGAATAAGATTATGTTTCATCATCTTCCTTCACATCCGGCTTTTCACTATTTTTCTTGGAACGCCGTCCGCCAATCAATAGCAGCACAGCTATCCCTGCGGTAAAAACAACGACCGTTTCACCCAAAGTATCAAAACCCCGATAACTCGCTAACACTGCAGTAACCATATTAGGCACGCCCGTGTCGGGCATAGACTTTTCAATATAATAAGGTGCAACATGCGTTTGCTGTGGTGCTGTAGGGTCGCCAAACCTTGGAATATCAATGGTTCCGTAAACCAGTGCAGCACCTGTCACAATAACAACAGCCAGAGGTAACCAGGGGCGATGACCTAAAGGCCTCTTTTCTTTGTGATCTTTAGTGAGCGCGAGTGTCGCCAACATCAATACGGTTGAAATACCTGCCCCTACTGCTGCTTCGGTAAATGCAACATCCGCAGCATCCATAACAACAAACAGACCGGCAGATAATAAACTAAATATGCCAAAGAGCATGATTATCGCGAAAAGGTTATTCATGCGAACGATAGCTACTGCAGTAATTGCGAGAAAAGCCAGCAAGGTTACATTGATAATAATATCAATCATGACTTAACCTCGTCGTTAGCATTATTCAATTTTGGCTTGAGGCCACCATGCATCGCTGCATTTGCCAAGGCGTGAGAAGCTGTTGGGCTGGTGAAAAAGAGAAATACAAAAATCAAAAAAAGTTTGAACGCATCAAGACTCAAACCTGCCTGCAAACCTAAACCAAGCAGAATTAAAACAGCACATAAGGTATCGGTTATACCTGCTGCGTGTAGACGACTATAAAAATCAGGGAAACGATGAATACCAATACCACCAATAACTCCCAATAAACCGCCACTCACAAGACAAACCCAACTCAGAATATCGATGATCACTCAGAGTCCACCTTTGTAGATTTTGTAACGGCTTCACCGCTTGAGTGGAAATCCCCGTGCTCTACGAGCCGTAACACAGCTACCACACCGATAAAATTAATCAGAGCGTACACAATGGCAATATCTAACAAATCTGTTCGCCCGGATAAAAAAGCAAAAACTGCAATCAGCAAAACTGTTTTTGTGCCGAACATATTAACCGCAGCAATACGATCATAGACAGTAGGCCCCATCAGCGCCCGCGCTAGAGCAAGACCCATGGTAATAAGAATCGCTAGAGTAGCTGCAATAAGCATTATTTATCGGCTACCTGATCAGGAATCGCTTTTGCCATTTCCCCACTTAACAAATCATCTGCCCCTTCTTTACTGAGCGCATGTACAAGCACTTTATCTTCGTTGAGTTCCACACTGACAGTACCAGGAGTGAGCGTTATGGCATTCGCATAAATGACACGGCCAAGATCTGTTTTTTGCGGCACAGGTATCTCGACAACTTGCGGGCTGATTGTTTTACCACCCGGCATCAAAATTCGTTTTACAACATCAATATTCGCTTTCACAATTTCACGCATAATATAAACAAAGAAAACAGGCAATTTGGATGAGAGTTGTGCGGGGTAACTTTCGTGATCAATGACATTCATACGAGACGCCAGAAAAACTGTTAGCGCGACAGAAGCCACTCCCAAGCCAAGTAACAAGGGAGAAAAATGTCCAGATAACAATACCCAGAGAATAAATAATAGTATCGCAGAACTAATAGCTTTCATCTAACGGATTCCATAGTTCAGTTGATGCGCAAAAAAAGCGCGTCATTATAACAACAGTTTTGCTTCGAGAAAAATCTTATAGCACATAAAATGCGATGTGTGCATTTATCAATCATCATGAGTGTCGCTTTTTGTACAAATGTGATATTTGTTCGACTACATGTCGGTTTTCTTACAGCTAAATTATATTAGCGGTTAAATTACAGACAAGTTCCATTAAATCTCAAATTAAGGACATTTCCAATATCACGATAATTTGTCACGCCAATTGCTGGCGATTAAATATTAAACACTCAGTCCAAAAACTACTACTATACAATCAAAATATAGAAGAGCATATTAGCAATGCCACATCTCACATAGCTTCGAATGATGCGAAGTTTAGTATTCCAATATATTGCCGCGAGCATTATGATTCTTTTGGGCTGGATGCTGAGGAAAACAATTACAAGTATCAAATCGACCAGTTAGCAAAGCTCATGCTAGAATGTAATAAAATTAGTTATCTGAACAAAATGGACTAGGTACATGCCAGCAAAAGTTTTTTCAATTACCAATCAAAAAGGTGGGACAGGTAAAACAACCCTGAGCATGAACTTTGCCGCCGGATTGGCAAGACGAGGTCGAACACTTGTTATCGATGCCGACCCACAAAGATCAGCGGGACAATGGACTGGGCTCGCTTCAGATGAGCGCCCGTTTCCTGTTTCGGTAATAGCCGTCGCAGGCAACTTGGCTCGAGAGGTAAACCATTTTCGTCAGGACTATGATTACATCGTCATTGATTGCCCACCGACTCTTGAAACCGACACGGTTAGTTTGGCTATGTCTGCTTCCGATACTATGCTGATCCCTGTACTGCCCTCACCTATAGATCTGTGGGCTAGTGTGAGATTAGCGAACGCGATTGAGCAAGCTAAGTTAAGCAACCGTGAGCTGAAGGCATTCCTGGTAATTAATCAACTTGAACCACGCAATGCCTTGTCTCGCGCAATGCAACAGGCTTTGGAAGAATTTGATATTCCTTCGCTAACTGGTGGTTTGCGGCGTCGAGCGATTTATCGAACCTCTGCCATTGAAGGTGTTAGTGTTTTTTGTATGGGAAAACGAGGTGAAGCGGCAGTACAAGAGATTGAATCTATCATAGAGGAGCTTTTATAACCATGAAACAACTGGGATCAAAATTAGCCGACAGTGTTCGTCAAGTGAAAACACAACAAGCAGAGAACAACGAAGGAAAAGAGCAAGAGGTGCAAGAAAACAAAACGCCTGAACCGAAACCAGTATCTTCTACACCTGAAACACCTTTACCGCTATTTCCCTCCAGACGCGTATGGCCTGATTAGCATGAAAAACCTAAATATATCGCTACAAACTCCTAGCGGTATATTTTCTTAGATTATTCTCTAAACGTTATCAGAAAGGGGTCAGTACCCTTATAGGAAGCGTATAAAATACAGGTCATTGTTTGACATTGTATGAAAAATAAAACAATGACATTTTTATATAGCTTGAAGCCGTTACCTATCAGCACTTCTAAAGATGGCGTCTGCTTCTAAAATACTCTAAGATTGTGTTGGTGTGGCTAGCCAAGATAATTGCCTAAAACGATCTTTCAAGTTTTTCCTTCAACCGATTGATAAAGAGAAAGCTGAGATAACTCGAATTTCAATTTTAGCTAAATCAAAAACGTTCGGATCGTTTAAATCAGTGTAATAGGTTAAATCAAAAAAATTGTTTGACGCGCCCAAGTCCAAATTGAACAATAATCCGCTGGAAGTATCAGCAATTTCCATGTTGTATAAATCAATCGCGTCGGGATTATTCGCATTAAAATCATTCGGGTCAGCATGTGCACCTGGTATAACTCGTGAGCTTGATTGCATCTTAGCGTCTTCTGAGCCAGCCGCTCCTTTTGTACCCTCAAATGAACTGCCAACGTTCAGATAAACATCAATGGTGAAGTCGCCGTAAAATGGCGTGACACCCTGGCCAATTACAGTTGGATCGGTAACAAAACCATATGTACTCACACCGGCATCCGCATCCGCCTGATTGCCGGGCCAAACTGACGCATTTACCAATGTTTGATAAGTAATTAACAAATCACCTTGATCAAGCGTTAGTGACGAACCTTTCACGCTGCCTATCGTGTTGTGAATATCAGGGCCTAAATTAATATTAAAATTAAATGGATCGAGAAAGCCTTTAAGCCCAGCATCAAAATCTGTGTCGATCGGATGCGCATTTAAAACACCAATAACACCAACAGGCGCTACGCCGTTCCAGCCGATGGTTGTACCTTGCTGAGCTTTTGCCTTGGTGGCGAAAGAAGAAGAGACCGAAGTAGCGTAGGCAGAGTTGATAACCGCTAGTAAAGCGAATGATAATAGAATTATCTTCCTTGTAATCATAAACCTGTTCCTTGGGATTTAATGTGAATATCAGTGGTTATAATCCATTTGTTGTAATGCCTGTTTACTTACGCTCACAACTAACACAGTAATTCCCAGCATAAACAGAATAAACGATGAAGGTTCAGGTACTTTAATCGTTGCACTACTACCAGAAAATTGTCGGCCGCTGGTTGAGGTGTTTCCAAAAATTGTATTATATTCAGTTTCAGGCGCTTCGACTAATTTGATGGATGAACCAGGATCTGCAAGAAGAGTATAACGGGTTTCCATACCATAGACTTGCTGAGAATTTGGTGTTCCGTTACCTGTCACTACCCACCCTTCCACATGTCGTATTTGCTGGTTATCGTCATTCAGTCTTTGTTCATCTTTGGTAAAACCAAAATCAATAAAGTAGGGATCAAGAAATAAATCAAACATTTCAGCGTTGCCTACAAACATGTCATCCTCAGAAATGATGAGGTACTTTTAACCAATAATAATATCAACACCCCGATTACCACAACATCAATAAAAGTAATATTTGCCTAATTACCTCAACTAACGTTAAATAAACATATCTACCACTCTATACGAGTAACAATAAATCACCAGGATTCTAAACCGTGCCACAACTCAATCGCATCGTTCTTGACGTTCTTAAACCTCATCAACCATCTGTACTGGAATTTGCTAACACAATTGCAGATCAACACCCAAACTGCCAGGTGAAAATCACAGTGTCTGAAGTGGATGAAAAAACCGAGACAACGATCGTCACTATTGAGGGTGACGACATACCGTTTCCTGCTATAGCAGAAACAATCAGCAATCTTGGAGGTTCAATCCACAGTATTGATGAAGTCGCAGTTAATAATGTCGTCAAGAGTGAAACCTGATGTAGACGGCAATATAATTTCTTATGCTCGAAAAATTCCGCTTTTTATTCAAACTTACTAGTGCTAGCGATATTGCCCGGCGCTATTTTGTTACCAATGGCTTTGATGGTGCGCTCACTATGCTGGGGCTTATTATTGGTTTTTATAGCAGTAATTCTGTATCGATAACGGTTATTATCAGTGCCTGCCTTGGGGCTACAGTTGCACTTACGGTTAGTGGACTGGTTAGCGCATATATCAGCGAATCAGCAGAGCGCAAAAAAGAATTGAATGAGCTTGAACAGGCTCTGGTAAAAAACCTGGATGATTCGGCACACGCTAGAGCAGCAAAGCTTGTGCCTTTCTTTATTGCTGCAGTGAACGGTCTTGCACCCCTGCTGCTCTCCTTATTTATAATTTCACCGCTCTGGTTCAGCCTTTTGGGAATTAGCTTCCCACTTAATCCTTTGCTTTTATCTATCATCATCGCTTTTCTCACCTTGTTTATACTAGGCGCTTTTATCGGAAAGATCAGTGGACGCTTCTGGTTATGGAGTGGATTTAAGACTTTGCTGATCGCTATTGTTACTGCAGGTATTATTCTTAGTATTGAAAAATTGCTATAGCAGCTTCACATACATCAGCTGTCCGCATTGATCTGCGCTCAATTTAGAAATACATTATATTGGCGGATCAACCCGGTCTGTATTAGAACTATTCACCCGGAACCAGCCAGCGATAGAAAAACGATCACGATTAGCGGGCAACACTTCATGAGGAAATTCCTCACTTAAAAATACAACTATAGTACCAAACTGTGGGATCACTTTAATTGCTTCCTGCTCATTTTCTCCAGCATAAAGAACCAACTCCCCAGCATCCTCAGGCAACCAATCAGGATTAAGATAGACTACGAGAGACAGTACTCGATTGGTTTCTCCCTTGAAAGCATCCTGGTGCTTTTTATAATAATCGCCTTCTGCATAGTGAGCAAAGTGGCTTTCAAACGAAAACAAACCTAGAAACAAACGACGATTAAGAAAGCTTTGAAGCGACTCGGCCCAGTCCATCCAGGCTTTACCCGCTTCGGTTTCACCGTTTATCCAGCAAACTTCATCGGTACGTACAAAATCGTTCACGACGTGGTCTTCATCTCGGCCAACACCTGCTCTCTTGAATTTAACTGATGGCATTTCCTGGAGCTGATGCCAGAGCATATTGGCGAGGTAAGACGGCAAGGCATCAGGAAGAATACTGTATCCCTTGTCGTAAATATTTTGAGCAATGACTTCAAACAAATGAATGTCATTTCTTTCACCCAAATTTATAGAATACGCTGCTATGTGATCCATCATTTTCCTAAATTATTGCTTGTCTTCCTCAATCGGGTCTTCGATTTTCTTCCTTGAAGTTTTTTCAACAGCAATTTCAACAATTAGGTTTTGATCTTGTAATTCTTCATCGTTTTTTTCTAACGCTCTTTGTGCCGAACCAGGATTTGCAAATGTCACAAATGCATAACCCTTAGGTTGTTTTGTTTTTTTGTCTGTTGGATAAACCACCTCTGTGATTTTCCCATAAGCAGAAAATAGTTGCTCTACGGTGTTTGCATCGTATGACGCGGGAATATGACCTACATAAATTTTTTGATTATTCATATGACCTTTTGACTAAGATTTTAAATAATGATGCTGAATTACTTAGCTAAGTCGTTTAGCTGAAACGACTTGCTTACCTAGCTTCAACTAAAATACGAGTGAATTTTCACCTGTATTTTCTTGGATAATTATGCACCAAGATTTTGCAACCCATCTTCCTTGAATTGAGCGCAACTGGATACTCGACTGATATTATGCGTCAAGAAGTGATTTTATGTAAGACTAACTACCCTTACCCATCCCAATCAGATTTATCTCCAAAATATTCAGCAAGCAAATGGGGCAAAAATACCTGATTGAATATTCACCACATACTCCAATGAAAATCAGTAACTCATTTGTGATCAATGATAGCACCAAGTGCCATTTCATTTTTGTATTCGCAGTGATTATTTAGCAACATCCCGCCAATCAACTGCTTCTTCATCCTTATGCGACATTGCGTCGTGATGCACGACTCGTATTACACTGCCTGCCCCCAATTCAAGAGGAAGTAACACTTGAAAATCTGCAATATGATCGCTACTGCCTTTACGACTATGTTCAATCTCTGCTGTTTTGATTATCTTACCCTGTGGATCGACGAGCTCGATATGCAAATGCCCTGGGATGCTGCCGTGCTTATGGGTTTTGCGTTTAACTTCTCCACGCAACAACAAACCTTCTTTTGTTTTTGTGAGATAAGCGTGGGAAATATTGACTGTGGATGAATCCACTCGATCAATCGTAATTTGAGCTTCTTTTGCATAATCAGTTGTTGCACAGCCGCTAACAAATACAGCGAACAACAACGCCAATCCAGATTTAAACGATTTTTTTCCAACCATGTTATTTCTCCTCTGACTATCAGTAAATATAGACTGTTAAATATTCATTGCGTTGGAAATTTCCAACTTCTTATCCTGAATTTTTCCAACCACAAAACCAAACCGTAAATAAAGCGCTGGCACGACAATCATGTTCAATACTGTGGAACTCAGCAATCCCCACAAAATCACCACCGCCATCGGCGCCTGAATTTCACTGCCAGGTTGCCCTGCACTCAGCGCCAATGGCACCAGCGCAAAACCAGCCGCCAGCGCTGTCATCAGTATCGGTATCAAACGCTCAATGGCAGCGCGGCGCACTGCTTCAAGCGCATCAGACACCTGTTCGTGCTCTGCAATATTGTGAATATGCGCGATAAGCATGACACCATTGCGTGTCGCAATGCCAAATAGGGTAATAAAACCTACCAACGTCGCGATCGATAAAATGCCATCCGACATATACATCCCCACAACACCACCCATTAGCGCAAGTGGTAGATTCAACATAACTAAAAACGCATCCCGTGCTGAATGAAACGCTACAAACAATAGTAAAAACATTAGCACTACCACAACTGCGCCTAATATAGTGAGCGTCCGCGTGGCTTCTTCTGCACTTTCAAACTGACCTCCGTATTCAATATGATAACCACTGGGTAATGCAATATCGCGCGTAATCCCATTGCGGATGTCCGCAACCACGCTGCCCAAATCACGATCAGCCACGTTTACCATCACTACGATTTTACGTTGTACGTTTTCACGACCAATTGTATTTGGCCCCCGGTCTTTGCGCACATCCGCCAGTGCGTGCAGCGGTAATTGGGCGCCGGATGGTGTAGTGATCAAGGTACTGCGGAGTGTGTCGAAATCTTCCAAAACCTGGTGTGAATAACGCACAATCAAATCGAAACTGGCATCCCCTTCCAGTACACGAGATACGATCTGCCCATAGAAAGCCGTTTCAATGGCTTCCGCCACCTGACCAATGGTCAATCCATGACGTGCAATGGAATCACGCTTAAACTTAATCGTAAGAAAGGGAATATCGGTCTGCTGCTCAGCCGCTACATCCACTGCACCTGGCACCGTTTTCGCGACCCCCTCCACTTGTTCAGCAATACGCCGCAATTGATAAAGATCATGACCAAAAATTTTCACTGCGATATTGGCCCGCGTGCCTGAGAGCATGTGATCAATACGATGAGAAATAGGTTGCCCGATCACAATATTCATACCCGGAAGTGTCTCAAAATCTTTGCGCAATGCCGCAAGAAACTGCTCTTTGCTACGCTCTTTCATTCGCAAGCTGACTTCCACTTCAGAAGAATGAATTCCCTGGGCATGTGGATCAAGTTCCGCTCGGCCTGTACGACGCGCCGTCGATACAACTTCCGGGTGCGATAACAAAATTTCCTCGACCCGTTTACCCAACGCGTCGGACTGTTGCAAAGAGGTACCCGGCAAGGTCACTGCGCTGACGGTCAAACTGCCTTCATTGAAATTGGGGAGAAATGAACGCCCGGCAAATCCCAACGCCACCGCAGTCGCAATCAAGCCAACCGTGGAAAAAACCGCAATCGTCTTCCAGCGATGTATAGTTGCATCGAGGATAACGCTATAGCCCTTTTTCAACCAGACAGAAAGTTTGGTTTCATGACCAAGACGCACTACGCGGGATTTTTTTAAAAACAGACTGCTTAACACCGGCGTTACGGTTATCGCCACCAACAACGAAGCTGCCAGCGCAACGATATACGCCAAGCCCAAGGGTTGCATTAACCGACTCTCGACACCGCTCAGGAAAAACAGCGGCAGAAATACCAGCATGATAATAATTGTTGCGAACACAATGGAGCCCTGAATTTCACGAGTCGCATCAAGTACTACCTTAAAGATTGACGCTTGCTCCGCTTCCGGTAATTGTTGGTTCAGCCGCATACGCCGCACAATGTTTTCCACCACGATAATCGCATCATCCACCAAGGCACCTAAAGCAATGGCCAGCCCTCCCAACGTCATGGTATTAATTGTAGCACCCATAGCGTTGAGCACTAGCAAAGCAGCTAACAAGGAAAGTGGCAGCGCGATCAAAGTAATGATGGTGGCGCGGCCACTAGCAAGAAAAATAAAAACAATGGCAATAACAAGAATTGCACCGTCCCTCAGCGCCAGGGAAAGATTATCGATAGACACCGAAATAAAATCAGCCTGTCTAAAAATATGCGATTCGATTTTCATTCCCGTGGGCAGCGAAGCCTGAATATCATCGATAACAGCATCCACTCTTTCGGTTAACTCCAGCGTATTGGCACCAGGTTGTTTTTGAATACCTAACACCACCGCCTGTTGTGCATTGTGCGCCGCTGTACCGCGTGTGGGCGCCGGACCAATTTTAACTTCCGCAATATCCCGCACCAACACAGGAATACTCTCGCGCAGTGCCACCACGGTATTGCCAATATCTGCCGTTGAACGCACTCGCCCCAGTCCTTGTATGACGTACTCCTGACTGCTTTCGGCAAAAAATCCTGCTGAGGAATTTTGATTGGTTTCCCTCAATGCTGCAGTCACTTGCTCCAGGCTAACATTGTAAGCTACCAGTCGTTCTGGTTTAATCAGCACCTGATATTGTTTGGTTTGCCCACCATTAGGAATCACCTCCGCTACACCGGGGACTGCCAATAAGCGGCGGCGTAAAATCCAATCCGCTGTACTCTTCAATTCCATAGCATCATGTTGATCAGACCTTAATGCAATAAACATGATTTCACCCATCACCGAAGAGACAGGCGCTAGAATCGGTGGCGGAATATGCAATGGCAAAGCGGCGCTGACCGTTTGCAACTTCTCAGAAACAATTTGACGCGCTTGATAGATATCCGTACCCCAATCGAATTCCGCGTAAATTACAGAAATACCCACTTGCGTATTAGAACGCACCCGGCGCACTCCCGAAGCGCCATTGAGCGCTGCTTCGATAGGAATCGTCACCAGTGTTTCCACTTCTTGCGGCGCCATGCCATGTGCTTCAGTTACCACAGTAACTGTTGGTGCAGTGAGATCAGGAAAAACATCCACCGGCATTCGCGATGTTTCGTAGGTTCCCCAAAATAAAAGCAAGGTTGCGCCGACCAGCACGAACAGTTTATTTTTCAGGGACCATTGAATGGTTGAAGCTATCATAATGAAATCCTCTTAGTGTGCATGGCCGTGACCGGCTTCAGCAGGCGATGCAGACGCCAAACGTACTTGATAAGCGCCACGACTCACCACCCATTCACCGGCTTCAATACCACTTTTAATCACTACACGCTCAGCTTCGCGAATACCGACCCGCACCACTCGACGCTCAAATGATTCACCACCTTGCATAACATAAATAACTTCTTGCCCACCATCGTCATACACTGCACTCAACGGCACAACCACACCTGTTTCGGTTTCACCACTAAACACCCGCGCAGTGGCAAACATGCCTGCACGAAATTGCTGTTTGTTATTGGAAAATTCGAAAATCAATGGCGCGGTTCGGCTCAGCGGATCAACTACGCCACCCATCGCTACCAGCCGTCCATTGAGCGTTGCCGTATTAAAACTGCCAGCAATACCTTCCACCGTAAACCAAGCCGCATCGGGTTGTTGCAACCTGCCAAGATCCGCCTCGGCAACATTGACCTGCAACCAGAGTCGATCAAGACTTACAATACGAAACAGTTCATCACCTTCATGCACATATTTTCCCGGTGCTGCAGCAACACTGGCCAACACACCAGTGATTGGCGCACGCACAGGTATTCCTGCATTTTTTTGTGGTCCACCAGTGCTCTGTTGATAACGCCGTTCCGCTGCTTCAAACTCTGCTTTGCTAACCGTTTCTTCACTCTCCGCCTCATGCAGACGATGCTCTGCAATCGCTTTCTGCGCCCAAAGTTTTTCTAAACGTTCTCGTTCATGTTTCGCCAGTTGATATTCTGAACGGGCTTTATCCATTGCTGCTTTCATGGTTGCCAGATCACCACCGGTACCAAGATAAGGAACGATGTTAGCCAACACCTCGCCCTGTTTAACTGCCAATCCCACATGGGGAAATTGCCCCTGCTTTTGTACATGCCCAGTGCTGGCAGCGCTTAAATATGCCTCACCATCCGCTCGCGGCCGTAAAACACCAGTTGCTTGCACAGAGGCACGTAATGTTGCCTGCTCAGCTTTTGTTACGGCGAAATCCACCTGCCATTGCTGTTCTTTCAAATAACTGATGGATTCTTCCTGATCATCATGGCTTGCAGTAGCAAGTGCCAGTGCTTGAGAAGGATAAACTGTGTGCACTCCTAACTGATGAATACTCAACAACTCACCACTTTCCAATTTCACCATAACATTGCGCTGCACAGGATGTTTGGGAATCGCTACCGGGCGAAATATTCCTGACGCGGCGTCGGATGCAATACTAAACACTTCATCCTCCACACCGCCGCCAGATAAAGTAATGGTGACTTTGCCATGTAATACGGGCTTGTAGGAATTCAAATAGGTGAGATGTGAGACAAACATCGATTCCTGACCTACAACCAATGCCGGAAACTCCACAAACAATTCAGTTGCCTCGTTAAAATCAGTAAGCGAAACTGCCGCCTCTTCTTCGTGACCGTGCCCGTCGTCATGACCATGTTCATCGTGTTCGTTGCCGTGATCGTCATGGATTTCGATATCGTCAAAATCATCCATGTCGTCACTTGTTACCGCGCCGGAATTGGTTTTTTGTTCCCCATGAGGTTCGTGATCGTGACCATGGTCATGATCGCTGCAACTGGATAGCAAAAACGCAAACAACAATAATGTGATTAAATGAGTCATGAGGTATATCCTTCAGTCATCTTATCCAAATCAATACGTAACAAACGCGAATCCAACGCCATTTGCAATACACTTAGCTCTGCATCCAATGCGCTGCGATAAGCATCAATTAACTCTAAAACACCGATCTCGCTGGCGTAATACGAAGCTTCAGCAATCTCGACAATCTCCGTAGCGGCACCCACACTTTGCTCGGCAAACAACTTGGTGTTTTTGCGTTGTTGATCCGCCTTATGCCACAAACTTCTAACATTAGACTGCAGTTGCCGGAGCCGCAATCGATATTCGCTTTGCAATTGCTGGGCTTGAGCAATAGCACGTTCATGTTCACCCTGTTTACGATTAAAAACCGGCAATGGCAACGAGGCGCTCAACATCAACCCAGTATCATTTTCTCCCGGTGAATCCAGATATTTTTGCCCTATTCCCAGGGTGAGATCAGGAATACCAGCACGCGCAAAAGCATGCGCTTCGAGCCTGGCCACGTCTGATTGACGCTGCAATTGCAACAACATGGAATGCTGATCAAGTTTTTCTAACAACAGCTCAAACGGGTGTTGCTGCTGTGGTAACAATTCGCCTGTAACTTCTCCGATTTGCAGTTGCGCATCTGACGCGATCACACCCAACAACTGTTCGTGCGAGGCAAACAATTCCATTTCACTTCGCCGTAATCTGGCTTGCAGGTCGAGACGTTCACGGCTGATGCGGCGACGATCGTAACCCGACGCATCACCGGCGATTTCACGCTTCTCTATCGCCGATTCTGCTACAGAAACCTTTTCCAGCCATTGCTTGAACAACAGCTGTTGTCGTTGATAGAACAGCACTTGATAAAAATAGCCGCGAATTTGTGCAATGCGCTCGGTGCGTTGCAGGGCATTCACCGCCTCTTGTTCGGTTACCGCAGTTTGTGCCGCTTCGATGTTTATGCTGCGTTGGCCAGATAACTGAAACGACTGACGTAACCAAAGCCCATATTCTGTTTCATTGCCCGCCTCTTCCCGGCTGATTTCAATAACAGGATTATCCCAAACATCAACCGCTCGAAGCTTGCCCCGCGCGGCATCGACCCGGCTCTGAAGTAGCTGGTTAAATTCTGTTTGATTCAAACCAAGTTCAATACTTTTGGTTTCGGTTAACACTTCCGCCGCAAAAAGTTTTGTTGAAAACAGAAGCACAAACAAACCCACAAACAAACATTTCGCGTTTATTTCCGATGAACGGAGTCGCAGAAATTCCATAAGGAAAATTCTCCAAAGTAATATTTAGATTGATGTTTTTAAGTCCAAACGGACATAACAACACGCCGCGCGGTTAGTGACAGCACAAACCGATAAACAGTGCAGTAAAAGGGATTTAATTAAAGCGGTGGAGCGCGAAGCGGGGGAGAAACAATATAACGACCGAGATCTAACAGACTAGTTTCCCAGTGTCGTTGAACAATTGTCCGACGCGAGGCAAAAAATAGCGTTGTAAAAATAAACGCAAAAAGCGCAAAGGTCAGAAGCTTCGCTGAAAGGTTTTTAGACACCCCTTCAGGACTGATTTCCACTTCAGAAATCACGTTCTCATGATGCTCATGGTGAGATGCATCATGGGAAAAATGCAGCTTGGCCACATGAGTATGATCACTCGTCTCACCCGCCGCATGGCTATGGTCGTGATGACCGCTGTGGCTATGATCCAATAAATGCACATGGAGTGTGGTGCCTTGCACGCACAGCCAAACCAGGAGCAGTGAGCTCCACAGCAGCAATGTCCATTTATTGATCTGACGAAAATAATTCATGGCGATTAGTGTAGAAAGGTTTATTGAGAATTGCAATCATTTTAACGATGAACCATGACCAAGTTGTGACGCATATGACTATTAATAGCAGTTATCGTTCAGAAGAAGAACTAACTTGACCTCAGGATTGTTTTGGTGGATGCGCTATCGCTTATCCACCCTACGGAAATAAATGTCACCTTGTCAACCGGGTATGCCCACCCGGTCACCGCCCCTCCGTAAGCAGACAAGGAAATTCGATACAACAAACATTCGATTATGCTTTTTATCAAACTCGATGTTTACTGGTTACCTTAGGCACGAGCCATTTCCAATAGTAAAGTTATCCGTCACCTTGACACATACCCAGAGCCAGTCCGCTTTTTCGACTGCTTTCGCCCTCCTCTTACATCAATATCTAACTTAATCAGAGGCTCCCTAGCAGCAATAGAATAGTGAAACACAATGCGTGAAATTCGAGTGCTGCCCATAAAAAAACCTCCCGATATACGGGAGGTTTCTAGTGGCAAGTTAAATGATTATCGACTTAACATGTACAGTCGGTACTTATCGCCATCGTGTAGCATAGCAAAACTTTGACGATCTGTTAGTACAGGTATATCTGAAATGGTTAATGTTGTAATTGCATTGCCAAAACCATATTCATAATCACCAGAACTCGGGTTATAAACATACTGATAAAATGTATCATTCGTTCCACTCTTCATAGCATACAACCGAAACTTATCGCCATCATGCAACATTGCCCAGCGGCTCCAGTCAGCATCGTTAGGTCCACCAGTAATATCTATTTTTTTGAACGCTCCGTTACCACCGTAGACAAAATCATCGTTACCTGCAGTGTTAAAGAACTGATGTAGCGCCGTTTTGGATTTATCCAGCATATACAAATGTTCACCAACCCCAGAACGCAACATAGCAATACTCGATGGATCTGCCTCAGCAGGCGTACCGGTTATCTTGTATGTCTTATTGTTAAACTCGTAGTCCTGAGTTGAAGCGTTGTATACAAACTCATATAGCGTATCATTTGTACCGCGTTTAACCGCCATGATTTTGTACGAGGAGGCACTCTCACTGAGCATCGTCCATCGGCCAAAATCTGCGTCATTCGGAGCATTAGTAATATCAATGTTAGGTACTGCATTAGCCGCTCCGTAGTCGTAACTACTGCCACTCACATACACAAACTGATTCAAACTCACGTTTTCTATATCGCCAATCTCGCTAAACATCCACTGTTGAGCTTCACTGCTTGTATCCGTTGTTATTAAAGTAGGAACCGTTGCCACACCTAATGAATGGGTTGATTGGAGGTTCATATTTTTCAAGCGGAAGTAATTATCACCTTCAGACGAAATCCTCCACATTTGGCCGCTAAATGGATTTCCCTTACCAGCAAAACCAGTAAATAAACAAGCACTACCAGGACTTCCACCCTCCATGCCTTCTCGCTCTCCAGCAAACCGGCTGTGCATAATGTAATAGCCATTGGAATTACTTGGTATGAAACGCCAGTACTGACCAGTAAAGTTTCCATTATCCCCCATAAAACAACGATAGTCGGGATTTGATGTGTCTAGAGATTTATTCTCACCTAACGCACGATTAGTTAATCGGTACCATTTGTTGGTATCAATCGTAGTATCGAAATCAAATGTAATATTTTCTCCCAATGAGCCGCCATCAACATTTTCAACAGTGGTAGTTACTGTGACTTGGTATTCCGCCAAGCTTTGAAATGGATTATCAGGAGTAAAAACGACTTTAGTACCGTTTACTGCGAAAGCCCCATTAACACTACCCTCTGGGCCTGCCACCAAGATAGTTTGATCAGAAACCGTAGACGCACTTATGTTAGCAGAAAAAGTTAGGCTAATTTTTTCGTCCAGTGCAACACGCTCCGCATTTGCTGCAGGCGATTGATTGTTAATCATCATGTTAGGCGTAACAACGTCTGTACAAACAATCCAAATCTCTGAAACATCAGCACCGTTAATATTTCCGCTGCCAGTTCCCGTGTTTACTGAACAGTTCTGCACAGGTGAGGAAGGTTGAGTTAAAATCGCTACATCGTAAAATGATCCATCAATCAGTTTGGTTGGAAAAGTGACATTTCCGTTCACATCGGGGCTAGTGTCGTCGCCATTGTTATTTTGCAGCACCATGCCACTACCCTTCAGGTTTTCTACATAAGCTCGCAAGGTATACAAGTCCTTACATTCGATGCGCACTTCCGACACATCAGCACCGTCAATCTCACCACTGCCGGTGTTTGAGCTAACAGAACAAATCTGGGACGATGGCTGGGTAAGAATTGTCACATTATAATCAGAGCCATCTTCCAGTTTTGTTGGAAAAGTCACATTACCGTTTTCATCGGGACTGGTATTATCGCCACCCTTGTTTTGTAATACCATGCCGCTACCATTTAAATTTTCTACAAACGTGCGTAAGGTATATTCTTCTGCCTTGTTACCGGGATTACCGGTTTCTTCTGTGTCTTCTTCATTTTCTGGCACACAAGCAGAAAGTGCGAAAACAGCAATTAAAGACATTGCCAGTAATTTATATTTGTGTTTGCATTGAGTCCAACTGAAATCATCAAACATTTTATCGCTCCTATTTATGATTTTTTTTGGGTTAAAGATTAAACATATTGTTATTGAAATATTTTTTAAATTGTCACACTATTTCATGCATAACAAAGTGACTTACTTCACTAGTGCACACTGAAATTGATTTGAATGCTATTCTGCTTTTTTATTCACTACCGAATGGCTAAAACATGAGTCCATTTAGCGGTGCTGTGACATCCGAATGTTATTTCTAGGAGCGACTTACCCTTATCACAGGGCTACGCTTGCTCATAAAAACAGTAACAAGGCGTATACAGCGCGATAATATTGTATTCGATCGAGAATTGTGCAATAGCCAGCGAAAATTAATCCGTCGTATAATTTCCCACATTTTTAAACAGCCAATGTAGCCCAAGCCTAACAAAACTGACTCATACGAAAGTACCAGTCTGCTAACATAACTGTGCTGTATGATTAATCAAATTTATTGAAATTGGAAAGTAGTGTTCAAAAGCAGCATAAGCAAAGTCGTTAATTTGAAATCAGCTTTTAGATAAGCCGGTGAATCCTTCTAAACTCCATCGCTACTTAGGTGATATTGATCTTGTGTTGACATTCGTGTTGTTCTCTTTATTAAGTACTATTAACAAATTTTCGTTCTATCCAGCCATGCATAATCTGGCTAAGGATAATTTACAACAGTCCAATCACACATGTGATAATACCAATGTTTACATTACCGTGTCAGATACCGGGATAGGCATTCCAGAATCGCAACAAGAATATATCTTCGATGAATATTATCAGCTGGACAACAAAGTAAGAGATCACGCCAAAGGCATTGGGTTTGGGTTTGGGTTAGCGCTGGTTCGACGCATGTGCAAATTATTGCAGCATGAAATTCGAGTTGAATCGGAAGTCAACAAAGGCACACGTTTCCATTTAACTTTGCCTCTTGGCAATAAGAATAAAGTGCTCGTTAAGCAGGAACAGTCAATTTCTGGCTCGATAGAAAACCTGAACATATCGATGATGAGCAATCCATATTAGATGCAATGACAGTAATGCTGATAGACTGGTCATGCCATCCACAAGGTTTTGCAACCCTCGCCGACGCGGAACAAGCCATTGATGCCGGGAATTGCCATCCAGATTTGATAATTTCAGATTATCGGTTAACAGAGGACACACTCGACAATTAAGAAACTATCGAGAAAGCTTGTTAAAAGAAAAACAGTTAATCGAAGAAAGCATCAGTAACCGCCAAAAACAAATACTGCTGATGTTGGTTAAAGGATATAACAACAAGGAAATTGCACAAAACCTGGGTATTTCTGAAAGCACAGCAAATACCCAAGTTTCGTCTTTAATCAGCATTTTTAAGGCAGATAATCGAACGCATTGCGTGGCAGAAGCGAGACGGATGAAAATTGTGAATTGATTTGATATCAACAGTCCTAAATTTCAAGCGCTAATTCATTCCTTAACCATATGCACACTTATTTGGTTGAAAGGAATGGACCAATGATGTTTGTTACAGGTATCAACAGCCAAACGTTGTATTAAGCGTGGAAGGTCTAAATACTGGTTTGCCGCCTCGCCAGCAAACGTAGCTGTTGCAATAAGATCCAACGATGACGCACCTGCTTTTTCAAATTCTACTTTAAACGAACTTAGCAAATCAGACATCCCAGCAGAATTTAAACCGTCTAACAAATCTGCTTCCATTTTTTGGCGTATTTCGCCTGTAATCTCTTTTTGATGTTTATAATCAAGACCAAAATTGATTAACAGTGTAAACCCGTTAGCAGAGAGATTACGTGGATGCTGTGCAATATAACTTAGCACGTCATATGTTTTTAGTGCATCAAGCTCTTTTAATTGCACATACTCTGGTGTTTGTACCACAATTTCACCGTAGGTATCGTCGTTCAGTAGAACCCACTCACCTGTACGTGATGGAAACCAGGGTTCTTCTTCATGAAATCGACGTGAACAATATGTCACTAATTCCTTAACGGGTATTTGTAATGATCCGCCCAACAAACAAGGATTATATAGCGTAGCGTAGAAGCTGAGTGTTTTAACATGCCATGGCAAGCCGTTGTAAATAACTTTTTCCCCTTCACGAACTGGCCCTAAGTTCAATATTAATTTCGCTTCAGTAAGAAACCGGGGTAAAGATTTTTGCACGGCCAGTGCAACACCGGCAAGTACAATAAGTAGCAAGCCTAAAAGAACCCAATCTCCACGTATGTAAAAAACTGCCATACCTGAAAGTAATACAATTAAGGTTGTCAGCATGTAAAACAACAGATTACCTACTCGAGCAATAAAAGTAGGCTTGCGTTTAAACTTTCGCAAAATAGTACGCTGATATATCCGCGCTAATAAACGCAATATGACATAAACAGCAACCATGACAAGAACCGCAATCAGTAAATTTAATATTCGACCACCTAATAAATTTTTTAAAACTTCAACCGGGTCGTTACGTGACGATTTAGCAGGGGAGAGTGTTTCCTGCAACTCGAACTCAATTAAATTCAGTCTGTTTTGCAAATCATCCCGTCGTTTACGCCATCTATCTTCCAAAACACCAAAGGCTTTTTTTAATGTTTCAGTTGGTGCTTCCTTTCGGTAACGTGTGATGTTTTCAAGAGCTGGCTGAGCAACATCAAGTCGTTGTTGAAAATAAGCTTGATCATTGCGTAGGCGTTCAATTTTTCGCGGACGCTCGGACAAACGTTTAAGTTCAACCAATATGGGTTCAAATACAGATTGCAGTTCTTCACGCCAATCAAATTCTTCATCCGTTTTTATGCCAAACAAAGAGAGGTCTGCGGCGCCCGTGCTGAGCATTTCCAACGCAGTTTTTAATGATTTTTGATCAAGAGATATCTGCTTTATTTCTTCTCTAATCTGCTCACGCCTTAGTTCATCCTCTGTTTCTCTTAGTTCGTTTCTTTTTTCTACCAATTGCTGGCGTGTCGCATTAATTGCAGCTACTAAAGTTTCTAGATGTTCCCAGCTACTTATGTTTATAGATGTAGAGTTAGATTCAGCGTCAGACGCATTATTATTTTTTTCGTCTGCAATTAGCTGGAACGAAGCAGTCAATATTATCAAACTGAAAAACAACCTAAGAATCATTATAACTACACCTTAATTTTAGAATTTAGCAAACAGTTGATTATAGTATTTGAGACTGCGGCAAGCTGATTAAAAACCAGGCGCCACCTAACTCGCTACGGTTAATCTCCATGTTACCCTGATAAGCACCAACAATATTATTTACAACTGCGAGACCAATACCATGACCACCTTTTTCATCAGAGCGAATGCCACGCTCTAATACACGAGCGGCCATATGCTCATCAATACCAGGGCCATCATCTTCAATCGATATAAATATTTGTGCCTCGCCCTCTGCATCTTGGCCTAGTTCTGCAGATACTCGAACAAGTTGTTGACACCATCTAAACGCATTATCTATCAAATTTCCTAGAAGTTCGAATAAGTCTGATTCGTCTCCTTGGAAAAATAAATCATCATTTATAATGATTTCACAATTTACATTTTTATCTGCATAAACTTTTCCCAGTGAAGCGCTGATTTTACTGGCAATCGTTTTTATTTCTACTGGCTGTGCTAGAGGCTTTTGTCCTGATGTCGCAGCTCTCTGCAATTGATAATCGACAATTTTTTTCATTTGATCCACTTGCTCAGCAACAATTTGACGGAATGGTCCGATTTCATCTTCGGTTTCTGTTGTGCTTTGCAATAAGGCGAGTGGTGTTTTCAAACTGTGTGCTAAATCAGAGAGTGAATGTCGATAACGCTCTAAATGTTCTTGGTTACTCTCAATCAAGCCATTTAAATTTTTTGTTAATCCACGTAGCTCTTTTGGATATCGACCGCGCAAACTTTCTTGCTCACCAGATTCAATTTTTTCGATTTCCAGTGCAGCTCTTCTCAAGGGTCTTAAACTCCAGCTAAGTATAGTGCCTTGAACCGCTAATAATACAAAAGCGACTCCACCTAACCACATCCATAAACGATTTCTAAATTGAATCGTTTCTTTGTTGTAACTTTCTAATGTTTCCGCAACGCTGACTGTATAGATATGCACTTTATTCGACAAATCCCAAGAAACGCCAAAGTTATAACTGAACAGTTCTTCATTTTCATGACGCACTTTCTCAAATTTTATTTCGGTGCTTGTTGAGAGCTTTACTACTGGCAGGCTCTTCTCATCTAAAGATGGAGATTTCCAAAGCTTTTCACCCTTATTGTTCGAGATCTGTCCATATAGGCCTGACCTGGGCTGGTTAAAACGCACAATAGGCAATACATCGGGTATAAAAATGGACCCGTTCATTTTCACTTCTGCAGCTGCAATCAGTGCCAATACGCGTCCCTGGAGGCGATCTTTTACGGCTGTGCGTGCGCTTTCTTGAAATGCTTTATCAAGTGTGTAGCCTGTTAATCCCAAAAACGCAGTAAGCACAACACTGAGCGCAATTAACAAACGTGACGTCATTGAAAGCATGGTTTTACTCGTGACTCATATTATAACGATAACCTCTGCCACGAAGTGTTTCTATGAGTTTCAGTTCATTATTTGGATCCAGCTTGCGCCGTAAACGACCAATGAATACCTCAATGACATTACTGTCACGATCAAAATCCTGGTCATAGATGTGCTCAGTCAATTCAGTTTTAGATATCACTTTATCTTTATGCATCATCAAATATTCGAGGGTTTTATATTCGAAGGCAGTCAATTCAACAGGATTATCATTAATAGCAACCGATTGTGTATTGGTATTGAGTGACATTGGGCCATTTTGAATAATCGTATGTGACAAGCCAGACGCTCTACGCACCAGTGCTTTTAATCTCGCCAGCAGTTCTTCCGTAAAAAAAGGTTTCACTAGATAATCATCAGCACCACCCTCTAAACCTTGCACTTTTTCTTGCCAGCGACTTCGTGCAGTAAGGATTAATATGGGGAAATTGCGGTTATTTTCTCGCCATTTTTTTATGACTTCCAAACCAGAAATATCAGGCAAACCAATATCAACAACTGCAACGTCATAAGGATATTCTTCGCCCAAAAACAACCCCTCCTTGCCCGTGCCGCTTTCGTCGACTGCATAGCCAGCATGTTTAAGATGAGTGACCAGCTGTTGACGTAGTGTTTCCTCATCCTCGATGACCAAGACGCGCATAACTTACTCCCTCCCCATACCAGTTTTAAATCATGCTCTGGAATTCTAAAGCTCAAACGTCATCAAACTCTTGAATTAGCAGATTGTAGGATACCTTAATTTTGCGATAGACAAAATGAAAAGGGCTTGCCATCACTGACAAGCCCTCTTCTTTCTTATCGGCACCGAACTGGGGGAAACAGTGCCTCTTTTGCTGGGGGGTTAGGGGGGAGTTAAAGAAATTTACAAGGCCAAGACAAAATCAACCAATTTTTCGATGTCTTCGTCTTTCACACGTGGCGAATAAGGAGGCATCGGTATACCTTTTGTAACTTCCGTCCAATTGCCTTTACCGCCTTTTTTAACCTTAGCAATTAGCTTGTCTCTACTGCCGTCTTCATCTTTGTAGCGTGCAGCAACATCCTTCCAAGATGGGCCCACGACTTTTTTCTCTATGGAGTGGCATGCTAAACAACCGCTTTTTTTCGCCAATTCCAAGCCTTCTGCACTGAAAACGAGTGGAGCGCTTGTCATGCTTCCTGCCAACAACAAACCGATTGCTAATTTTTTCATGTCTTATTCTCCTAAAAATAATTTACTCATTATAAAAAATTAAATTTTGGTCAAAGTGTTAAGACCTTTACTTCAAAAGCACTTTCTGAAGTGTTGAACATAGATTAACTGAATGAAACTGAACGGGTGCTGAATGAGATAAGTCATTTTCACATCGTCAACGGCGTATGCTTTGGAAAGCCTATTGGTTTGTGCCCGACATATGCTACAAGGAATTGGAGATTAGAATTTACTGGCAACCAACAGTATTTTTTATCAACCTTGATTCAGCCCAAACGTTTCAAATAAATAGGAAGAAAATCAATAAGGTATTTGACTCCATCAGCTGTAAAATAATGTGATAAAGTTGATATAAAGGAGTTCAGTATGCGCCGTGCAGATCGTCTATTTCGAATAGTTGAATACCTCAAAGCAAGAAGACAAGCTGTCACCGCTGATTCACTTGCTATAGAGCTTGAAGTAAGTGTGCGCACTATCTATCGAGACATATCTGATCTTAGTCTTTCAGGTGTTCCAATTATTGGCGAAGCTGGTGTTGGTTATATGATGGATAAAAACTATGTACTTCGCCCACTAATGTTTGAAGTAGATGAGTTGGATGCATTGATGCTGGGTGCACAAATGGTTGAAAGCTGGGGCGATAAAGAACTCGCTAAATCAGCAAGAAAAGCGGTTGATAAAATATCTGCAATTCTACCAGAATCATTAAAAGAAGAGATGCTCAGCACAGCGATATTCTCTCACCCCAGCCAGGCTAAAACAAAAATCACTATCGACTTCAGTGCACTGCGTAAGGCCGTGAGAACAAGAAATATTGTTGAATTTGACTATAACACTGAAGACAATTGCAATAGCCAGCGTCGTATCCGCCCACTGTGCCTAGCTTTTTTTGGCCCAGTATGGGTAACAACAGGCTGGTGCGAATTACGCCAGGACTTTAGAAATTTTCGCCTTGATCGAATGAATAAACTAATAGTAACAAAAGATGTTTTTCGCCATGAAAAAGGAAAGCGCCTGAGTGATTACGAAAAGATCATTAAGGCCGAGAAACACAGCGTGAAATAGTATAGTCCGCGATTATCGCGGACTTTTTACCAATTAATGATTAACAAGTTTTACAATTTATTATCCACTGACTGAGGTGCTGAGAGACTATTTTGTGATAATTTTCCTTGCCCCGGTATTCTAATCAAGTCTACAAGAATTGTCGCAGCTTCACGAAGTTTTATCAATTGAAGCTCATCAGATAGACTCTCTTTTTTAACATCGTCTTCATCATCATCTGCAGAATCTTCTGCCAAAGATACCGGCTCCATTCCACGTGACACACGGAATTTATTTAAACGTTCATTGCGAGCGACTTCTCTTTGTTCTCGCTCTTTTTTTCGTTTTGATTTAAGAAGTGAAATCTCTTTTTTATCCAGAACTTCTTTCCTCACTTCTGCTTGCGCCAGAAGAAAGTTAAACCCACTGTCAGATTTAACACGCGCCTCATGCCGAGCCATTGCTTCTTTTATATTAACTGGGACTTGATTATTCGGCGTAAACCCTGCCGCGGCTATTCTTGCCCAAGGCAAGGCATTTTCCAAAGATCGCTCGCCTTGATCATCATTCTCAATTGCCGTTGGGTACACAATATCAGGCACTACGCCACGATGCTGTGTACTATCTCCATTAACCCGAAAAAATTGCGCCATTGTCATTTTCAGTTTGCCCAGTGTGTCATCGCTGCCTCTAGCATAACGATTCAAATCAACAATAGTTTGCACGGTTCCTTTTCCAAAGGTTGGTTCCCCAATAATAGTTCCTCGACCATAGTCCTGTATTGCTCCTGCAAAAATCTCAGATGCTGATGCACTATGCTGATCAACTAAAACTGCCAGTGGGCCGGTGTAGGCAATACTCTCATCTTTATCCTCATTCAATTGTATTTCGCCACTGCTTTCACGAATTTGCACAACAGGACCAGATTTAATAAATAAACCAGTCAGAGAAACAGCTTCTACTAAAGACCCACCACCATTACCGCGCAAATCTATCACAATGCCATCAACTTTCGCTGTATTTAATTCGTCGATAATTATTTGTGTATCTCGAGTTGTGCTGCTGAAGTCTTTTTCACCTCGAGCGGATGCGGCAAAATCCATATAGAAAGTTGGAATTTCAATCACCCCTATTTTTTTGCTTTCATCTCCGACAGGAACTTCTATAATCGATTTTTTCACCTGCTGATCTTCGAGTTTAATTTTATTTCTAACAATTGTTATATATTTATCCGGGCCATCTACACCACTATCTTTTGGTAAAATATGTAACTGCACTGTGGAATCTTTGGGGCCACGAATTTTGTCGACAACATCATCTAAGCGCCAGCCAATAACATCCGCCACTTCGCCACTTGTACCCTGTCCTACACCGATAATTTTATCGTCAGCATGAAGAAATCCACTTAAATCTGCTGGGCCACCTTTAATAACACGTTTCACTACGGTATGTTCATCGACTGTTTGCAACACTGCACCAATCCCTTCAAGAGAGAGGCTCATATTGATATTGAAGTTTTCCGAAGTCCGAGGTGAGAAATAGGCGGTATGGGGCTCTAAATTTCGCAGGTAAGCGTTAATAAAAAATTCATAAGCATCTTCTGCTTTAAATTGATCCGATCTTGCTTTTAAGCGTTCATATCGTTTCTGTAATGTTTTTTTCAGTTCTTTCTCTTCTTTTTTCGCCAGTAGAAGTGTCAGATAATCATTCTTGACTCTTTTACGCCAGATTTCATCTAGCTCTTTTTCATTTTTAGCCCAGCTTGCCTCTGTTCTATCAAACAGATAAGTTTCTTCAATTGAAAAATCAAAACCTTCTTCGATACGTTTTAAAGCAAATTCGGCGCGCTCTATACGACGATCATTAAATATTCGAAACATGACAAAAGCAGGCTCCAAATCACCTTTTAATAAGGAATCATCCAACACCGATTTATATCGACTAAATCGGTCGATATCAACTTGTGTAAAAATACTACGATTTGGATCGAGTGTTTTCAAATATTCTTCGAGAATATGGCTCGATTGCTCATCATTTAATCGGCTTTTTTTGTAGTGATATTGATCAATAAACTTTGTGATCAGTACTGTGGACAAACCATGTTTCGGCAAGGGTTCTAGCAGCTCATGAGGCGTCGCGAAAGTTTGTCCAATTCCACTGGAAATCAATAATGTAACAAGGGCGATACTTCTTTTAATCATATTTGTACCAAGCGAGTAGTTAATAATTTAAATATATGCAAATTGATGACTAGTGTCCTGTCAGCGCCTACATAGAAGGCTGTCCGAGAATATAAAGCTTTCTAGTACCTTTATATCATCGAAATGTGCATTGGTCATGCCGATTAAGTGAATAAGATAAAAGATCCCATGATATTAATATAAGTTCAATCTGAATGTTTTCAACGACTAAATACTAAGTCGGCTAGCAGTTAAAGAGCTGAACAATAAACAATCAAAACCACTAAACTTTCTTCAAATTTAACATCGGAATTTGCCAGTTTTTCACTTTTCTCTGACAAATCTGCAACTTGCTCTCTAAACTTTAATTTAACTTTGCATATTCCTTGGTGAATAGACTGCACAACTCGGCTGGTCGTTACATTTTTTACTGCGGAGGATGGGATGAATGATTGAAAAGCTGAGCAGAATTAAGAATACTCAGCCGAATATTTCAGATTTCGGCTGAGTTTAGCACCCTAGGAGCTACAATATTAATTAATTGGAGCTAACAACTTAGGATTAACAACAAGTTTTCTCACACCATGAGCATGATCTTCTTCAAATACGTTGCTTTCACACCAGTCGCTCAAGCTGTTGATATCCACTTTTGCACAATGAGGACGCACACTCCAAGAAACTTGAAGAGGTGAACAGCTCTCACCCGTGTATTTAGGTCCAGTTGTTGATCCTAAGAACTCAACTGGTTTACCTGTTGTCGTTGGTAGTGCTTTTGCTTGATGGTAACCATTAACCATGTTCCCATCATATGAAAGATCCTTAAAGTTCATTGCTGACGAATCATTAACGACAGTAAAAACTTGCGTTTCTACACGTAGATCAGGATTTGCGCAACTATCAGATAGACAAGAGCCCAAGCCTTTTCCTGGTTTCACTTTACATGAAGTATGAACCCAGTGAACTTCAACGGTATCACCAGGCTTAATCCCTTTACAGTGATTTACTTTTGGCTCTTTTAGCTCGGCTTTTGTCAGTGATTTACTCATATTACACTGATATCCACCACCCTGGCCTGCATGACTACCATGACCACCATCTCCTGCAAAGATAGAGAAATCTTTCGCTTTATGTTCAGCATTAGTGTGAAAGTGAATATTACACAAGTTCATTTCTTCATGACTTGGTGATAGTGAAAAAATACGTTTGTTTTCGCCAACCAAGTTATCAATATCTCGAGGAGTTTGTGGTCCAGCACCGTCACATGATCCTCCTGCCATGCTGTTTACTGAAAAAAGACCAATCACTAGAGCGATACCAGCCTGACCAAGTCTACTCATTCTCATTTTCTATTCCTTCAAAGTTATTTATATAATTTTTTTTGTTCAATTTAAAAATCTGTTCAAATAATTGCTTAAGACAATACACGCAAGATTACATACTGCTTAATCTAAATATTACGTTGAACAATTCCAGAAAGTTCCGGACATAAATTTAACAACGCCACTAATATTTTACAATGGAAAAAGACAAACACTAAGCAAATGTTGTTGTAGTTTTGACGTGACTGTAAAATTCTCTATTTTATTGGGTGAAAATAATACAGCCATGTAATGAAACTGTAAGAAATGCTTAAACAACTTTTCTAGACATATAATGTCACGACACACCTACTTCAAAATTATCTACACCTGTTAAGAATCGTAGTTCAAAACATTATCCTAGAAAAGCAGTAGATCGCTGGGAGAGAACGTAAAAAGTGAAAAAGTTTTTGAGGCAACGAGAAAAACGGCTTTGCTAAAACACAAAGCCGCATAAAAACTAACTGAATAAATCGTCCATCACTATCGTTTCATTGCGTTCAGGCCCTGTAGAGATAATAGCAATTTTTGATTCGGTTATTTCTTCAATTCGCTTCAAATAATTTTGTGCATTCACAGGCAATGCTTCGAATTTTGTAACACCAACCGTGGAGTCAGACCACCCAGGCATTGTTTCATAAATGGGTTTACATTCTGCGTAAGCATCTGCACCAACTGGTGGAGCAATCTGCTTTACACCATCAACTTCATAACCGACACAGATGTTAATCTCTTTTAGCCCATCTAACACATCGAGCTTAGTTAAACACAAGCCACTAACACTGTTTATTTGAATGGAACGTCGTAACGAAACGGCATCAAACCAACCACAACGGCGCGGACGACCTGTTGTTGAGCCAAACTCATTGCCTTTCTTAGCCAGATAAGCTCCGGTGTCATCAAACAATTCGGTAGGAAAAGGACCAGCGCCAACACGTGTGGTATATGCTTTAGTAATTCCTAACACATAGTCAACGTAAAGAGGACCAACACCCGCGCCAGGGGCTGCGCCACCCGCCGTGGTATTCGAAGAAGTCACATAAGGATATGTACCGTGATCTACATCCAATAACGCCCCTTGTGCACCTTCAAACAATACAGATTGATTTTTCTTTTTGTACTCATCAAGCAACTCAGGAACATCAGCGATCATTGGACGTAAAATTTCTGCGTACGAGAGAGTATCATCCAACGTTTTTTCATAATCGATAGCCTCAACGTTGAAAAAGTTTTCCAACACGAAGTTGTGATAATTCATCACTTCTTTAAGCTTTTCAGCAAATCGTTCAGGGCAAAAAAGGTCGGCAATACGTAAAGCTCGACGGGCAACCTTATCTTCATAACAAGGCCCAATACCTCGACCCGTTGTACCTATAGCTGCATCACCCCGTGCTTTTTCACGCGCTTGATCGAGAACGATATGATAAGGCAAGATGAGTGGGCAAGCCGCACTAATGCGCAACCGTTCACGTGCTGGAATACCTGCTGTTTCAAGCATGGTAATCTCTTTCATTAAGTCGACAGGAGAAACAACAACACCATTGCCAATCATGCAAATTACATCATCACGCAAAATACCTGATGGAATTAAATGTAAAACAGTTTTTTTATCTCCCACCACCAAGGTATGACCCGCATTATGACCACCTTGAAAACGAACAACTGCTTCAACTTGATCCGTTAATAGATCAACAATTTTGCCTTTACCTTCATCCCCCCATTGGGAACCGATGACGACAATATTTTTACTCATTATTTACTCTCTAAATCTTCTACTAACCAAGCGTTTTCACGCTTCACTAAAATTCGCTTACAACCCATTTCAAAACCACTCACTTGCTGGTTTGGAAGTTCACGTATCACGCTTTCACCCGATTCACGTAGCTCATGGATTTTATCTTCAAGCGCAGCATCACCCGCTGCTGGTGCAAAAATGCCATGGTCAGCTACTTCAAAATCAGGCAATAATTGGCAAATCGCCCGCAAATCCATACTGTAACCTGTAGCACAACGCGCTCTACCGAACACTTTTCCAATATCGTCGTAGCGTCCACCCTGCGCTATCGCCTGCCAGTAGCCAGGCACATAAGCGGCAAAAACAACACCGGTGTGATAACCGTAACCTCTCAACTCTGCAAGATCAAAATGGACGTTGATATCTGCATAGCGTTTTTTCAAACCGGTATAAATATCTTCAAGCTCTTGCAATGCTGCAAGTACAGATTGATTTGCTGAACCCAAACTTTTTTTCGCTTCGACTAATGTCTCTTCACCACCATTTAAATCGGCAAGTGCCAGAAATGCTGCCTGGCATTCACTGTCGAGAGTAGAGGTAAGCGACGCTATTTCTGGCTTCGCTTTACGTTGTAGTGCATCAAAAAGTAACTTTTCTAAATCACTATCAACCCCATGTTGACCGACCAATTCCCGGAATATTCCGACATGACCTAAATCGAGAGATATCGCTTTTAAACCACTTCGTTTTAGAGAACTCAGCATAAGCTCAAGGACTTCGATGTCACTTGCAATACCACTGTGACCGAAAAGCTCTGCCCCAATTTGAATGGGATTGCGGGAACCACCTAGCTCTCTCGGTTGAGTTAACAATACAGGGCCGGCATAACATAAGCGGGAAGGACCATCATGATGCATACGATGAGCATCAATTCGAGAGACTTGCGGCGTTATGTCAGCTCGCACACCCAATAAACGCCCCGTTAATTCATCAGTTAATTTAAAGGTATGTTTTCCTAAATCGTTACCTGTACCAACCAGTAAAGACTCCAGATATTCCACCATGGGTGTCATCACATAGCGATATCCCCAGCGTTGATATAGTTTTAATATCGATCTTCTTAAAAATTCTATTTGCTCAGCTTGCTCAGGAAGTAGCTCATCAATACCTTCTGGCAGTAGCCAACGTTCTGTTTCAGACATTGTTTTTTCTTATCAGTTAACTAGATATAATAAAATCACACCAATAATCATTGAAACCAATCCACCTATTCTCAAACTTTTATCATCCATTTCTGCCATCTTAACTAGCATTTGGCGCAGCCCATGGGGGTTGATAAAAGGCAAAATGCCTTCAAGGATTAACAATAATGCAGTGGCAACCCATATGTCATGCCACATATTTTCACCTATTATACACTCATACAAAAAATCGGGCGGTGTTTATTCACTAAACACCGCCCGATCATTTAACCCAGCACTCTAAAAAAGGGTGTTACTTTTCTTCTTTAGTAGATGCGTTGAAGTATTTAAAGAACTCTGCATCTGGCTTGACGACCATAATGTCATTCTTACTTGCAAAAGAGCTTCTATATGCATTCAAGCTACGATAGAAAGAATAGAATTCTTTATTTTGCTCATATGCTGCTGCGTAGATTTTAGCCGCTGATGCATCACCCGCACCTTTAATCTGCTCCGCATCACGATAACCTTCCGCAATAATAATCTCACGTTGACGATCTGCATCCGCTGTAATTCTCTCCGCTTGCTCAGCACCACGAGAACGAAAGTCCTTTGCGACCCTTGCGCGCTCGGCTTCCATACGTCGGAAAACAGAATTACTAACATCGCGTGGAAGATCAATACGCTTAATTCGAACGTCCACAACCTCAATTCCAAACTCGTTCACTTGGTTGCTGGCATTCACTCTCAAGTTATCCATGATCTGTGAACGTTCGCCAGATACAGCTTCCTGAATAGTGCGCTTACCAAACTCATTACGAAATCCGTCTTTAACAATCTGAGAAATTCGAGTTGCGGCGCGACGCTCGTCACCACCCATTGATTTGTAGTATGCCGCCACATCAATAATCCGCCATTTAACAAACGAATCGACCACAACGTTTTTCTTCTCGCTGGTTAAATATTCTTCTGGTGGCGCATCCATCGTTAAGATACGTGCATCAAATTTACGGATGTTATTAAAAATAGGAATCTTAAAATGAACACCAGGTTCGAAATCAGTTGAAACAATCTCACCCAAACGAAACATGATTGCTTTCTCGCGCTCATCAACCGTAAACAGTGCAAAAGAGCCAATGAATATCGCTATCGCGACGACTATGCCGATCAATTTCATATTAATAGCGCCCATTATCTTGCCCCCCTGTCACGTAAGGTATCTCGTAGTCGGCGTTCGACCTGTTGAGTTGCAGCAGGTATCTCCGCAGGAGGAACAAACTGTTGTATTACCGGTGCTGATGATTGCTGGCTACCTTGCCCCATCAAACGATCAAGTGGTAAGTAGAGCAAATTGTTGCCACCTTCTACATCAATCATAACTTTGGTCGTATTACTCATAACCGTTTCGATAGTTTCCAGGTATAAACGCTCACGTGTCACTTCAGGAGCAGCTTCAAACTCTTTCAGCAGTTGTGTGAAACGACTGGATTCACCTTCGGCTTGCGCGACGACACGCTCTTTATAACCATTCGACGCTTCAAGCTGCCTTGCTGCATTACCACGTGCTTTCGGGATAATGTCGTTAGAATAAGCTTCAGCATTGCTAATTAAGCGCTGTTGATCCTCTCGAGCTCGGATTGCATCTTCAAATGCGTCTCGCACCTCTTCAGGTGGTTGAGCACTTTGCAAATTCACACTGGTTACCAATAATCCGGTTTTATAGTTATCAAGAATCGCCTGAATTAATGTCTCGGTACGCTCAGCAATATCACTCTGCCCTTCAGTAAGCACAAAGTCCATTTTGCTTTTACCGATCGCCTCGCGAATTGCACTTTCTGTTGCTTGACGCAATGTCGTGTCTGGATCACGCACGTCAAAAAGATAGTTTTTTGCGTCTTTTACGCGATATTGAACTGCGAATTTAATATCTACGATATTCTCATCTTGCGTTAACATCATTGACTCTTGAGGAACCGTGCTAGCATCGCGACCTGTTGTTGAGCGATAACCCACTTCTACGTTTCTGCTTTGATCCACATCAACAATTTCTACACGATCAAATGGATACGGAATATGCCAGTGAGGGCCAGGTAATGTGGTATCAGAATAAGCACCTAGTCGTAAAACTACGCCTCGCTCTGCTGGATCCACGATATAAATTCCTGAAATCATCCATATGACAAAAAGAACGCCGGCAAAGATTCCGATGAGCTTAGAGCTGGGCGCTCCGCCACCGAAAGAACTACCATCACCAGAGTCCCCGCCTTTTTTACCACCACCTTTTCCACCGAAAAGCTTAGTGACTTTATCTTGCATCTGCTTAACAACCTCATCCAGGTCTGGAGGATTTTTATCCTTACCTTTGTTGTCGCGATTACCCCATGGGTCTTTTTTATCGCCCCCATCACCATCGCCACCACCAGAACCTCCGGGTTCATTCCAGGCCATACTTACTCCATTTTCTTTAATGTCAGATTTCTCAATTATCTTCATAATTTCTTTCCCAAAATATTCCACCTGCGAAATATTAGTTGTTTAACCTGCACTCGATGCATCTAAAATATAGCTTTGATTGGGCACAATTTCTTCCAATCTATGTTTCTGCATACTAACTTCAATCAAAAATCCGCCGTCTTCAGGATCACTTTCGCCAACAACTACACCAAGGTCATAGAACCTTGCGCGCATTTTTGCATCAGATGGCTTAAGTTTCACCCAACAATGGACAAATTCCTGACCAAAAAACTCTTTTAATGATTCTATTACAAGATCGATTCCATTTCCTGTTTTTGATGACAGCCAAATGCGTTTTGTCCGACCATGCTCATCATAGTCCACATGAGGTTCCACATCATCTAACAAATCGATTTTATTGTAAATTTCTATTTGGTGAATATCATCAGCTTCAATTTCTGCCAATACCAGGTTCACCTGTTCAATGCGGTCTTTTCGATCAGGATGTGACGCGTCTATGACATGGAGTAATAAATGTGCTTGTTGAGTTTCTTCCAGCGTTGATCGAAATGCAGCGACTAAGTCGTGGGGTAATTGACGAATAAAACCAACAGTATCTGCCAGCACAACCGGACCAGCATCCGCAATCTCCACACGACGTAGCGTAGGATCTAAAGTGGCGAATAACTGATCTTCAGCATAAACTGATGCACCAGTCATTGTATTGAATAAGGTAGATTTACCTGCATTAGTGTATCCAACAAGAGAAACGGTTGGAGTTTCTGCGCGTTTACGGGAGCGACGCCCTTGCTGTCGCTGCTTTTGTACTTTTTCCAAGCGCTTATTGATATTCTTAATTCGATTATTAAGAAGTCGCCTATCTGTCTCAAGCTGGGTTTCACCCGGGCCTCTTAAACCGATACCACCTTTTTGACGTTCAAGATGGGTCCATCCTCGAATTAAGCGTGTTGATAAATGTTTAAGCTGAGCAAGCTCAACTTGCAACTTACCTTCAAATGATCGGGCTCTTTGAGCAAAAATATCGAGAATTAATCCTGTGCGGTCAACAACTTTACACTTTAATTCTCGTTCCAGGTTTCGCTCTTGTGCAGGTGATAGCGCATGATCAAAAATTATAACATCAGCTTCGCATTCAATGGCTGTTTGTCGTATCTCTTCCGCTTTCCCTTTACCCACAAAGTACTTTGGGTCTGGACGATGGCGAGACCCTGATATAAATTCAATAACTTTTACTCCAGCAGATTCGACAAGCTCCTTGAATTCATCCGGATCTCCGGACTCTTCCGCGCCTATCTGCAACTGTACGAGTAATGCGTTTTCCCCACCCTGATGACGCTCAAACAAAACTATTCAACCTAAACAACTATGCTGCCTTGAACGAGAATCATCAAACAACGCTAACCATTTCCGCTTTCTGGCGACTCTTCTGTCGTCAAACGAATATTTCGAGCTGGAACAACAGTGGAAATAGCGTGCTTATATACCATTTGGTTTACAGTATTTTTCAGCAATACAACAAATTGATCAAAAGAATCCACTTGCCCTTGTAGCTTTATACCATTTACTAAGTAAATCGATACAGGTACCTTTTCTTTTCGCAACATGTTAAGGAACGGGTCTTGTAGACTTTGCCCTTTTGACATATTTTTCTTCTCCTTCAGTACTTACATGTATGGCTTGTAAAAATCACAACGTCAATGCAACCAATTCTCGACTAACGAACAACCCCGATTAATCCTGAACTTTCAAGCAAACTCAAATAAACCAAGCCTGCATTGCACTGCTAGGAAATTTCTTAAAAATATTATTCAAAAGAAACGTTGTTGCCCCTGCATAACAAAAGGCCGTAGCGCGAATAATACACGTTCTATTAAATTTTTAACAAGTTTTATTGAATTTATTTTATTAAAACAATACTTTTCGTTTATTTGTTCATTTTATAACTCATTTCGAGTGTAAAATTAGGAATAAAAAAACGAGCGCGCATTTTAAACCCGACACTTGAACGCTTACTTACTCATTGATGTAATAAACAGCTTTTGCTTGCTGAAAAGATAAACAATATTCCACTCTATCTTTGCTCAAGATCCTATTCAACATACTGCTTCAATCCTTAAGAAACCATTTGCGAATCTAAAAGTGTCGCTCAATTATCCCATAAAATAAGGAAAGTCTAGATTAACCAATTAATTTTGGGATTTTTTCTAATTTTTTCAAGGCAATTTCTACAAAATTTTTCTGATTAGAATATATCCACTGTAATTCAGTTTCAGATCTCAACCAAGTCAATTGTCGCTTAGCTAACTGTCGTGTTGCGACGACTCCTTTATGTATCATTTCATCGTATGATAATTCACCATCTAAATATTGCCACACTTGTCGATACCCAACTGCTCTCATGGAGGGCTTATTCAAATTAAGATCATTTCTTAAACGTAATTTCTCAACTTCATCAACAAGGCCTTCGTCTAACATTTCAACAAAACGGTTTTCAATTCGATGATGCAAAGTTGAACGATCTTGCGTGTTCAATGCAAATTTAATTAACTCAAAGGGGAGCGTGTGTGTGCTCTCTTTTTTCCACCATTCACTAATGGGAACACCAGAGATCTCAAAAACCTCCACAGCACGCTGTAATCGCTGCGGATCATTCGGGTGAATTTTAGCCGCAGCTTCAGGGTCAATTTTTCGCAATCGCTCATGCAAAGCCTGTGATCCTTTTTCTGAAAGAAACTGATCAAGCTTTGCTCGCACTTCCGGATTCGCAGCAGGCAACTCAGATAATCCCTGACTCAACGCTCGAAAGTAGAGCATCGTACCACCCGCTAACAATGGGACTTTCCCCCGTTCGACAATGTTTTCCATTGCCGCCATTGCATCGTTTCGAAATTGTGCGGCGGAATATGCTTCTGCCGGATCACAGATGTCGATTAAATGATGAGCGTATTTGTCGCGTGTTTTTTTATCGGGTTTAGATGTTCCGATATCCATCTCTCGATAGACCAATGCAGAATCGACACTGATTATTTCAATGGGAAAGTATTCGGCTATTTTTAGTGATAATGCGGTTTTCCCTGATGCCGTTGGGCCCATGAGAAAAAGTGCAAGTGGTAATTCAGACATGGCGGAACTATAGCATATGCTGATATTTAAGCGTATTTAATATAAAAAAAGCCACATTACCGTAAAGCAATGTGGCTTTTTTAGATTTCACACGTGTTAACATTCAATCAAAAATGGTATTCATAGTATACCCCTATATCAACCATTTTAAATTAAATGCACTGTCTATGCTTCCATCAATCCTCGTCTAATTGCCAAACGGGTTAAAGACACATCGCTATCAACACCCAACTTTGAAAACAGTCGATAACGATAGGTATTAATCGTCTTAGGGCTTAAACACAATTGATCTGAAATAGACATGACTTTACTGCCAGCTGTGATCATCATCATAACCTGCATCTCTCTCGCAGAAAGCGTAGAGAAGGGGTTTGAATCACCACTCATCCGACCTAAAGCCATTTGCTGAGCACAATCAATTCCAAGATAACGACGATCAGCAGCAACCTCTTTTATTGCTTTTGTCACTTCTGAAACGGATGCCTGACGAGTAATAAACCCTTTAGCTCCCGCTTGCAAAAATTGACTTGGCAATGGATCTGCTGTTTGCGTACTTAAAATTAATATTTTGAGATCACTATTGACGGCAATCAATTCCTTGATTAGGTCAAAGCTCTCTACACTGGGTGATGAAACCTCAAATACGATGACATCAACCGGGTGCTCTTTTACAACACTTGCTACATCAGCCAGCTCTTCGGCAACACCCACTACATGAAACTCAGGTACGTTGTCGATTATCTGAGACAAGCTGGCACAAATTAAACGATAACTGCTAATAATGAGTACATTAATCACAGTTGCCTCCCTTAAAAATGAGTACGTTTTTGTACTTGTGCTACTATTACTATATTGACATCTTATTATTTTTATTGTTACCACATGGTAAATGTATCAAAAAAAATATCAACTAATTTACTCGGAAATTATCATAAACTAGCACTAATTGATTTTATTACATCAATAAGAAATGCTTTTGGCTGACAGAGTTGGTGGATAATTCGTACATTCCCTCGCTATTTGCGGATTAAATGAACATATTGTTTGATATTCGCACGCAAATCGAACAAGCTGTGTTTTGACCACTATTTAAATTAAATAGCGTGCCACGTCATTTAAGCACAATTGCGAATTCTGTCTACTTAATGCCGGCTAGTGCGTTAGGCTTTAAGTGATTTATTGGCCAAAGGCCAGAAAATCACCTAACGCTTAACGCAGTAATGTCAGTGAAGTAAATGTCATTCATAACTGTATTTAGGGGACGCAGCAGTAGAATGATTACGCCTTTGTATTGACCTTCGCTGTGGCAGACAATAATAGCGTGTGCTACGCTTTACCAAGGAGGCTGTGTCCCAGAGTAGAAAGTCTCCTAGCAAGACTGAGTCAATTCTGCACAATGCACCACCAGGAAGGAGGTTTGAATATGACAGCGTCAAGATATATAACAAGTTTGTTTGTATTAGCTGTGCTGGTTTGTTGGCCTATGCAAAGTTTTGCTCATGTTCATCTAGAAAAATCCAACCCGGCAAAGGGTTCAACGCTTACAAGCTCTCCAACAAAAGTCGAGCTATGGTTCTCAAGCAAAGTTGCAGGAGAATGGAGTAAGATTCAAGTCACAGACGCCAGCGGCAAACGAGTCGACAACAAAAAGGTAAGCAGTGGTAATGATCCAAAGCACCTTAGTGTCGATTTAGACGCACTATCTGCGGGAGAGCATAAAGTTCGTTGGAATGTTATATCCGGCGATGGGCATCGCATCAAAGGCTCATTTTCTTTTACCGTCAAATAGATTACTCAGGTGATCTTCGATTCCATTTCCATTATCGGTGCAGTACTTGATTATGCTTCGTTAGCATTTATTCTCGCTTTGGTATTAGCTGGTATGTGGTTAGCCCCAGCTGAATCATCAGCGGATGTAATCCAGCGTCGCTATTTATTATTAACTGCCCTCATAATTTCTGCACTCAGCGCTATCATTGATTTGATTTTTCGTAGCGCAGCGCTTGCCGATGTCCCCCCCCTGGAGACAATGGAATTTATTCCCAAAGTACTTGATCAAAGCGATTTTGGTTTTTTCTGGTTATTGCGCGCCGTTACCTGGTTAGCTATGGCCTCAATACTGGCCTGGATATGGTTTGGCGGCCGAGGCATTTTCCCATGCGTTGTGCTGCTGACTGGTACACTTGTGACGGCATTGCTGATAAGCGGCACAAGTCACGCTGGCGACAATGGAATCTGGACCGTAGAAAATCTTATCAACTGGTTACACCTACTTGGTATTGCTGCCTGGGGTGGTGCTGTCTTACTCTATGCTTTTGTTATTTTACCTGGGCTTACTCAGCAAACTAATCCATTGCAGATTGCAGCCACTGTGTCTCGACTATCTAGTTTAGCAACTGGCGCACTCGGTGTAGTGATAATAACAGGTGTCTTCAATAGCTGGCGTCAACTTGGCGAGATATCCAATCTTTGGAATAGTGACTATGGACAGATGCTATTAATCAAACTGGCTTTGGTTTCAATCATGATGACCATAGGTGCGTTGAATCGTTTTTATTTTGTTCCGCAGATTGAATTGTGGCATAAAGATAAAAATAGACAAGGAACAAAACCCGTTCAAATATTTCACCGATTACTGCGTGTAGACAGTATTGTTTTTATCACCATACTTATCGCGGCTGTCATTTTAGGTATGCAATCACCACCCAGTCACGATGCTATGTAATCGGGAGGTTATTCCCTAAATACAGTTATGAATGACGTTTACCAATAGTGATATCACTGCATTAGGCTTTAAGCGATTTTCTGGCCTGCGGCCAGTGCATTAGGTTTGAAGCCTAGATTCAAGTAGCAAATAGATGCTGCATTTTTCCGTTTTGCTTCTCCTTCAAGCTTAAAGCGCTGACCAAAGGTCAGAAAAACACTTAAAGCTTAACGCACTAGCTGGCATTAAATAGACTGCAAAACAAAATTTCGCATCTGCTCCATGAGTTTGCCTGCAGCAACATTTGTGGCAACAACAGCACCATAAGGATCATTGGATGGTGCAGTCTCTTCAATGGTCAGTGTTTCACTCCCGATTATTGAACGTTTGCGTAAATCCACGAGTTGTATTCGTACACTCAAGATTATCTTACTACTACTCTCTTGATATTTTTGAATTAGAGTTAATAATTCAGCATCCAGTGCCAAGTCACTAATTGCAGAGCTCCCAGTACTCACCACTGCACTAAACAGATTAGTATTTTCCATATTGGCAATCACCAGAGGAAATAACAAACGCGCAGGGGTGTCAGCCCATTCATTCTGTGCATAATAAGAAACTTCGAATGCGTTCGTACTATAAGCTATACGTACAGTGTTATAGAGATTATTTGCCTTCAGCGGATAGATTAACAGGTTTGGCCCTGCAGGATTCAACCTCTTGTTCAGACTCTGAGTCAATGATATCTCGTAGCGCTTGAGGTTTTGTTCTTTACTCGGAGAATAATTCAAGTTACTGCAAGCGGAAGTCAGCATTAACACAGCAAACAATACTAATTTTATCCATTTATCAAAACAACGATGCATAAGCTACTCCTCTATTGCTCACCGGGGCCAGCTTTTTCAACTTTGCGTCCGAAAATAAACATATTCGGATTGCGCTCGAAGTCTTGCAACAACCGGTTAAGTGCTTGTGTAGTATTCTGCAGTTCATTAAATAATTGAGACATTTGCACCAACGTATCTGCTGCGGAGCGACTCACCTCCTGTTGAGTGCCTAATACGGCTTTGTCAAAATTCTCTGCTGTCTTACCTACTGTAGTAATAATTTCCTGAACACTTTGCATGCTAGTGGATACATTTTTCATCACATCGGGAAACTCTTTACTGACATGCGCGGTATTTTTCAAAATATCTTCAGCCAGATTAATGTGTGCTCCCAATCTCTCAATATGTGTTTTCATCTGACCAGTGATTTGCTCAATGTTGCTCAATGAAAGATTAATTGATTGCTGATTGTTTTCACTCAATAATATTTTCACTGATGCCGAAACGCCACTGATCTCTTCAGCGATAGTGGTAAATTTGACAAACATATCACTCAACGCCGTATCAAGCCGCATAAATAGGGAAGGCCCGGTAGTAATTTCCGGATAGAGTGCTTCACTTTGAGTTTTTAACATTGCTGAATCGCGTGAACCGCCAGATAATTCGATATAACCTAGTCCGGTTAACCCCTGAGTAGCTAAGACAGCAATTGAATCCTGCTTGATAGGTATCTCCGCCTCGATGTCCAACAATAATTGCACACGTTCAGGATTATCCCGATCGAGGGAAATGGACTTCACTTTGCCAACTTCCACGCCACGATATTTCACTTCTGCATTGGTGTTAAGCCCTGCGACTGATTGGGACATATAAGCAACATAGGTAATGTAAGATTTTTTTTCAATACCTACACCAAGCCAGAATATCCAGGCAATAAAAGCACTTCCAAACAATATAACAAACAGGCCGACAAAGGCGTAATTAACTTTAGGGTTCATTGACTAATCCTGACCGCATGGCCGCGCGGTCCTCGAACATAATTGGAAATCAGTGGATGTTGATTTTCATACAATTCACTCATTGGTGCATAACTCAAAATGCGTTTTTCTCCAAGAAAAGCCACACGATCTGTTACCCGCCATAATGTATCGATATCATGGGTGACCATCACTACACTCAATCCCAGTGAATCTCTCAATTGCAGAATCAGTTCATCGAAAGCATTAGCACTGACCGGGTCAAGCCCGGCACTGGGCTCATCAAGAAATAATATTTCCGGATCAAGCGCCAGCGCTCTCGCCAACGCTGCTCGTTTCACCATACCACCACTGAGTTGCGCAGGAAAGCGATAAGCCACATCGGGTTCCAGCCCGACCAGCGCTAGCTTCAAACGACAAATTTCCATGATCAAGTCATCAGCCAGGTTGGTATACTCTTTCAATGGTACAGCGATGTTTTCTGCCACAGTAAGAGAGCTGAACAAAGCGCCATTTTGAAATAAAACGCCAAAACGGCGTTTAATGGCAATACTTGCTTCAAGGTCCAGTTGTTGAATGTTTTTTTCAAATAAATAAATAGATCCAGCTGTCGGTTCACGTAACATGACCAGCTCATGTAGCAATGTGGTTTTACCAGTGCCACTACCACCAACGATGGCAATAATTTCCTCACGCTGCACTTCAAAACTGATATCTTTGTGAACACATATTTCCCCAAAGCAAGTTGATAAATTATGTACGTTAATAATCGGTTGATGCGCTGACATCAGATTAAATGCCCATCCAACTGAAGACGATGGAAAAAATTGCATCAGCAAGAATCAGGATGAATATCGCCTGCACCACACTTTTTGTCGTTTGCCGACCAACACTTTCACCACTATCCTGCACCTGAAATCCCTGAAAGCAACCAACCACTGCTATGATCAGCGCAAATACCGGTGCTTTGCCAATCCCCAATAAAAATGAAGTCAATGACACGGCTTCGGGCAAGCGCTGAACAAAGCTATAAAAACTGACATCGAGCATGCTGGCCGCCATTACCATGCCACCAAATACACCCATCACATCAGCAAATACAATTAGCAAAGGCAAAGTTATCATCAAGCCAATAATACGGGGAAGGACCAGAATTTCCATCGGTGACATGCCGATGGTGCGCATGGCGTTGATTTCTTCAGTGACTTTCATGGTACCTATTTGAGCGGTGAAAGCGGAACCAGTCCGACCAGCGACAATAACTGCTGTCATCATCGGTGCCAGCTCGCGCAGCATGGTAAGAGATACCAGCTCCACCACAAAAATATTGGCACCATAATCGCGCAACTGTGTACCGCCCTGATAACCGATGACAATACCTAACAAAAAAGACAAGAGCCCCACGATGGGAATAGCATTTACGCCGGTGTCTTCAACGTGCCCCATAATCAACTTCCAACGAATTTTTCTAGGACTCAGCACACTGTAATAAAAATAAACCGCCATTTCACCAATAAAACTGAGCAGCATATAAGCCTGCTCCAGATGAACCCAGGTTTTTCGCCCGATATTTTCCAGGAAACTAATTTTACGCGGTGGTTGATGGGTTGGCTGATTTTCCAGGCGTTGTGAAATCAGCTTATAAAGCGAATGATATTCTTCCTTGAAATGCAGCAGAGTAACAGTCTTGTGGCTTTTTTTGATATTGCGAATTAACCCAAAGAGAACTAGAGCGCCGCTTGTATCAAATGCTGTAATCGCGTTGGTATCTATGCAAATAGTGTCTTTTTTAGGCAGAACTAATTGTTCATGCTGCTGAGTAATATCCGCCAAATTGTGCGTAGTCCAGTCACCCTGGAGATGAATGCAATCGGACTTATTATCAATAATGAGAAAGACTTTTTTTACAGGCATTAAACAATATCTTTTAAAAAGTTAAAGTATAGCTTCCTACTATATCAATATTCTACCGATGCGATGTCACTATTAATAGTTGCAAATATTAACGCAAACAGCTGATAACAACACTTTTTGAACACTCACTTATATATTCAACACAAGAAATCACAAAAATACTCGAATCAACGCTTCGAAGTTTTCCAAAGAAGTTCAATATTGTTTTGATAAAACTAAATTGGAACAAGTTGCATTCAGATCTAGCACCTCAAACCCTAAATAACTGTGAAATAAGTATCGAGGATAAATTACTGATAGCAAGGCGCGACAATGCAGAACTAGCAGGGCTAATTCAAGATGTCACAACGCCGCAATCGGTAATTTAGACCGATAGTTATCGCAGTTATTTAGGGTTTGAGGTGCAAGTTTTTATTTAGAAGTTCTGATTGACGACAAATATAAGCAGAAGGTACGTTTACAAAGATGTAAGGATAGCAGCGCCTGGAGTATACAAGTGAAAGTACCACCAGCTGGCACTCTAAGCGGCGCAAGAACAGATTACCGAGAAAAAACACAGCTCTATTAGAATTAAAGTGAATGCTTATTGATTATTCTAGGTTAAAAGAAGGGCAAAACTGGAAATAAAGATGGGGGAGATATTGTGTTTCATTCCTAAGCAGCACTATCTTTATTAGCATCAAATTCCGCTTGATTCAATAATTCAACAATATGATTTGATATTGAATCTACCTGGTCATAAGCTTTTTCTGCTCCCACCACATTACCACTATTTTTTAATTCGATAATTTCCTTAATTAAATTATGCAGCTCTTCATGAGGTTGTTCTACAGCGCCTATGGCATTTATGTGACCAAACTGAGATAGTCCTTTAGCATAATACCACTTACCAAATTCACAGTGGCGATGCGAGACAGCTTGTTCCATTGACAGTGATTCTTTTCCATCAAGAAAAGAACGCAGCTTTGTTTTCCAGTTTAAATGTGCTGCTTTAGCGGAAGATAAATCAAGCGCGGCACTTGATGTTGTACCAATATCTGAAACTAGAATTTTCATTTTCCCCGAGATATCTGCTAACTGTTCACTTGTTTGTTTCGACTCATTGGCATCCTGGGAAGTTTGTGACGCCAACAATGTGATGTTAGAAACGTTTCGGCTTACTTCGTTTGTGACGTGGCTTTGCTCTTCAGCAGCTGTGGCTATTTGGGTATTCATATCGTGAATAGTTGCCACCGCTGCAAGAATTTCGTCAAGAGAGGTCAACGTATCATCGATTTGTGTAGAACCTTGTTGACCTTTTTCTGAAGCAATTTTCATTACACTGACGGTTTCATTAACGCCATTCACCAAGCGCTCTATCATAGTCTCAATTTCCCGGGTCGATTCCTGAGTACGTGTCGCCAACGTACGAACTTCGTCTGCTACGACAGCAAACCCCCGACCCTGCTCACCTGCGCGGGCAGCTTCTATTGCAGCATTTAGTGCGAGCAAATTCGTTTGCTCAGCAATACCTTTTATCACTTCAAGTACACCACCAATATTCTGACTATGCCCTTCCAAATCATGTATGACCGAAGAAGCTTTATTAATATCTTCTACTAATGTACTAATTGCGTTTTGTGTATCACGAGCAATCACAATACCCTTTTCAGCAGATTCCTGAGCATGCTTGGCCGAAAGCGATGCGTCGTTGGCATTTTGGGCAACTTCGTCAACCGCTACATTCATTTCGTTCATAGCAGTCGCAACCATATCTGTTTCTGTCCGTTGCTGGTTTGTATTTCTCGCTGTGCGCTCAGTGGAGTCAGACATTTTTGATGCGGTAAATGCGAGATCATTAGTCGTTTTTGCGAACTCAGTTGTAATATGACTCACTTTTTCCAAAATCACATTCAACTGTTCACAAATCAACCGCGTCATCTTATCGCCAGGAAGCTGAATAGGCGCGCTCATATTTGTAGTGTTTTGTGCTTTTATTTTTAAGATGCGGGTTAATTCAGCAAGGGATTTTTGCAGCATAGCCATAGCAGGCAGGGCAATAATGGCAGCAACTGTTGCAGCGATGGCAGAGCTCAATAGCCACGCCTGCCAACTGATTAATCCCAATATTTCGTCCACCAGGATTTGGGCAACCAATACCGCTACTACACTTGAAATACAGGCCAAAATTGTCGCTTTGAATTTCAAATCAGTATTTTTAAACATAAATCTCAGCTTTCATTTAATCAAATATAAGGGTGTCTTTATATATCGGATAAACCAAATAGAAACTTTGACAAAGGCTATTAAATTTTTATTCCCCGCTGCTTTCGGCGGGTACAAAATCAATGGTGTTTCCAAATGACATGAGAGCAAAGATACGAGACAGGCAAGGATTCTGACGAATCCCATAATTTTAAGCTGGAACACCACACTATGTACTAATTAGTACTGCGATCAATAAATAGCGCTTCTAGACCAGGATTAACTGTTCTTATCCCAGGCTGATATAGATAACAGGTTATTCTTGCATTATTATCCAAATCCCCATCAATCATACATGTTTCTTCATACTTGATATTATTTTCTGTGAAGCGCATACGAAGTACATCAACATTATCAACAGCCGCCGTTCCAGTTATTTTTCTTCCTTCAATAAATCGCTGAATTTCTATTCCTTTTTCGGTAACAATTAATTCTATTTTCCCAAAGTAAGTTTTTTCAGAGTTAAGCGACTTACCTAATAAATGATATTTCCCGGCGATAAATCCTGCAAGAAACTCTTCTTGAGATTGTTCTGACATAGCTGCTGCAGAAGCCAGCAATAATAATGAAGTAATTAATAAATGATTTATCTTCATTTATAGTTGTTCATTCCTGAGAGTTAAGAGATTGGCTTGGATAAGACATCTCCAGCACAATACACTCTACGTCTGTTTTAAATGGGCCGTGCAATTCACCAGGAGGACGACTTGCATAATCGCCTTCTTCTAGCCATTTTTTAAATGACTCATCATAAAGGCGTCCTTTTATAATCATAATCTCTTCGGGATAGTCATGGCATTTCGCACCGAATGCTTCCGTATCGGCTCCCGGTTTAAATCGGGTCAATCGAGTATAATCACCGGATTTTTCATCAACAGCTAACGTAAGCTGCTCCAACAGTCCATCGGTATTTTCAATAGCTTCCCAATTGGTATGATTGTTCTCAGCTAAGGGGTTCCAATAAGTGCAAGTGTTTTTTGACATAACTAAAGCCCACTCCTATCCATCCATTTCCTGAATAATTTAAGCTTGATGGAATTATTCTGTATTACCATAATTTTTTGTTTTTTCAACCTTCACTCCATTAAAGCTATCAAATAATTCTTGATGAGCTTTAAGAGAAAATTCATCTTTTCTTTCAGGATACTCCCGCACCCAGTCGATCAACATTTCGAGATTTTTATTCTGCGCTTCTGGCGAAGAATATTTATGGGGCTCCCATGGTCGACTCTTACAATGAGCCACACAGGCTTCCACTCCAGGATTTAAGAATATTAATTCATTACATTCTTTCGCAACAATACTCAGCAAAGATGTATAACATCCCTCAACAACCCAATATTCGTTCTTTAAAATGAAATCATTAATTTCCAATTTGCTTTCATTTAAATCTTTTCTTGACGTGGGATTATCTTTTTCCCAAGCAATGGTATCCAAATCCAAATAACTTAGCTTATTTTGTATTGCTAAAAACTTTGCTAATGTTGATTTTCCCGCTCCGGAATTACCGAAGATTACAATTTTTTTCAAATTCCCTCCTTGTTAAGCCAATTAATTTCAGATGACTCGCACTTTTTACACTCAACAAACAGCATGCGTAGGTTATAAATTAGGCACCCAACAATGGTAGGTGCTTAATTTTATGATAGGTAAGTGACAACAAAATACAATGCTTTAATTCTTCAATTGCCAAGTCATCGTTTAGGTTAAATGACATAGCTCTATTACCCTCGAATTCAAAATTATCCTGGTAAAGCTCCTTGAATGTATCAATCAACTTGGTTTTACAATTGAAATACATAGCATATTGTTCTGGGTTTGATGGTTTCCAATCTATCCTGACAGTGCTCCCATACTTCGTGACATAGCTTGGCTCTCCCCATTTTAAAGTTTCTTCCAATTTTCCCTCGCCATCCATTTCCATTGCAGTATCCAAAACCAATTGACGAAGTTTTAATAATTTTTCTCTAACAGGTGCTGGGTAGTCATCAAATATCTCTAACACGTCTGGATTCTCAATTACCTCCATATTAATTATTCCTCAATTCGTAATAAAATATAAATTACAATTCATGACAAATCATTTAACGTTCCATTTTCATGTGAATAAGAGCTACACGGTTACCGTTAGGACCTATGCGCTCTTCAATTTTATAGGGAGAAAATCCAAAACCTACATACAGCAAAACCGCTCTCGTGTTTTCACTAAACACTGAAATTCTTACTTCAGGCAGATTATGTTTTTTAAAGGCCGCATTTAGCATATAAGAAATTATTTCTTTTCCCAACCCTTTCCCACGATGGCTTCTGTCAACAACCACATTTCCAATAAAAGCAGTCTTATTTCGCTCGTAATCATAGAGGTTGGCAAAGCCAATTATTTCATTTTCATCAACGGCTACTGTTAATTCCTGTCTAATTTTTGATAATTTTTTGATCTGATCGACAGTCAATGGAAATCTCCCGCCTGGATAAACGAGAAATAATTCTTCTTTACTCCCAATGAGCCTGCAAATTCCGTCATAATCTTCATTAGTAGCTTCTCGAAATTCGAGCAAAATTTCAACTCCTCTAAAATCTAACGTTAACCTGATGTTACTCACCCCATAGTACATCAGCAGATGTTTATATCATCAATTAACGATTAGTTTTGGCCAGCTTTCGATCTTTTTCTAGAAATCCTAGTACGATTCGGTTTGGGCGATGGAAAATGCTGCATACAATACCAACGTACCTTTTAAAGATACAACTTTGTGCGGATAATTACATAATCTGCTAATTGTGCGCAATTATGTGACATAAATGCTAAGACAGTATGCTTCGTAATTTGTAGTGAGAAACAAAAATCATTCATTAATACCGTATGTTATGCCTATAAAATGGAAATAAAATACTAATGGCACGTGCTCTGCAATGATGTGTAATTAAAATTAATAAATTATTGCGGGGCGTGCTCATGAATTTCTTTAAAGCTTTTTCCAAATTTACTGGAACAACAATTTTGTTTTCTCTAATCTATACGCTTTACGCCATAAATTTCGTGCTTGCCGAAGAAGCAATCTCCCAAGCTAACAGTCACCAACCAATGTTGATTAAGGGAAAATCAGCGCCCGAATTAAATCGTTCGCTTTACAAACTAGAACAGCAGGAATTTAGACGATCAAAAGTAATTCTGTTGACCGATCGAATAAATAGCGATGTTTTTCGTGGTGCTCGCCCAAAATATATTACCCTGAATATATTTAAGCGCGAACTTAAAGCTGTATCAAATACTAGCATTCAAGCATTTCATCCAGAACAATCAATGACAGACCTAAATTCTATTGGCAACATTTCGAGAAAAGTTTGCAATAATAATATATATAACATCAAAATTATTGCATATGCGAACAATTTGAAGACAAGGATTATCATCGCCTAAAATCGCATCTAAATTTTTCTTGCTGTACGCTTTACATAAAATTCTTTAACAATGCAAGGAGTCATAAAAATGTACCATTCATTCCCCGATACATTTTACAACCGGGTATTGGAAGTATTGCTCTCCAATATAGATAATATTGAAGAAGATGAAAATCCAGAATCAATTTTAACAAATACACTTGAGTTACTTGCCCACTTTTTACAACTTCACAAAGGAAGAATTTTACTATGGGATACAAACACATCACATCTCGTCGTAAAATATTCTTACGGCCTTAGCCATGCTGACATTAACAACGCTAAGTATGAAGTTTGTGAAGGTATTACCGGTAATATTTTAGATACTGGAAAACCTGTATTCATAAACGACATATCCGAAGAACCCGGGTTTTTGAGTAAAATTACACATAAGGAATTAGATAGCAGCCCGTTGTCATATATTGCAGTTCCTATTTGTTACCAGAATATGATCATGGGTGTCTTAGCTGTAGAGTGTAAACATCAGGAGGACGGTGACATGGAAGAAAACTCACATGCACTGAAACTGGTTGCCGAAATGTTTGCAAAAATAATCCACACCTATTCCTTATGCGATTTTTCATTGGAATAATAATTTATCAATGTTAGCAAAACACTTAAGGGATAAATATAATTTTTAAATGTGTAAAGTAATATGATATTGCTTTACACATTGCCGTCCTGCCTTTAGCTACCCGTTACACACTTCATTCCTCTGCTTTTTGAAAACACTTACCTCAGCTCAATCTTAGCCTACTACTCTTCTTAAAAATAACAGTGAACTGAATCAGTGCATATCTTCATAACATGATTTTTATTGCACGCTAATGATGCATCAATATCACGAAAAAGAATTTCAAACACAACTCTCGCTGTTAAGCCATTGATAGTAATTCAAAACTGGAAAAGGCACAACATTTGCCATACTATAATTATTGATATCAATCATAGTGCAAGGAAGTTAATGTTGAAAATAATTATTGCACCAAACGCCTTGAAAGGAAGTTTATCAGCAATCGACGCTGCAAATGCGATTGAAGCAGGTATTACCCGTATTTTGGCGAACGCAAAAATATGCAAAATTCCGATAGCAGATGGTGGAGACGGCCTATCTAAGGTGTTAGCCAAGAGATTGAAGGCTTCACTTATAAAATGTACTGCAAATAATCCTATTGGCAAAGCCATTGACGTGGAATATCTGTTTTGCAAAGACCGACAATTAGCGATCATTGAAATGGCCTCAGCAGCGGGATTAGCATTACTGAAGCCCTCTGAATACGATCCAATGCATGCCAATACATTTGGTGTAGGTCAGATGATTTCATCAGCGCTTGACCAGGGTGCAAAACATATTGTACTTGGAATTGGAGGTAGTGCGAGTAATGACGGTGGAACAGGATTAGCAAATGCTTTAGGCTTTCGCTTTCTTGATAAAAATGAACAACCATTACTCCCAGGCGGAATTAATCTTTCCAACATCGTAGGAATTGATGCGACGAATGTCGACCCCCGTCTTAGCGATATAAAATTTCAAATTGCATGTGATGTAGACAACCCACTCCTTGGCTCACATGGCGCAGCAAAAATTTACGGACCACAAAAAGGCGCTACAGAAGAACAAGTCGAATTTCTAGAAAGCGGTTTCAATAATTTTGCTAACGTCCTCAATGTGTATTTTGGAAAAGATATCCGTGACTGCGAAGGCGCTGGTGCAGCCGGAGGGCTCGGCGCTGGTATGATGGCTTTATTTAATGCACAACTCTCTTCCGGTGCGGATCTGGTCCTGGAGCTACTTGATTTTGAAAAGCTTGCCACAGGAGCAGACCTCGTAATTACTTCTGAAGGTAAGCTTGATGAACAGACGCAATACGGAAAAGCGCCCTTTGTAATAGCAAAACACGCTGCAAAAATAAACGTACCTTGCGTTGTCATTGCAGGACAAGTTGAAGGCAGCCATGAAAAATATTTATCCATGGGGTTTTCTGCGGTGTTTTCACTCTGCTCATCGTTAATTGATTCTGAGCAAGCAATGAAGTACGCATCATCATTACTGGCTGATACAAGTGAAAATCTCATTGCTTCATTTAATATAAAAAAAAACTTCTTAACTAAAATTAAAGACGAAAGGTCAATCATGATTAATAAATGTTTATTTCCAGCAGCTGGATACGGTACACGATTTTTACCAGCAACGAAATCCATGCCCAAAGAAATTTTACCTATACTGGATAAGCCGCTTATACAATATGGTGTCGAAGAAGCAATGGATGCTGGCATGAAAGAAATTGCCATTGTCACAGGCCGAGGCAAACGGGCGCTGGCAGATCATTTCGACACAAATTATGAGCTAGAGCATCAAATCGCCGGGACGGCTAAAGAGGAACTACTTAACGATATTCGAAAAGTTATTGATGAATGTCGTTTTTCTTATACTCGACAAAACGAAATGCGTGGTTTAGGTGATGCAATTCTATGTGGGGAAACACTGATTGGCAACGAAGCATTTGGCGTAATACTCGCTGATGACTTATGCATTGGCACCAACGATTCGGTATTGAAACAAATGGCGGCCATCTATCGAAAATATCAATGCAGCATTATTGCGATCAGTGAAGTAGAGGAATCTGAAGTACATAAATATGGAATTATTGATGGTAAACAAATAGATGATAACGTGTTTATGGTTTCTTCTCTTATTGAAAAACCAGATCCATCAGAAGCACCAAGCAATCTCGCTGTGATTGGACGATATATTTTAACTCCAGAAATTTTTTCGATTTTAAAAAGAACGCCACTTGGAAAGAATAATGAATTGCAACTCACAGATGCGCTTCAAATTCAGGCGCAAGAAAATATGGTGCTAGCCTATAAATTTGAGGGCAAACGATTTGACTGTGGTGGTATCGATGGTTTTGTTGAGGCAACCAACTATTTTTATCAAAAACGTTTATTGAAAGAATAAACATAGACACGTGAATTATTCAAATCAAAAAATACAGGATCTAATCGTTTTTACAGATCTTGATGGAACCTTACTAGACCATGACACATATTCATTTGATGAGGCCAAACCTGCATTAGATCGTTTACGAAAACTTGGTGTATTAGTCATACCAACAACGAGCAAGACCTTTGCCGAACTAGAAGTTCTTTTACAAAAACTGAATATGATGTCGCCAGTGATTGTGGAAAATGGTGGTGTTGTTGCAATTCCGTCCAGCAATGGATCAATCAATCTCCAACCACAACATCAAGTAGGAGACTTTAATCTAACTCACTTATCTATGGACTATTCATCTATATTGGCTGTCTTGAAAAAGCTTCGAGAGACCTATCATTTCAAGTTTCGAGGCTTTAATGATATGGATGCTTTCGATATTTCAAAAATAACTGGCTTGAATAATGACGAGGCTAAAAACGCAAAAAAACGATTATGCTCCGAGCCATTAATTTGGACGGATAGTGATAAAAACCTGAACAAGTTTATCAATGCGCTAAAAGATTATCATCTGAGTATCACCAAGGGTGGACGATTTTGGCATGTTATGGGTGAAACCAACAAAAGCGATGCAATGAGGAAAATCGTTCAGATTTATCAGCGTAACTTTGGAAAGAAACTGACAGTTATTGCACTTGGAGATAATGAAAATGATGTTTCTATGTTGAAATCTGCAGATATCGGAGTCGTTATCAGACGAAAAGATCACAGTTGCCTATCTTTCGAAAGTGACAATAAGATTTACACAACAAGTTTAAGTGGGCCCGCAGGATGGAATGCGTTTTTTGTGCATTTTCTGGATAACTATCCTACAAACTGAATTAGGAGAAACACATGGCAGATTTTTTTCAAAACGGCGAGATTACGACGCTACATAAATTGGGTAATCGCACTATTGAATCCATGGAGCAGGAATTAACGGTGTTTGCAGAAGATTATCCAATGGCTTTAATTCTCCCTAGTCTTTATTCAGAATTAGAAGGAAATGCAATGCCTAAGATTGTAAACGATCTTAAGCAGGCTACTTACATAAGGGATATCATTGTTGGACTCGATTGCGCGAGCAAAGAACAGTTTGAACATGCTAAGGAGTTCTTTTCTGAATTACCACAACAGGTTCACATATTGTGGAATGACGGCGAGCGTCTTCGTGAACTCGATCAAAATCTGCAAACAGAAGATCTTGCACCTTTGCAACCGGGTAAGGGCAGAAATGCGTGGTATTGTTTTGGCTATGCATTGGCGTTAGAACATTGTCATGCGGTGGCTTTGCATGACTGTGACATTTTAACCTATGATCGCAGCATTCCTGCGCGTCTGTTCTATCCGATTACCAATCCCACTTTTAATTTCGAATTTTGTAAAGGCTACTATCCTCGCATTAATGGTGACAAACTAGGAGGGAGGGTTACTCGTCTTTTCGTTACTCCCATGCTGCGAGCATTAAAAAAAGTATTAGGCCCACATAGTTATCTTGAATACATGGACAGTTTTCGTTATCCATTATCTGGCGAGTTTTCTTTAAGTAAAAGTGTCATTAAGGATATGCGAATACCGGGTGACTGGGGACTAGAAATCGGCGTGCTATCTGAAGTATATCGAAATTTATCACAACATCGAGTTTGCCAGGTTGATATTGCAGACCAATATGATCATAAACACCAGGACCTGAGTGCAGAAGAATCAATCGGCGGCTTAGAAAAAATGAGTATTGAAATTTCTAAGTCACTTTTTAGAAAACTTGCCACAGAAGGTTGTTCTTTTTCTGAAGCAGATTTTCGTGCAATAAAAGCCTGCTATTTTCGCATGGCACTGGATTGCACCGAGCAGTATTATTATGATGCAAAGATCAATGGATTGAAATACGATCGACACCAGGAAGAAAGTAGTATTGAATTATTTTCCCAATGTATCTTGAAAGCTGGGGAATCTTATTTAACAACTCCTATGGAAGCACCCTTCATACCGAATTGGAATCGGGTTTTGAGTGTAGTGCCTGATTTTGGCCAACAAATGCTAGATGCTGTTTCTCTAGATAATCAATAATCTTTACAGCGAAACTGGAGCAAGCAATAGCAAATGCTATACCCAAAGCGTTTGCTATTGCTTGCTAAACCAATAGGCTGCGTATGGCGGTAGCATCAATCCTTCAACGCTTAAATCAGTTTCGCATTCACCTAAAACATCTTTCCAGCCGATTAAGCTAACTGACAGCTCTTGCCAAGTTATAAATTGCCTAACTTGAGTAAAATTGTAGAGAGCAACAATAGTTTGACTGCTATCAACAGCAATACGTTTTAAACCAAATAGTTCATTACCCAGATCAAAAATTGTTTGTGAAGCATCGGGGTGAAAAGCCAGCTGTCTTCGCCTTATCGTTAAATATTGTTTATATGATCGAAAGACCCGCCCAGATTCACTTTCATGATTGGCCAAGAGACTTTCAAGTTCACTGCGATCCCATTTGCGTCGATTAATCGAGCGTGTCATACCTGTTCGCTCAACGCCGGTATTGTCATTAGGCGTTGCAAACAAGCTATGAATATAAACGGCTGGAATTCCTTTAAAAGACAAAGTAAATATCTGGGAAAGCAAAAAGGCAGGAATATGCCATTGAGACATATCCGTATGCGGATCGCGAAACGCATCAAAATAGGAAATATTTAATTCATAGGGACTTTCTGAGCCATCACGATTTTTTTTGGTTGATATATAACCGCCTCGCTCACGTAAAGCATCTAACATATCTTGTTTTTTTTCTTCAGGGACCAAACCTTCCAGTGGTCGTAAACCAACACCATCATGAGACGCGGTGAAATTTAGAAAAGTACAGTCAGGTGGAACAAACATAGACTCCAAATCTTTAGCCCAGGCCCGCAGGTACTCCGTACTGCGCGAAAAAATGGCATGCAGTAATAGAGGAGGTAAGCTAAATTGATAAATAACATGTGCCTCATCACCTTCGCCAAAATAGGTGATATTTTCTTCATGAGGCACATTGGTTTCAGTCATTATCAGAGCCCCAGGCTCCACTAACGAAAGCACATCTCTAAATAACTTCACCACTTCATGAGTCTGTGGCAAATGAATGCAAGGGGTTCCAAGCTCTTTCCACAAATAGGCAACTGCATCCAGTCGAACCATTCGTGCGCCTCTACGAAAATATTCCAATAAAATATCGAGAAACTCTAGCAATACTTCGGGAGATTGATAGTTCATATCAATCTGGTCATTACTGAAAGTCGCCCAGACATGGCGCATTCCACTGTGGGTTCGCACCCCTGTTAGCACAGGTGAACTTCTCGGACGTACAACCATCGACAAATTTTCATCAGGACTCATTTCAATAAAAAAGTCTTTGGTTTTCTCATTTCCAGTAAGGTAATCAGTAAACCACAAGTTTTCCCTGGAGCAATGGTTAAGAACAAGATCCACGACCAGGTCGTAATTTTCTTCAAGTGCAGCAATATCTTCCCACGTCCCCAGCTCCGGGTTGACAGTTCGAAAGTCGGTAATGGAAAAGCCATCGTCAGAGCTATATGGAAAAAATGGTAAAATGTGGAGCATGCTAAATTCATTCGGCATATTACGATCTAAAAAACTTCGTAAAGTTTGTAGCGGTGGCTGACTAGGCGATTGAATCGTGTCGCCGTATGAAATTAGCACTATATCTTTATGTGTCCAATACGGTCCTTCTACCGAGCGACTACGCATATCTTGATGATTAGCTATAAGCTCAAAAATACGCTTACTAACATCGCTACCGATTATTTCACCATAAAGTCGTTTTGATCGATTAACAATATTTTCTTTATATATCGATTCATTGTTGCTTTCTAATTGATTCATAACAACCATCACTTGCACTACGTTGGTGGGTGAATTATTTTTTTCGCACTCAAGATGAACATATTTATTCTGTTTATGGTGAATTTGAAAACTTATAAGACCTATCATCATTACAGCATGTTGCATACCATACTTTAGACCGCTATAAATCTACTCGAAAAATTCTTCGAAACGAAGGCTCCCAATATTCAATCTTTTCTATTAATTTAGAAAAATCAGTAAACCAACTTCTAACTAGATTCTGGCCGCAGCTCAATCTGCTTCGCTGAAGTCGAATATTTGTCCTCTTTGTAGAAAAAGCCTGGATACGATTTGGCTTGCCGCACAAGAACATGGAGCATATGTTATTTAATTTTAGAGGATGGTTTTAAATTAACACGTCAAATGCAAACTAAATTTCAAAAACTCGATTGCGCCCAGCTTCTTTAGCCTGAAACAATCCCTTGTCTGCCAATTTAATCATCTCATTGAACGATGATGAAAGATTTGTTGTAACGCCAATGCTAACAGAAATATCTATTTTTTCTTCTTCAACTTTAATTGCTATTTCTTCAATAGCTTTCCGGACACGTTCAAACACATGAATTGCATCTTCTACTTTTTTAATCACTGAGACACACACAAATTCTTCACCGCCAAATCTCGCAACAATATCTCCATTACGAAGTTGAGTTTTCAATTTTTGCGCGATGCTGATAAGCACCTGATCTCCCACGTCATGGCCATATTCGTCATTGATTTTTTTAAAATTATCGGCATCAATCATGGCAACTGCAATAAAAATTGACTGCCTGACTGCGTTGGCATATATCAGTTCTCCCGTATTAAATAAGCTTCGCCTATTGTTAACTCCTGTTAAATAATCACTTGTTGCACTTTCATTAATGGTACGAACAAAACCGATCATATTTGTATTCTGAAGGACACGGCAATAAAATTCATTAACAATAAATGGTTTTGTCATATAATCATTAGCTCCCATCTTCAAGAGCTTAACAATTAGTTCGTTATTATCTTGCGAAGATAAACCAAGTATTGCAACTTCCTCCCGCCTATGATTTTTTCGAATCTCTTCAATAAGACGCAGTCCATCCATCTTTGGCATATTGTAGTCGGTTATCACTAAACTCACATCCGCGTGATCCGTAATGAGCTCGAGCGCCTCCACTCCATTTGAAGCCTCTAACACTGAATAACGAAGATTATCTAACAAGCTAGTGAGATATCCGCGAAAAGTGATTGAATCATCTACTACTAGTACATTTACAAATTGGTTGTTAAAAATATTTTTTACAGTAGACGCAAGATATTTAATATCATTGGGATTCCGTTTAACAATATAATCAATCACTAAATCAGAATTTGTTGTTCTTTTAATTGCGGAGTCTATTGACCCTGTGAGAATAATGACTGGTATATTATTTTTTTGTACGAGATCTACAATTTCGCCATTAGGTGCATCAGGAAGATTAAGATCTAATACAGCGCACAGATATTCACGCTCATTTTTTAAAAGATTTTCCGTATCTGAGTAACTGGATGCGAACACAACTTCAATGTCCGATATAGCCTGGATTTGAATAGCTATCAAATCCCGAACAGAAATACTGTCATCAACAACTAATACCTGATTTAGGTGACTCATGATATCTCCATCAAGAACACAAGATACTGGATACAAATAATTTTACTAACAACTCAGCGTATTTCGAATTCCCATATAACAGCAAACACATTTTGTTCCAAATATACAGTGCAATTACAAATATTTGCGCTAAATTTATTCATTAAGTTTGCTGGCTTGACGTTAACATATCAACATATCGATATAATTAGCTGGAACAGCGAGCTATAAATAGTCAAACTATGCAAAATTACTGCCGCTAAATATTAGCCTGCCATTTATCATTTTTCTCCAAGCCAAATCATATGCCGCCCACCTCCATGACGGCCACGAGCAGGCGCACGAATTTCTTCTAAGTTAAAACCTGCGCGTTGAAGTCGCTTGCTGAAATTATGATCAGGGCTGATTGACCAAACACCAAAAATACCCCCTGGACGCAACGCGGCAAATGCTGAACTTAAACCAGCCGTACTGTATAGACTGTCATTTTCTTTACGGGTAAGTCCCTCGGGGCCGTTATCCACATCTAATAAAATTGCATCATAAGCACCTTGCCCAGCGCGGATAAGTTGGCCAACATCTCCCTCGTGTACTGAAATTCGCTTATCATTTAGCGGATGCCCGGCAATCAAAGATAACACTCCGCGATTCCACTCGATGACAGCGGGCACTAATTCAGCAACTATGATCTCAGCATCCGGTCCAAGTTGTTGTAAAGCAGCTGCCAGGGTAAATCCCATTCCGAGTCCGCCAATTAAAATCCGCGGTCGAGGTCGATCCGCCAACTTCTTGCAAGCGAGTTCGGCCAGCGCATCTTCTGAGCCATGAACGCGACTGTTCATCAATTCGCTGTGACCGACTTTAATGGAGAACTCCTCTCCTCGGCAGTAAAGACGTAACTCGCTTCCTTCTCCAGGCACTGTTGCTGTATCGAGTAATTTCCAAGGTCTCATGGTTACCTCATGATGTAAAAACCGGGTCATAGAATAAAATTCTGCAAATATTAACATGTATCGTTGATGAGTTTCGTGCACTGCAAAAGGAAGGGGAGTTTTTAATCAGATATGAGCTCAAATAATTATAGCTCGATAAACAACACTTAAACGGTTTTATCTTGACTCAAACCAACTTTATTAAGAATCAATAATTCCAAACCACCCAATATACTCTGTTATGTCGAATTAAAAATGTAATACAAAGTGAAGGAACTATAGATCAAGCTCAGACAATCCTGGATGATTATCAGGACGACGACCAGACGACCAGTGAAACTTTCGCTCTGTTTCAGTTATCTGCAAATCATTGATACTCGCTATACGACGTTGCATTAGACCGTGCTCATTGAACTCCCAATTTTCATTTCCATAAGAGCGAAACCAGTCTCCAGTGTCATTATGCCATTCATAGGCAAAGCGCACTGCGATGCGATTTTCATGATACGCCCAGAGTTCTTTTATTAACCGGTAATCTTGCTCTCTTACCCATTTACGCTGCAAGAATCTTACAATTGCTTCGCGGCCTGAAAATATTTCGACTCGATTACGCCAAATACTATCATTGGTATACGCCATCGAAATAGCTTCCGGGTTTTTACCATTCCAGGCATCTTCTGCTTTACGTACTTTAAGAACAGCAGTTTCCAGATTGAACGGGGGAAAAGGTGGACGACTATTTGATTCTAATATCATTTGTTGGGACCAGATTGATTTAGTAAACGGGACACGAGAGTATATTTTCTTCTTAAGAGCCTAACCGAGAATAGGAACCTGCGAGGGAATAACATTTTGTTATTCCCTAAACATATAAATGCTCGACTACCAACTCTTGTACGGTAAAAACTTACCATTCAGCTTAATAACAACCCTATCACCGGCTGGGTTTTCTTCCTTATCAATGTCCATAGAAAAATCTATTGCGCTCATAATACCGTCGCCGAATTTTTCGTGGATGATTTCTTTTATGGTATCTCCATAGACATTAATCATTTCATAAAAACGATAAATTAACGGGTCTGTGGGTATTGTCTTATCCCAATGTTTGTGAGGACACGTTTGTAACGCCTCACCAACTTCAAGTGACAAATCCAGAGTTTTACACAACGCTTCCGCAAACTCAGGCTTCATACTATTCATACCCAGACAAGCGGAGGTAACCCATACTGGGTTCATACCGACTCCAGCTGAAATTTCTTCCCATGATTTTGTGGATTTGTTTTTCGCTTGTAAAATCGCAATCGTCATCTCTTCTTTATTCATGGTTATCTCCTTTACATTTAATACGAGTTATTTGATTCATTAAGCGCTTCTCACTTGCTCCTGTGTGTCAGGCTTCTGAGATTTAACATCCATGGCATCAACGATGGGGTCGATTTCTTTAGGCGCTGCCGATGTGTTAATTGATTGAATATTACTATCTGTATTTATAGCACCAGATAATTCTTTCGAACGACTTACCAGAAAATCTACCAAATGGTTTCGTATTTGATAAAACCCCGGATAATGGATAACACTACTTCTTTCACGAGGTCTTGGAATGGAAATCGTTACCGATTCTGCGACACGGGCATAAGGTCCATTGGTCATCAGCAAAACTCTATCCGCCAACAATATTGCTTCATCCACATCATGAGTGATCATAAACACGGTTTGTTTAGTTTCCTCCCAAATTTTAAGTAACTCCTCCTGAATCATTCCGCGTGTTAACGCATCCAAGGCGCCAAAGGGCTCGTCAAGTAATAACAATTTTGGTTGTGTCGCAAATGCTCGCGCGATACTGACTCTTTGCCGCATTCCACCAGACAACTCAGATGGCTTACGATGTGCTGAATCTTTTAAACCAACAAGCTCAAGAAACTTCATACTGTGTTCGATGACTCGCTCTTTACTCCACTGCGGAAACCTCGCACGCACACCAAAGGTGACGTTTTTTAATGTAGTAAGCCACGGCAATAAACTATAGTTTTGAAAAACCACACCACGCTCCAGACTAGGGCCAGATACTTCTTTATCATTCATAAATATGTAGCCATCTGTCGCCTGATCTAACCCAGCTAATATATTCAGTATTGTTGATTTGCCACAACCAGAGTGGCCGATGATGCAAACAAACTCACCTTTTTCAATGCCAAAATTACAATTTTCAAAAACTGTTAAATCCTTACCTTTACTTTCTCCTGGAAACCTTTTGGCAAGATTTTCAACTTTCACATAATAATTTTTATTCACGTTTCAGTTACTCCTTATACTGCACCCAACGGGAAACACTGGACAGCACTAAATCAAGCAGCATACCGACTAAACCAATCATCAAGATCGAAAAAATAACACTGGTTAAATCCAGATTATTCCATTCATTCCAAACGTAGTAACCGATGCCTGTTCCACCCACCAACATTTCAGCAGCAACAATGACTAACCAGGCAATACCGATCGATATCCGCATGCCTGTTAGGATGGTTGGAGCAGCAGCGGGTAAGATAACCGTAAACGCTGTTCTCAAATTACTCAACTCATGAGTTCGCGCCACATTAATCCAGTCTTTTCGCACGTCCGCCACACCAAATGCAGTATTAATCAGCATTGGCCATATGGAACAAATAAAAATCACAAAGATCGCCGAAACCTCTGAGTCTTTGATAATAAATAACGCCAATGGCATCCAGGCTAATGGTGAAATAGGCTTTAATATTTGAATATAGGGATTTAGAGCTTTGTGCATTATCGGAAACATTCCGATAACAAACCCGATAGGAATTGCAATCAAAGCAGCCAAAAAGAAACCCATTAATACACGGTAAAGGGAGTAAGCGAGTTGAATTCCAATGCCTTTATCATTGGGTCCCGCATCATAGAAGGGATCACTTAATTCTTCAAAAGCACGTTCGAATATTGCGGAAGGTGGAGGAACCCGAGCTTTCTGATCAGCTCCACCCATGAGCAACTCATATTCTGATAGTGCTTTTGTCGCTTCTGGCGGTTGACTCCCCCACTCCCAAATTCCTAACGTACAAAACAAGAACATTAAGGAAATCAATATATGGCGATGTGAAGCAATATAATTCACTACGATCTCCTGATGGCAAAACTATTAACGTATTGCTCCGGTTTGGTGTAGTCGAACTTTTTCCCCATAATAGTGTAGTTTTTATAGGTTTTAGAAGGAGGGGTGTATCCTAGCTCTTTCATCATGGCGGCTGCATCAGATGCCAAGTAAACTTCTTCAGCAATCTTGCTATACTCGACATCGCCATTGATATATCCCCAGCGTTTCATCTGCGTTAATATCCACACTGCCATTGAATGCCATGGAAACGGATCAAAATCAATTCGATCAGGAACATTTAATACATTGCCTAGACCATCTGCAAATCGACCGGTTAGCACTTGTCGGATAACGGGCTCAGGTTGATTCAAATAATTTTTTGGTGCAATAGCCGCTGAGATTTCTTTACGATTCTCCGGCTTTGCAGAGTAATGAGTGGCATCAACAATCGCTTTTAACAATGCAGAATAGGTATTAGGATATTTCGTGGTAAATTCTTTGCTGCAAGCAAAAGCGCAACAAGGATGACCTTCCCAAATATCTTTAGTGAGCATGTGAATAAAACCCACTTTTTCCCAAACCGCACGCTGATTAAATGGATCCGGTGACAAATAACCATCGAGATTACCCGCACGTAAGTTTGCCACCATCTCTGGTGGTGGCACGACACGAATTTGTATATCTTTATCCGGGTCCAAGCCGTGTTCCGCAACATAATAGCGTAACAAAAAATTATGCATGGAATATTCAAATGGCACACCGAATTTGAAACCTTTCCATTGCTTGGGATCACGCTTATCTTTATGATCAACATGTAAAACAATTGCTTGACCATTAATATTCTCTACGGTGGGCATAACATAGGGCGTCGCTGATGAACCTGCTCCTAGAGACATAGCCAACGGCATAGGTGTAAGCATGTGAGCAGCATCGTATTCGCCAGCCAAGGATTTATCTCTGGCCACAGCCCAACCTGCGGTTTTAATAACATCGACATCCAGCCCATATTTATTGTAAAACCCTAATGGATGCGCCATGATTATGGGTGTTGCGCAGGTAATAGGAACAAATCCAACATTCAGTTTCGTTTTTTCCAATTTGCCGATACCATCTTTAACGGCAGCCTTTACAGAATCGAGGGGGAATAGTGAACCAAGTATAGAAGCCGCTACACCACCACCCACCAAACCCAAAAAAGATCGTCGACTAATATCATTATGTCCAAATACACCGCGTACGATCGCACTTTCTATCACTCGATCCATCATATCGTCAGGCGTATCGAAGGCTTCGGTTTGTATTTTTTTATTTTCTTCGATACTGAGTGTTTCTATCTTGTTTTTTTTCTCTCCAAAACATTGTGCACAAGAACATCCTGTTTCATGCTTAAGTGACTTATCCGGGTTGAACGGATCTCCCAAACTTTTAAAGGGCATTTTATTTTCTCCTAACCATTAATGAACAGATTATTATTTCTTGCACATTTTCAGTGCATTTATAGATATAAAACATCAGATATTTAAATCTGTGTAACAAAAATAATTCATTTGTCATTTTGACCATAGCGAATACCATACCATTGAAAAATACATTATTTATTTATTATTTTTTAATAACTTACAATCTTGTTCTGACAAACTAAACACTACGAAAATCTGGAGTTTTACGAAATATCATAACTATTGCTACGATATTTCAGAACATGGTATGAATTTGGAAAGGTGTATAAAAATATCACTCAATGATTTTAAAACTCTATGTCTAACTCAGAAGACTTTATCAGACGCAGCGATTTTTTCAGGCACGCACACGATGCCATGCTCGTCATCGATCCTTATAATGACAAACTGATAGCGACAAACGACGAAGCGATTCATTTATTAGGATACGATAGCCAACACATTCAGCAAGTAAGGATTAGTCGTATTTTTGAAAAATCGTTTACTGATCTGATCGTATTTACACAATCGCTCATAGAGCAAGGAAAAAGCTGGAGTAATGAACTGACATGTTCAACAGCAACTAATGACATCATATCTGTTGAAATTTCCGGTAGTTGCTACGAAGAAAATAATCAAATTTTCCTCATCCTCATTCTACGTGACTGCAACGCCTTGCAGCGGCAAAGAAGCAATGCTGAAGTAAACTCTCTCTACCGGCATGGCCTAAGCAAATGGAAAACCATTGAGGCAGTGTTTGAAGAAATCGAACGTGAAAATCAATTAATATTAACTGCAGTAGGCGAAGGAATATATGGCGTCAATGCCAACGGAGAAACGACTTTTGTTAATCCTGCTGCAGAACGTATGTTGGGATGGCCAGTCGATGAGCTCATTGGTCGAAGTATTCATGCCGCAATTCACCACACGTACACTAATGGGAAACATTACCATAGTTCGAAATGCCCTATTTATGCATCCACCCACGATGGTGAAGTGCATCATATCGACAACGAAGTTTTCTGGCGAAAAGATGGCTCTTATTTTCCTGTTGAATATACCAGCACACCGATTCGTGATAACGGCCGACTCGTTGGCGCTGTTGTAATTTTTCGAGATATCAGCGAGCGGAAACAATCAGAAGAAAAACTACGGACTGCGTTAGCTGAAGTACAAGCCCTTAGAAAAAGACTTGAGCAGGAAAATGCATATTTGCAAGAAGAAATACGGGCAGAACACAATTACAAAGAAATCGTCGGCGAAAGTGAAGTTATTCTTCAGATCATCAGGCAAATTGATCTCGTTGCACCTACTGATGCAAACGTATTGATCACGGGAGAATCAGGTACAGGTAAAGAATTAATTGCCCGCGCCATTCATCAGAGCAGTAAGCGCAGTGACAGACCATTAATCCGAGTTAACTGCGCATCAATTCCCAGAGAGCTTTTTGAAAGTGAATTTTTCGGTCATGTTAAAGGAGCATTTACCGGCGCTGTTGCAGATCGCACTGGACGATTTGAGCTGGCCAATGGCGGCACACTTTTCCTAGATGAAGTGGGTGAAATTCCTTTGGAGTTACAAAGCAAACTTTTGCGCGTCTTACAAGAACAACAATTTGAACGGATTGGAGACAATCAAACGAAAAAAATTGATGTGCGAATCATTGCCGCCACTAATAGAAACATTAAAGCTGAAGCTGAATCGGGCCGATTTCGTGAAGATTTATTCTATCGACTAAATGTTTTTCCGATTGAATCTGTACCATTACGGCAACGTAAAAGTGATATTGCACTGTTAGCATCTCATTTCACACAACTTGCTGCGAAAAAATTTGGCAAGACTGACGTAAAACTCAGTGTTGCGAACATACAAAAATTACAATGTTATTCCTGGCCAGGAAACATACGGGAATTAGTTAATGTCATCGAAAGATCTGTAATTCTATCCCTTGCAGGAAAGTTAATATTTGATTTGCCACAACCAAATACATGTCAAACTGTTGAGGCAGTAACAAACAATTACAATACAGAATTAATTTTCACCGAAACTGAACGCCATCAACAGGAGAAAAATAACATTATGAGGGCACTAAAAGTATCCCAAGGCAAGGTGTTTGGTTCGGATGGCGCAGCAAAGTTATTAGGAGTGAAACCAACCACCCTTTCATCACGCATTAAAAAGCTCGGTATCAAAAGGCTGAATGCGATCGAGTAAACCCTAACCCTTTAAAATAATCCGGAAAAAAGTTATTTCTCTCATAATTTTTGTATTGTGAAGATAAGAGTAGTTTAGTTTTAACTCAAACGTAATGCTGCATTTATCTAATACTCAAACTTTAAACGTCTTTGTCTTGTACACAACCAGCTCTATAAGAATCAATAATACCAACAATCCAACATATGATTAATCCAACGGTAACAATGTTTATTAAACCAGCTTCAGCAGCCGTAGATTGATTTGACATTAATTCAGAAATTTCCGCAAGATTAAGCTGTACTTCTCCATTTTGTATTTTTTCAGATATTAGCAAAGCTTTTTGTACCGTTTTTGAAACCAAATAATAAATCCCAATAAATGAAGCACTGACTAAAACAACTCCAAGAATATACTTTTTTAAAAAGATATGCCCCGCACCAGGAAATACCAAAGCTGATAACAAGACTGCTTTTGTTGATTTTTTCATTTAATAGCTTACCTTATGAATAACTGAACGTAACAAAATAATGTTCTGTTCATGCTATGGAATAAATAAGGAGGGGAGGAACAACTAGTCACCTGCCCCCTCCTCTCAGCGCATTCCTTGAAGCTTTATCCACCAGTGTAAAAATTCTGTCAATATCACTTTTTTGACTCGATGACAAATGTCCACATACTTTAACCAAATCACAGTCCAACTGATCCGTAATTCTAAAAAACTCCTGATACAACTCAAAATCATTGAGGCGCCTATTTTTCTTTGAGCGATAATCATTTTTCTCAAACCGTTCGCGTCTTCCCTGCAACCCAATGATATTTTGAGAATCCGTATACACAATCATCTTATCCTCTGATGGCTGAATATCACTTAACGCCCATAATAACGTTTGTAATTCCAGCTTTGTTGAGGATGTATCCTCAAATCGTTTCACTTTCACTCGCGTCTTCAATATATCCAACGAAAGTCCAACATCAGACACGACGAGGTAAGCTCCATATCCGATTCTTGAACGTGTATTAACGCTTCCATCTGTCAGCAGCATCAGCTCACTCATAAAAGCTTGTCGAATTATTTTCGCTTATCATCAAATAATCAATCATATTATTAAGGATATTTCACACCACCTTTGTGCTTTTTACCATCGGATGTTTTAAACAATATCATCAATTGATGTGTTCCTTTGTGCCCTAGATCATAACCGTTCATATACCAATCACCCATGCGCATTAATCCTTTTGATTCCGAGTCACCGTTAGGATGAACAACTTTTGAATTAATCTTCACATCCTTGAGCACTTTTCCGTCTCTCTCAACCTTGATCATGAAATTATGTGTACCACCATGACGCATTCCATCATTTGCTTCCATGACATGAAAATGAACACTGTAACCATCTATTTCCTGTTTCTTTAGAAACATTTCGCCCATAGACTTTTGACTGCTATGGTCCTTGTTATGATCATCACCGTGGGCATGACCATGCGAATGCCCTTCACCTGCTTGCAGGGGATTAACAGAAACAAATAGCCCAACAAGTGCAGCAGCTAATGTAATTTTTTTCATTGATTTCTCCTTTAATTAACTTGTCTAAATTTTTCCTGTGCATGTAGCACCAATCCATAAATCACCGGTAATACTAGTAAACTCAATACGGTGATGGTAATCATTCCTCCTACCATGGGGGCGGCTATGCGCTGCATGACTTCTGACCCGGTACCGATACCCCACATGATAGGCAATAGGCCTACGGTGGTAGCTGTGGCTGTCATAACAATTGGCCGAACGCGCTCGGATGTTCCCTTAATTACGGCAGACATAATATCTTCTGCACTAAGTATTGTTTGCTTTTCTTGACGTTTTTTGGCAATTGCCTGATCAATGAATGTTAGTACCAATACACCAATCTCAGCTGCAACACCAGCCAGGGCGATAAATCCAACAGCGACAGCGACAGATAGATTAAAACCTAAAAGATAGACCAGCCAAAAACCACCAATCAAACCGAATGGTATTGATAGCATAACAACAAGTGGTGCTGCGATATTTTTAAAATTGAAGTAGAGCAGTAAAAAAATAATTAGCAGCGTAGCAGGAACAACAATTTGTAATCGTTGTGCAGCACGCTCCATATATTCAAACTGACCTGACCAAATTAAATGATACCCTGCGGGGATATTCACTTGACTTGCAACAATCTCTTTAGCCTGCGCTACATAACCACCAATGTCGGATGTTTTAATATCAATATACACCCAGGCATTCGGTCGTGAGTTTTCACTTTTAATGGCAGGTGGTCCACGACGCAGATTAAGATCCGCAACTAATGATAGCGGAATTTGTGATCCTATGGGAGTGGGAATCAAGACACGTTTCAAACTATCGAGATTATCACGTAGCTCACGCGGATAACGAAGATTAACCGGATAACGCTCCAAACCTTCAACGGTTTGTGTAATATTCATTCCACCGATGGCACTTTGAATAACATCTTGCACATCGCCAATGGTCAGACCATAGCGCGCAGCCTCTTCTCGGTGAATATCAAAATCGAGATAATAACCGCCCGCCGCTTTATCACCAAAAGCTGAAAGCGTATCAGGCAACTGTTTCAGGGTTTGCTCTATATCACTAGCTACTTCTTCCAGAATTTTTAGATCAGGCCCACTAACTTTAATTCCTATCGGTGTTTTAATACCGGTTGATAACATATCAATGCGGGTTTTGATCGGCATGGTCCAGGCATTTGCCAAGCCAGGGAATTTAATTGCCGTATCCATTTCATCCATTAGCTGCTTAGTTGTTTTATTGGGGTTTGGCCATTCATGCTTTGGTTTTAAGCGGATGGTTGTTTCCAGCATTGCGAGTGGTGCCGGATCGGTCGCCGTATCAGCACGCCCAACTTTCCCAAAAACTGTTAGCACTTCAGGAAAAGTTTTTAAAATTTTATCGGTTTGCTGCAAGATCTCCTTCGCTTTTGTAATCGACAGGCCGGGATAAGTAGTAGGCATATAGAGAATATCCCCTTCATCCAATGGAGGCATAAATTCACTACCCAATTTGCTTAACGGATAGATCGATACGGCAAGCAAAGCCATCGCGATAAATAAGGTAAACCAACGCCAGCGTACTGCTAATTTCAGAATCGGTAGATGAATAAAATGCAAAAAACGATTAACCGGATTTTTTCCTTCTGCTGGAATTTTGCCACGAATTAAATAACCCATTAACACTGGCACCAACGTAATTGCTAGAATTGCCGCTGCCGCCATGGCATAGGTCTTGGTGTATGCCAGTGGTATAAATAACCTTCCCTCTTGAGCTTGCAAAGTAAACACTGGCAGAAATGAGACTGTAATGATCAATAGCGAGAAAAACAGTGCCGGCCCCACTTCTCTTGATGCAACTGAGATAGCTTTCCAGCGTTCTGATGATTCCAAGGCACGGCCTTTCTTTGTTGCCATCTCTTCCAAATGTTTATGAGCATTCTCGATCATGACGATAGCGCCATCAACCATGACTCCAATGGCGATGGCAATTCCACCCAGCGACATTATATTCGCATTTATCCCCTGCCATTTCATGATGATAAATGCTGAAATAATTCCGATCGGCAAAAATATTACTGCAACCAGTGCAGATCTCACATGAAGCAAAAACAGAATTGTGATAATTGCGACAACAATGGATTCTTCTATCAGTTTTTCTTGCAGATTATCTACAGCACGTTCAATAAGATCACCACGATCATATACCGGAATAATTTCTACACCATCTGGCAAGCCCGGTTTTAACTCTTCGAGTTTAGATCGCACGCGCTCAATAGTCGTCAGCGCATTTTCACCGTATCGCATAATGACGACGCCACCCGCCACTTCCCCTTCGCCATTTAGTTCAACCAGGCCACGACGCAAATCAGGCCCAAGATGAACATGTGCAACGTCTTGCAATCGAATCGGCGTTCCGTTTTCATCAACCCCAACCGGAATAACATTTAGATCGTCAATGGATTTTATATAACCCAAACCACGCACCATGTATTCGGTTTCTGCCATCTCGATAAGCTTACCACCCACATCATTATTAGATCGCTGAATGGCTCGTTTTACTTTTGAAAGTGGAATGTTGTAAGCAAGCAGTGCATTGGGGTCAACTTCGACTTGATACTGTTTAACATAACCGCCCACTGAAGCAACTTCTGCGACATCTTCCACTGTTTGTAGGGGATAGCGTAGGTACCAGTCTTGAATTGATCGTAATTGCGCTAGGTCATGTTTGCCAGTGCGATCAACTAACGCATATTCATAAACCCAGCCTACACCTGTTGCATCCGGCCCTAAAGATGGGGACACATTATCAGGCAATCTTGAACTGACATAATTGAGATATTCCAACACACGTGAGCGCGCCCAATACATATCGGTTCCATCGTCAAAGATAATATAGACAAAGGAAAAACCGAAAAATGAGTAGCCACGTACGACCTTGGCATTAGGTACAGCTAACATCGCTGTTGTTAGTGGATAGGTGACCTGATCCTCAACCACCTGCGGCGCTTGCCCCGGATATTCAGTAAATACGATAACTTGCACATCAGAGAGATCTGGAATTGCATCCATTGGCGTGTTTTTTAACGACCACACACCAACAGCAATTGTAATAATCGTTGCAATAATTACCAGAAAGCGATTATTCAGGGAAGCATCAATGATACGAGTAATCATACGCTACTCTCCCATTTCCATGTCACTCATATCATCCATGGACATGTCTTCATCCACTAATTCTCTATCTGATGACATTGCTGCCATCATCTTCGCTGTAGCTTCGCGAAGTTTTGATTCGGAATCAATCAAAAACTGACTTGAGGTGACAACCTGCTCGCCTTCCTTAACACCATTGCGTATTTGTGTTAAGCCGGAAGCAGTGACACCGATGGTTACCTCACGTGGCTCAAATTTCCCCGGGGCACGAACGACAAACACTTGCTCGCGACTGCCGGAACGAATAATTGCTTCACTCGGCACTACCACTGCCTTTTCTTGTGGATTGGAATAAAGCACGACGTTTGCAAACATTCCAGGCTTTAGTGATAAATCTGAGTTATCAAATTCCAGACGAATTCGTGCAGTACGGCTTTTACTGTTAAGTACAGGATGAATAAATGTCACCTTGCCGTCGTACAAACGACCAGGCTCGGCACGAACAGTCATTGCTGCACGATCACCCACGTTTACCCACGATAACTGATCTTCAAAAACATCTACATTCACCCAAATTTGACTAAGATCTGCAATCAAATAAAGCTGGTCCTTCGGCGTAACATATTGGCCATCACGAGCACCAATATTCATGACTCTTCCTTGAAATGGCGAGTGAATGTGAAGCTGTTTTTTAATTTTCCGAGTTTTTTCCAGCTCCATGATTTGATGTTCAGGCACATCAAACAACTCCAGCCGCTCCCTTGCACTTTTTAGCATACTCTTTGATGTACTATTTTTTGACTTCTCCCAGGTGTTTAATGCTAGCAGATATTCACGTTGTGCAGCGACAAGATCTGGTGAGTATACGCTCAATAAAATCGAATCATGATTAACCTTTGCCCCTGTCTCGTCCACATTCATGCTTTCAATCCAGCCGGATGTTTTGGGATGCAAACGTGCTAAGCGTTCTTCATTAAAATCAATACGACCCAACGCATTTATTTCTCGTGAAAGAGTCTCTACCTTTGCTTCAATGGTACGCACTCCGATATTTTGAACCGTAACGGGATCGATCGTTACCGTTCCGGCTGACTCACTATTATCTGATCCACCATCTGTATACACAGGTAAATAATCCATTCCCATATCGTCTTGCATAAATACCGAAGATGTTATGGCAGGATTCATGGGATTTCGCCAAAACAGTACTTGTCTCTCACTCGATTCAATATTTGCTTGCTGTTCATTCACTGTCATCTGCTTTGCAGAAAAGAGGTAGCCGGCAGCAAAACCAGCCCCTAAAGTAAGCGTTAACAACATTGATAGCGCTACCTTATTCATACACAGACTCCTCTCCAACAGCCGCCACCAATCCAGCTAGAGCCTGATTGGCAACACTAATCGCTTTCCAATATTCTGTTTGATAGTTGTAAAGCATGGTTTGGCTACGCAATAAACTCAGAAACTCGACTTTCCCTACTTGATATCCGGCTAACATTGCGTCTACAGTCTGCTCGGCTTGCGGAATAATTTTCTCTTTAAACAAAGTTACCTGTGCTTTTGCTGTTTCATAATTCGCAGTTGACTTAGCAACCTCAGCAGCAATTTGACTGTTTTTATCTTGCAGTTGATATTTTTGCTGAATCCATTCAGCATTGCGTTGATCTTCAGTACGATGTTGTTTTTTATCTGCATACACCGGAAGATTCATGCTGAACATTAGTGAAACGAAATCAGCACGACTGCTACCATCGGGATTATCTCCACTACGCAAGCCATATACGGCACTAGCCATAAAATCGGGCATTCTGTCTTTATTTGCAAGTTTCACTTGCAGTTTTGAAGCTTCTACCATTTTTTGTTGTGCAATGAGGTCTGGCCGAATCTCCCTGGCTTTATCGTGAAGCGCTTTTTTATGCTTCAGCTTCACCAACCTTTCATTAATTTTTTTAGGGAGCGTGATATTCTCTGATGGATCACGATCACGAATGATGTTTAATCGAATGACTTCATTCCGTCGTTTATTATTCAATTGAATTTCATTGTTGTTGAGATTTTCGATTTCCAACTGCGCTAACAAAACATCTTGCTGCTGCCCTTTTCCAACCTGATAGCGGGTTTCAGCAAGCTCATAAAACTGCCTTAAAAGCTTTCTGTTTTTATTATTCGTCTCCAAAGCTCTATCGAGATAGAAAATATTCCACCATACGCGCTTCACATCGCTGGCGAGTTGCAGGCGCTTCTCTTCTATCGTCGACGTTGCAGCTTCAGCCATTTGGTTCGCAGCTTTGGCCTTTAGCGCTAACTTTCCCGGATAGGGTAAGGCCTGAGAGACACCTACTTGAAATTGTGTCATTCCCTCTTGCGTAAACGAAAAACTGTCTAGTGGCATGTTCATCAGATTCACCGACAAACGTGGATCGGGCAATGAATCGAGCTGATACGGTATCTGAGCCAATGCATCGGCTCTCGCTTGAATAACGGCTAAGCCCGGATTATTAGCCAACGCTTCATCTACCGCTTTATTAAGCAACAATGGTTCGGCAATGGCCTGTGAACAATAGACCATCGCGATCAATACGCATGTTAAAACACGCATAGGTGACTCCTGAAAATATTTATAATTTAATAAATCTGCTAACGACAGACGGATTTAGATTGTATAAACAGAAAAGCGCTTAGGAGGTTTGATATCAGCAGAAAGAACAATGCCTTTCCGTAAGGTATTAATGGTGGGGAAATATTCGAAGAGAGCTTGTGCCGTAAAAAGTGAAACAGATGAGGCCATAGCACCACTACAAGCTGGGGATGCACAACAATTACCCATTGAATCGGACTCGGAATCGATATTTTGACTATGCCCCGAGTGACTCAAGTCCACATGTGTTGAATTGTGATCACCATCATGAATTTGAGGCATCTGGCTGATGTTTTGATGATTATGGTAAATATTTGCCATTGCATAAGAAAACACCACGGGCTGAATTATCATGGTGATAATCAGCAATAATTTTAGTGATATATTCCGAATTTGGCTCATAGCGATATTAAATCATTAAATATTAATAGTAAGCAAGTAACTCAATACATACACAGCAATTCCCGCTAGAAACGGAGTTGGGATTGATTTTTCCGTTCCGAGCGCATTTTCTTAGCCCAAGTCACTCCAAAATCAATCCCAACTCCTCTTCATGAAGTCATTAGCGGGAACTACTGATACATACGTCTACTTTGATTGAAAACTATAACTTTTGTTCCATTAAGAGCTTGCTTAGCCCAATTCCATTTTTTCCATCAAATAACATAAACAATCCTGGCGGATAATATTTTCATCCAATGTAATCATGGAAGGCATTAATGTCTTTTTCAATCGAATTTCATTATTGGAAAAATCAAAAAACTGCCCTGACACTTCTGCATTTTCCTCATTGTACACATGGATGCTAACCGATTTGTCAGGATGTGTTAGGGCAAACAAGCTGCCTTTCTCAACCTCTTTAAAGTTGTAAGCTTCTAAATCAGGGTTAAAGTAAATATCTCTGGTACTATCTTCAAAGCTAAAATCAAATTCCCCAGGAACTTTAACAATCGCGACTGTATGATAGATATCAATCAGATCTTTTGCTACCGGCGTTGTTGGAATCTCATGTAACTGTAAACATGCATCTATAAATTCGAATGCATGGGTGATTCCTGATTCATCATCCACATGCCCACACTCAAGTGTCACTGATGGACAGATTTCAGCAAATGCAATAGATTGCACACCCTGCGGCTGAATAAAATAAACAACAGTTTTCGAAAACAAGCTGGCGAGATGATAAAACTGGTTATCCAGCTTATTAATACAGGCATAGTGCGGATTTAGGCCGGTATTATTATGTAAATCAATACTAGTGAGCGGTTTTAGTTCTTTCATCCTATTTACTACTTTTTGCATCAGCTTTGATTCGGGTAATTCATGTTGTATTAATTCGCTTGGCCACATCCGATTATAATCAGGTTGATGATCAAGACGACGCAACCCTTGACGAGCAGCTTCAACGTTTCCAATAAATAACGTAATACTTCTAGGTAGTGTTTCCGAGCTATAAGTTTTCAGTATGTTTTGAACGGCATATAATCCAACGGCTTCATTACCGTGCTGCAATATAGAAATAAACAGCGGTTGTTTTTTTTTGCCTTCCAGGTGAATCAATGAAGGATGCGGAATGACATGGTGGAGGTTTTTTGCTGAGCTTTCGAGAAAGCCTGGAGGAAGATAGTAATATTCTTTTAATTCGACAGGCATATGACTAACCTAAATTTCCCATAGATGAACTGGAACGCCAGATTGCTGGTTCTTCCAATATGTTTCTGTTAATGCTGCGACATTTTTTCCATGCGTAGCGATAAATTTCTTCTGCCAACTTGCCCCAGTTTGTTTATTCGAAACTCGGGCACGGATCACATTCAAATATTCATCAATTAGATCGCTATTAACATCCAGCTGTTGTAGCCCTTTTTGAGAATGATCCAGCAACTCGTCTAGAATGAGATGGTTAATGGCAATTTTTTTTCCATCTAGCCAGCGAATTTTTGTGTCCAGCCCATGTTGAGCGCTAGCGTAAAAATTGATCTTTGCATCGGAAAATTCTAATCGACCTTCCGGTGCATCTTCAATAGTTGCATAGTATTCCTGCAATCCACAAAAGAAAACTGCATTAGCCATTTCATCCATTATCGTCGGCCCGGCAGATACTACGCGATGCTCAATTCTCAAGTGTGGTTTTTTATTCTCATCAAACCCAATCAGCGGTCTGTTCCACCGCCAGATTGTTCCATTATGCATTCGTAAATATTTTAATTCTGATTCGTCAGCATTAAATTCAACCGGCAACAACACGGGATAGTGATCGAGATTTTCGTTGAAACATTCCAGGATTGACTCTTTAGCATAACCTGAACCAAAGGTAACACGGCGAATAGGCCCTCTCGAAGCATTGCCATAACCTCCTATTTCCACCGCTTGTTCAAATAAAGGAATACGCGTCTCTTCCCATAATTGAGATTCAAACAAGTATGGGGAGTTGGCAGCAACAGCAACAGATATTGCAGACAGGATTATTGAGGCATTATAGAAACGGGCACTTTGATCCGCTGGAATTTGCCGGTGAATTTGAAGAGAAGTTGCTGCGGATTCCAGCATAACGTCATCATGATCACGTTTAAGATGCTCTGTACCTACAATATCTAGATGAATAGGTTTACCGTCACGAAATTTCAATACTTGTTCATTTAACGCGCGATAGCGATTCATCTCCGACATATTATTCAGTGTCAAATCACTATCTTTAACCGTCGGTAATATTCCAATCATCTGCAGCTTTAGTTTCCGGGATGAAATACCCTGCTCGCATTTACTCCAGAGTTCAGAGAGTTCTTGATGGATTTGTTGAATGCCATCCCCGGCTAGTCTTTGTGGTGTAACATTAAGTTCGATGTTAAATTTCGCTAATTCGGGACTTAGTAAATCGGATTTTACCTGTTTAAGAAGATACGGGTTTTCCGGCGCTGGTTGATAAGCCTGATCAATAATCCAGGCCTCTTGCTCCAGACCAAACATCGCATGGCCATCTTCGAAACAACGATCTTGAAACATTTGCTGCAACAAACGCGTTTCAGAAGCTAATTTATTCCAATAGTTAGAATAATCAACGTCTTTGAATTCACTATTGCCTATTTCATCGCCCATATTTTTTTAAACCTGTTAATCGCTACAGTTCTGATAACAAAGCAAAGATTAACCCATCCCAGCACAACTACCCAAACACTAATTTGTTGGATCTTAGACAGTTCTTTCTCTTTTAACCTGGAAAATAACGCAATTAACCCAAATATATATTCGCAGTAGCGTTCTTTATTCACTCGAATGTTTACATAGCGCTAGAGTATAGTGCTACCATCAAGCTCAAATTTGCAACGAGGCAACAGTGTTCCTCGATCTTTCCCTGCTCAATAAACAAGCATTTGTTTTTTCAATTATCTCGTTATCGTTCTTAACAGTTATCAGATTTTCTAATTTGATTCTGTTCAATGATCCCCAGGCATTGCAAAACTCTCTGCCTTTACTTGATGATTTATTTATTACTGGGTTGAGATTCGATGTTAAATTAACAGCGACAATCCTTCTAGCTTTCATCTACATCCCATCATTATTCCTATCTATTGACGAGTTTGAGGGAAATACAGCGCCTAACAATACGTTTATTGAAAATCCACCTCATGTCATTTTTATTCGAATGGAGGGCTGATCGACTCATATCATCGCGTTATCACATTCAGATAAAAATCAAGTGCTCGGTGAATTTTCTCACCATGCTAGCCAAGATTATTTTTCCCTCGTTTTTTTCCAATGCTTACGGGACTAACCCAACCATTGGCAACTCTTACTGAACAGCCCGATATCTCCTGTATCTCAATCTTCTGCAAGCGCGAAGAAAGTTCAATTCCGCATGTCCAACGTGCTTCCTTTTCAACAAAACGACTATAGAATCACATTTTTAAGTGGAGGATACAGCGCGTGGAGAAATCACAGCAACTTTTGGCCAATACAAGGGTTTGATCACTATTTTGGGCGAGAAGACGTTGAATCCCATTTTAATATTAAATCTGATAATCCATGGGGTGTTTATGATGAATATCTATTTGAATATTTAAAAAAGCAGTCGCTTGACGCTGAAAAAGCTAACACCCCGCTTTTTAGTTTTGTAATGACAACCAATAACCACCCACCTGTAAAACTACCCACATCGTATAAAGCACCACCATTAAGCATGGCCGATTTTAATCAGGAGTTTGATGAAGAAAAAATTCAAATGCTAGAGGAGTTCCACTATCAAACGGATCTACTAGGGAAGTTTTTAACCTGGTTAAAACACAATGAGTTAGGGGAAAAGATTATCGTAGTAGCAACAGGCGATCATATACTAAAAGGCTTCAACAACTATTCAGCAACAAATTTAAAATATCTTAGATATGCTGTTCCTGCCTATTTTTATGTACCCGAGGCATATGATAAATTAAAAAACGTAAGCCCGAATATCACCGCTTCACATACAGATTTGTTTTCCACTATTTTCGAGCTCGCCTTATCCGACACCAAATATTATTCTTTTGGCAAGCCGCTCATGGAAAACTCAATTGATAAAAGCTTTGGCTGGATAGATCAAGGCAGCTATCTATTTGACAATGGTATTGTTGACGTAAAGACAAACAAAGAGTACCACTGGCAAGATAGCGCGAGCACAATACTCGCAGATACCGAACACCCAATAAGCAAAGACAAATCAGTCATCATTGCGCAAAACAGACAAAAAACGATGTTAAAACAATATATGCTTATTCAAGATTATGAAAATGTTTCAGTGAAGTAGTAGTAACGAGTTTAATGAGTTAGTTCAGCCAGTTTTTCCTTTGCTGCTTTAACGTTTTGATCTGCAGATTTACGATACCAACTAATTGCTTCCACCACGTCTTTGGAACCACCTAAGCCATCAAGTAAAAAGTTAGCATAGTTAAATTCGCCAAATCGATAACCCTGTTCCGCAGATTTTTTATACCATTCACGCGCCTTCATCAAATCTGATTCCACACCCATTCCATTTTCATAGAGCACGCCCAGGTTGTTTTGCGCAGTAGCATGATTTTGCTTCGACGCCAGCAAATAGTAGTGCATCGCTTTTTTGACATCTTGCTCCACTCCAAGCCCCGATTGATATAACCAGCCAATACTCGCTTGAGCTTCAGCATAGTTTTTTTCCGCCAAAGGCAACCATATCTCAAATGCTCTTGCATGTTCGCCAAAGAAATAAGAGGTCTGACCCATTTTGTATTGACCAACCCATGGTGCTTCGGCGTCTGTTTTAGCCTCATAACCAAACCCTCTGGATACAGCAGGCTTACTCCAATCCATCGGTTTTTTTTCTGGCTTTTGCTCTTTGACGTCATCAAAAATCGACGGAGAAGCACTCACTTGAATAATAGGAATAAGTGTTAATAGGCAAATAGCGGTGAAAGATCGAACAGAAAGTATCATCCAGTTCCTCAGCTCGTAAATAGTCACTTATTGTTTACATTTTACGTTGAACTGGATTAGTTTAAAAAGACAATAATGAAAAATCAAGAAACCGTGATCACTTAATATACATTTTTGCTTGCATTGCATCTTAATAATTATATTTAGGATGAATAATATGGCTATACAAGTTACTTTTACCGCGATCCTAGTTAGTTTATAATTCGCACAGTTTGAATGTGCGGAAAAAGAAACGCTTATAATTCGTTCAGTTTTGTCGCGACTCCTCTTTTAACGAATTTAACAGTCTTTGGCACTGCCTGAGCCCGAGATCCACATCGTATTTATTACTCAAGTGCGTCATCAATAACTTCCCGTTCCAGGTGCTAGCTTTATAACCTAACTCAGTCGGTAACTTTGCAATTTCGGTTTTCAACACTCTCTTCTGATCATCCCTTATTTTAGTAGGACGTCCAGGTTTTTGCTCATCCTTCAGGCCCTCAACACCAAATTCATGTGCATTCTGAACCCAACGCTCAATTGTACGAGGATGTTCACCAAACCATTCCGATACTTGAGAATAACTACACCCTTGCTCTATCAGCGTAACGCAGTGAAGTCGATGTTGAAAACGAATTTCGGATACATGATTTGACGCATCGGCAAGTGTCTTTTGGTAAACATTCTTATCAAAGTTATAACTTTTATTCATTACTGAAATTCCTTTTACTAACAAATCAGAAACGAATATTTCCTTAACTAAAAAACTAAGGATCACGTGAAATAAAAATATTTTGCATTGCTGATTCTTGTAAAAACTTCGATCATCGAATGCATCATTCCTACATATTAAAAATAGTTCATAGCTAGACTATTTTCATCATTTGAAAGTAAATCGCATGAAATTTAAAGCCTAGTAAAACACTATGCTATTTCTATAATAGTATTTGAAATATTGTTTTATATTTAAACTCTCGCAATTAGCTAAAAATATTAGCGTCGTTTAGTGACATATAAAACTCAAAGAATCATAACAAGTAAAATATAATCAATGATGTAACTATAGTTACAATGTACATTTTTCTTTACTGCTTCTCAGATAATTCTCTCGAGAATGAATAGCAATAATTATTATGTACGAATTATCGTACACACTTATCACTATAGGGATAACATCAAATCAGTTTACCAATTTAGTCAGGTTTTTTGCGGAGCTTGAAATTATAAGGCAAGAACAAATTGTAAAGCACAATAAATTATATGGGGTGATCTTGATGGAAATAATTATGTAGCCAGGTCAGATCTATACTTAACTACTAGACGACATACGAAATTCCAGCGATATCGATGGAGTTGTGAATATTGTGGGAGCCCACTTTCTCATCACTTTGTTTGACAATCCGAGATCCACTACTTGTCATTAGGAATTAAGAAGAAGCGGATCACATATTACTCTGGCCCAAACACATCAAGCAAAATAATCAATCACTCCATCAACAGAATACTCCACCGCCTTGTGCTGAACTAGCTCCGGCTCTACGTCATCACCATAATCTGTCATGTGTCCAGAATTGGAAGATTTTGGATCTTGCCCAGTATGGTTCTCATTCTTTTGTTGAAATTGAGAGGCAACATCAGTATTACCCAACTGAATACCGGATTCATTGAGCAACTCTCTTAAACGAGGCATCGCTTGTTCGATGGCATCCCGCACATTGCCATGGGCAGAGACAAATGAAACACTCGCTTGATCTTGTGAGAGATTAATCTTCACATGGATTTTTCCCATATCTGGTGGATCAAGTCGAAGATCTGCGTGCTGCATATTATTTTTGACGAGAAATTGAATACGCTTGCTGAAATCCGATCCCCATTCTGGATTACTAATTTGTGTTTGTAGTGTCATTTGTTGCGGAGTCGCCGGCGCTGTCATTGTCGTCCTTGCTGTTGAGTTTAAGCTACTCAACATAGAGGTTCTGTCAAGAGATTCAGTGTTGCTCTTAGTTGTAAGTTGTTCAACAAAATCTGACATCATTGAACTTTTGTCACTAGCAATTCTATTTTGTAAAGTGGCTTCACCATTGGTTTTAACAATATCCAGCCGCTCCACCAATTTTGCAAACAATGCTTCTGTATCCATGTCTGTTGTTAGGTCGCCTTCTTCTAACCCCAACATAGCTGAAATATTATCTAACTTGGTTTCGTTAAGGGAGCCTTGTTTTATATTTGCGTTTAAAACATTGGCTAAAGCATGAAGTTTATTCTGCTTACCTTCTTCTCTAGTTTGCGCTTCTTTTTCATTAAGAATACGCTTTACAAGATCGGGTAACAGACGAATTTGTGCATCATCTAGCTCGGGTTTGTCGTCAACTAATTTACTGGTAGATTGATTTATGTCCACATGATTTTTCTGACCCACTATTTTTGCCGCTAACTCTTCTGTCAGTGTTTTACGATCTATTACATCCTGTAAATTAATGGGTCTTTCATTTATTGCGCGTTGTGACCCTATTTGAGCAGCTATTAATATTTCGTTTTCGTCTGTTGCTTCACTATCAATTTCAGTAGGGTTGTCCAGTTTTATGCTCGAATCACGTTGCATAATTAGCTTTATTAAATCGTTTAAACTATTCTCAGTTTCATTTTTGGCAACATCCTTCAACACAATTTCTGTTTCATCTATAGTTTCCGTTTCTTCTACAAATTCTACAGTGGCCTCTGTGATTAGTTCATCTGATTCTTTTTCAGTTGCATTTACTGATGTAGGTTGCGAACTTTCAGATTCGATTTTTTTTGTACCGCTTGCAGTTGCTTCAGTAATCTTATTTGAATCTTTATTTTCAACAGGCCTTATGGTTCTTGATTCCGATTTTTTAGTAACAGCAGATTGTGCTTGCTGCTGTGGGGCTCGATTGTTTTCGCGATCTTGATTGCGTGAGCCGCTGTCCGATGAACTACTGTTATCTTTATAATTTTTTTTACTCTCATCAAGATAACCAGAAAAAGACTGATCGCTAGATGTCGCAGTTTGAGATGTTTTTGCACGAGTAGCCTGTGATTGAGATTGCTGCATCTCCATCACAAATTGAGCGTTATTATCAATCATCGCTATGTTACCCTGTCTAGATAAATTATTGCCATTAGGAGCCTGTCGGACTCTTTGAATATATCAGCAAGGCAGATGCCAATAAGGAAATTCAGAAATGGATAATACCCCAGAAGGAGCGTTATTAGCAGATATACTGAAGCAGAGCTATATTCGATAAATCAAAGAGATGAACGTCTATTATTACGATCATCCTGCTCTTTTTGAAGCTTTTTTTCTTCAACTTTTTGCTCTCGTTCCTGGTATTGAGTTTGAACTTTATTAAGCGCACTTGTGCGGTTTCGTGCGGCCAGCCATTGCCGCTTTGTGTTCTCATAATCATGCTGTAAATTTTCAATTGCAGTTTTTTGCTGATCAACCACAGTATTAAGTTTGTGCACAAAGCCTTGGAATTCACGCAATTTCTGCGCACTCATACCGCCACTACCTAATGCAGTAAACTGTTGGCCATATTCCGCACGATAACTCTCCAACTCGAGTAGTCGCTGACGTTGTTGAAAAAGTTCCTGTGTAGCTTTGGCGAGTTTTTTTGCTGCTTCGTCTTCCTCGCGTTTTTTAAAATCACATATGGGTTGTAATCGGGTGGATTGCTTCATTTCATAATCTCAACACTATTGCGTGACTGCAGCCTGAGGCGTTTGCATTAATGCCATTAACAATTCATGACTATTGTCATAATTTACCGGCTCATTAATACCTTGTTGTAGAAACTCTGTAATTTGTGGATACAGTCGAATAGCTTCATCAATCTTAGGATCACTACCAGCACTATAAGCGCCAACACTAATCAGATCTCTTGCTTGTTGGAATGTAGAATACATCTGTTTAAAACGATGTGTAGCTTTTAGATGATCTTGATCAACGACCTCTGTCATCACACGACTAATTGAAGCTTCTATATCAATTGCCGGGTAACGACCCGACTCTGCGATTTGTCGGGACAAAACAATATGGCCATCGAGAATGGCTCGCGCTGAATCGGCGATTGGATCTTGTTGATCATCTCCTTCTGTCAACACCGTATAAAACGCAGTGATCGAGCCGCCGCCTTCGTCACCATTTCCCGCACGCTCCACTAGCTGTGGCAATTTAGCAAAAACTGAAGGTGGATATCCTCGAGTTGCAGGTGGTTCACCAATCGCCAACGCAATTTCTCGCTGAGCTTGTGCATAACGTGTCAATGAATCCATCAATAACAAAACGTTCTTACCCTGGTCACGAAAGTACTCTGCAATACTTGTGGATAAAGCCGCACCTTGCAATCGTAAAACAGGGGTCGCATCGGCAGGGGCAGCAACCACAACCGAGCGTGACATTCCCTCTTCGCCGAGGATATTTTGAATAAACTCTTTTACCTCTCTTCCCCGCTCTCCAATTAAGCCAACCACAATCACATCAGCTTCAGTAAAACGAGTCATCATCCCTAACAACACACTCTTGCCAACTCCGCTTCCCGCAAAAAGCCCCATTCGTTGCCCACGCCCCACCGTTAGTAGAGAATTTATTGCGCGTACTCCTACATCTAAAGGCTCACGAATGGGTTGACGCGAAAGTGGATTAATTGTTTTTCCATAAATTGGAACGGTTTCTGTCGTTTTTAATGGGCCTTTATCATCCAAAGGTTCTCCGGCACCATCAATAACGCGGCCCAGTAAACACTCGCCGACTGGTGCTTGATAAACTCGATTTGTAGGGATCACTCGGGAATTAGGGACGATACCGCGAAGTTCACCGGTAGGCATGAGATAAAGTTTGTCACCACTAAAGCCAACAACCTCAGCTTCTATTTCGCCACCACCGGGATCTACAATACGGCATCTTGCACCGATGGGTGCCTGGCAGCCCATCGCTTCCATAGTCAATCCCACCATACGCGTGAGCTTTCCTTCAACACAAGCAGGATGGCTATCGTCAATTACAGCATGATATTTTTTGAGACGATTCAGCCATGTATTAGTTCGGTTCGCATCCAGACTGTGTATTGTTGTCATTTCCTCGCTCTCCGCCTAATACCTGAGATATCACTGCGTTTAATCGTGTCTCGACAGTGGCGTCAATTCGTGAATTTTCTGTCTCGACGGTACATCCACCTCGCGTTAACATTGGATCTTCAGTTATCTTCCAGCGCTGCTCCTCTTCATCACTCACTGCTAACGCCTCTTTAACAATGACAGCATCTTCAGGATGTAACACAACACGAATATTTTGCGCAGAGATAGGGAGTAATTCTACTGATTGGCGAACAGCTGCTATCACATGCGAAGGTTCAGTTCTGAGTTCACGACGGAGTAGGTGACGAGCAACCGTCATCGCTAAAAAAACTAACTCCTCCTCTACTTTTTCATCTAAATTATTAAGTGGCGTTGTGAGCGTAGAAATAATTGAAGAAAGTTGAGATGCTTTTTCATTAATAACTTCCTGACCTTCCGCCAATCCATGTTTATAACCTTCATCCTTTCCCGCTTCTAATCCCTGCGCCTGCCCTTCCTGCATGCCTTGTTCAAATCCTTTCGCTTGCGCTTCTGCAAACGCAGCATCAAAGGCTTCTTTATAAGCCTGTTCTTGAATCGCCTGAATATCAGCAGTCGTAGGCAGCATGCTTTCCGCTTGAGCAACAACAGTTGGAGCATCACCTTCACTAACTATGGGTAGATCCCATAAAGTTAAAGCTTCACCTTCGTCCTTAGGAATGACCTTATTAGACAAAGTCATCGCCACCGCCTGCTAAAATAATTTCGCCGGTTTCTGCCATGCGACGAGCTATAGCTACAATGGCTTTTTGTGCAGATTCTACATCGCTAATACGAACGGGGCCTCGTGACTCAAGATCATCTTTGAGGATATCACCAGCACGTTTCGACATATTACGGAATATTTTATCTTTGATTTGATCATCAGCACCTTTAAGCGCAACAACGAGATCATCGCTGGATACTTCTTTAAGCAGAGATTGAATACCACGATCATCAACTTCAATCAGATTATCAAACACAAACATAAGCTCTTGAATGGTTTCTGCAAGATCACCATCCACATCTTTAACGCCGTCTATAATGTCACTTTCCATAGAACTATCCAACAAATTAAGAATGTTAGCTGCTGTTTTGACACCGCCTACAGATGAAGATTTAACATTCGCATTGCCAGCAAATTGTTTTTCCATAATATCATTTAACTCTTGTAGCGCTGATGGCTGAATTCCTTCTAGTGTTGCAATACGCAATATGACATCAATTCTCACTGGCTCTGGAAATTGTATCAGTACTTCTGCCGCTTGGTCATGCTCAAGAAAAGATAAAACAATAGCGATAATTTGCGGATGTTCATTTCTAATGACATCAGCAATGGAACGTGGATCCATCCATTTAAACGCTTCTAATCCCTTGATGTGACCACCAAGCAATATGCGATCTATTAGACCTGCAGCTCGATCCTCGCCCAGCGCTTTAACCAGTACGTTTCTTATATAATCGTCCGTATCTAGCCCTAATGAAGTGGCACCTCTCACAATATCGTAAAATTCTTTGACAACTTTTGTGACTTGTACCTTGCTGACAGATTTAAGTGAAGCCATTGCAATACCAATTTTTTGCACCTCCTTTGGCTCCATTAACTGCATCACATTTGCAGCTTCTTCTTCACCTAGCGTAAGCAAGAGGATTGCAGACCGATCAATTCCCGAAAGCTCTCCACCTTCACGTGCTGTATTATTATCAGTCTCAGCCATGATTTTTTATCCTCCACTTTCTTCATCAAGTGCTACCCAGGTCCTTACAACTTGAGCAACAATTCGTGGATCATCTGCAGCCATCTCTTTTAGTGTTCTTAGCATATTCTCATATTCTTCATAACTCATTCCAAGCTCTTCCCACTCACTGGAAGTCAAGCCCCCCATTGCCTCAGCCTCTGCAGCTTGCGCTGCGAGTTCTGCTTCTGAAATTTCTTCATCGGAGAGCAAGTCCTGCTCATCGACTTCAGGCTCTGGTTCTTTGAAAGTAAGCTCACGAATGACCGGGCGTAATACAATGACAATAAAAAATAGAATAAGTAATATTCCAGCAGCCTGTTTTGCTATATCGATAACCCACTCTTCTTCCCAAATTTTAAGCTTGGGTGGTGGTGGTATCGCCTGGGTGGTTTGAAATGTTGCATTGATCACGTTCAAGCTATCACCACGAGATGCGCTGAAGCCAACGGCATCTTTTATCAAGGATTCTAATCGAGCAATCTCCTCTGGTGCTAGAGCCGTTCTCACCATTTCTCCTTCTTCATCAAAGGTAACTCTGTCATCAACAACAACTGCAACAGAGAGACGATGTAATGTACCTGGAGAGCGTTTGCTATGGCTAATGGTTTTATCTAGTTCGTAGTTAAAAGTCTCTTGCCGACTCTTTCTGCTTGGGCCACTCGATGCCTGATTAGCTTGCCCAGGTTTGGTTTCAGGAACCGTCGCAACACCAGGTGGCTGATTCGTCAGCGCACCGGGAATACCACCCACATCGCCACCGTTAGTTTCTTCATTTATCGTGTGTTCACTACGCAATGCAGGTAGGTCGGGGTTAAAACTCTCCTGTGTTCGCTCAACCGTTGTAAAATCAATTTCTGCATCTACTTGGGAGCGAACCCCTTCAAAACCGACGATCGGCATTAATATACGTTCGATACGAGAAATATAGTACTCTTCAAGATTCCTTTTATAGTCAAACTGTGCAGTAGATAACGCCATCTCCCCGTTAAGCTCTTTTTTGCTCAGCAGCTTTCCGTGCTGATCAATCACCGTCACTTTACCGGGCTTTAGGTTAGGAATACTCGAAGCAACTAAATGTACAATGGCAGATACCTGGCTTTCATCAAGGATTTTACCCGGAACTAATTTCACCATAACAGAAGCGCTGGGGTCAGTTTTGTCACGAACAAATACTGATTGTTTAGGGATTGCTAAGTGGAGTCGAGAATATTCTACGGAAGACAAGCCAGCAATTGATCGAGCAAGCTCGCCTTCTAAGGCGCGATGATAACGCGCTTTTTCCATAAATTGACTGGTGCCGAATCCTTGTTGTTTATCGAGCAACTCGAAACCATCGCCATCTGATTTTGGTAAGCCTTGAGATGCTAAAAGAATACGTGTTTCATGTATCTGACGTGCAGGAACTTTTATCTCCCCTGTTGTTTCATCTAATTTAAATTCTATATTTTGTTGTTGTAAAACCTGAACTATTTCTCCCGCAGACTGGTCTGATAATTTACCAAAGAGTAACTTATAATTCGGATCAGACGACCACATAAAGATTACAACAACCATCGCAACTGTAGCAGCGACAGCAATAATAAGTTGGATTTGGCGTGGGCGAGACAGGCCACGAAAACGGTTTACAATAACATTTGAATTTTCATCTTCAATCTCAGCAGGTAAGCCGTTATTATCGATTGCTGCAGGCATATTTGAGTTTGCATTAGGATCTGCTACTACAACATTTTGCTGTGGCGCATTTTCTTCACCTGTACTAGCAACGGCCATTATTTCTTACCACCTATTTTTTATTGTTAGACCGGCATACTCATTATATCTTTATATGCAGTCATAAGCTTTGTACGTACTTCTAGCATTGCTTTAAAAGCGAGCCCAGATTTCTGAGACGCGACCATAACCTGTGGCAAATCGACATTGGGATCTCCCAGTTCAAATGCCTTTTTTAAGGCTCCAGATGTTTTTTGCGCTTGATTAACATTATCAAGCCCCATTTTTAATAACTCTGCAAAGTCTTGAGGACTATTAGTTGGCTGATTTGAATTTGAGATAGAGGGTGGTTTTACTCTGGACTGAGATGCCATTCGTTGCATTTCAAGTAAAGCGCTACTCGGACTAATTTTGCTCATAGTTCCATCCCTTAATTAGTTTCCATATGCCGCTGGAACGGTCATACCCACTTCTCGCATCTTTGCGAGTTTATAGCGCAACGTTCGCTGGCTAATTCCAAGTTGCTCTGCTGCATTTTTCCGACTACCATTTGAAACTTTAAGTGCATCGAGGATTAATCGATATTCCTGGTTTTTCAAATTATCTCCTAGCAAATCAGATGACTGCTCCGAGACAGGGAAATTGTCAACTGTTGTGTCTACTGTTTCTGAAACAACCACCCCACTAACCTGCTCCGGCTCAAACATGATATGGTTTTCATTTATCTCACCATCATTTTGCAGAATTAACGCACGTTGTGCTACGTTATCCAATTCACGCACATTACCAATCCAGTTATGGGTCATGAGATATGCACTGGCTTCCATTGTTAAACTTGGAACTGGCTTGCCGGTTCCTTCAAGATGTCTTCTCAATAAGTAGTTAAACAAAGGAACAATATCTGCCTTTCGCTCTCTCAACGGTGGTAGCGTAATTGGAAATACATTTAGTCGATAATAAAGGTCTTCTCTAAAGCGTCCTTCCTTAACCTCCTTTTTCATATCTCTGTTGGTTGTCGCAACTACGCGGATGTCCAATGGAATTAATGTATTTCCACCTAAGCGCTCAACCTCACGCTCTTGAAGAACACGCAATAGTTTGGCTTGTAAACCCAAGTCCATTTCTGAGATTTCATCAAGTAGTATGGTGCCAGAGTCCGCCATCTCGAATTTACCGGGAGATGATTTGTATGCACCGGTAAAGGCACCTTTTTCATAACCAAACAACATCGCTTCTAACATGTTTTCAGGAATGGCTGCACAGTTTATTGCGATGAATGGTCCATTATTACGGGGTGAAAATCGATGAATCAATTGAGCGAATACTTCTTTTCCTGTACCACTTTCGCCGTTTATCAATACAGATGCATCACTATCTGCAACCCGTTGAGCAAGAGCAACCACATCTTTGGTTCGTGGATCTTCAGCCACTAATTCCATGCTCTGATCTTCTGAAACAATATATTGGCTAACCATATTGACAAGCACTTCTGCTTCAAATGGTTTCACCAAATAATCCACTGCACCCGATTGCATAGCTTCAACAGCTTTCTGTATCGTTCCATAAGCAGTCATAAGTACGATGGGGACATCTGAGAATTGACTCTTTACCCGCTTTAAAAGCGTATGACCATCCATGCCATCCATTTGCACATCCGAGACAATCATATTAATCTCTTCGTTAGCCAGCATATCGAGAGCTACATTTCCATTGCTCGCTTCAAGTACGGTGTATCCTGCAAGTTTTAAGGTATCACTCAATGCTTCTCTTAAGTCAAAATCGTCTTCAACGATCATGATATTTGACTTACTCATAGACTTTTCCTTATCAGTTTACTTCTATAATAATTTGCGTTTTATTGGCTGCTTACATTGCTCTGTTTCGCTAAGGGCAAGCGAATAATAATTGAAGTTCCTTTACCAGATGGTGAGTCAATCCAGATGCTACCACCATGATTGTCAACAACTGCTCGAGCCACTGCTAATCCCAAGCCCGTTCCTTGTGCGCGTGTTGTGTAAAAAGGATCAAATATTTTTTCGCGATTCTCATCATTAATCCCTGGGCCATTATCGCGAAACATAATATCCACCGAGGGGATTCCATGATGGAAATCGACGGGTTTGGTTTCCAACCAGATAACCCCACCTTCACCACACGCTTGAATTGCGTTGTTCACAATATTTTGAAATACACCGAGCAATGCATCTCGGTTCCCTGCCAATATAAAATTATCTGCATGCTCTTTTACATACATTCGACATCCATCAGTCTCTAGATGTATTTCCATGGCATGCTGAAGCTCATCAAGTAATTCAGACACAACAATTATGTCGTGAACCTGATCACCCACACGACTGAAGGAGAGCATGTCTTCAACGACGTTTTCCAAGTGCTGAAGCCTCGACAATGTTTTTTGGATAAATTTGGTGCGATCAGCTTCCGCTAAATTTCGCTTTGACAGGTTGGATATATACAATAACGCAGAGGCAAGTGGTGTTCGCACTTGGTGAGCAAGTTTGGCACTCATCTCCCCCATGGCAGATAAACGTTGGTGACGTTCCAATGACTGCTGCAAAAAACGAGTTTCTGTTACATCCATTAATAAAATGATTTGCCCAGGCTCGTTGCCGAGTGGACAAGTAGAAAGGCTAACTGTACGACCGTTTCTTAACTTCGCCTCTTGACCCGCAAAAGTGCTTGGCTCAAACGCGCGAGCGATAACTTCTCGCCAAAGTTCTCCGGCAAGAGGTTCACCCAATAGTTCTATCGCTGCGGGATTACACTCTTGAATGCGCCCACGGTTGTCCAACACAATGACACCGGCAGGTAGCGCAAACAGTAATTGAGATAAGCGATTGGCGTATCGCTCTTTCTCTTCCAATTGAAGATGGCTTTTATTTTTTTCGCTAGCGAGTTCGGCTTTAAGCCTGTTTACTTCAGACTCAAGCTCGGTGTATGAAGGGAAAATTTCATCGGGGTTAGGGCAAATTCCGCGAAAAGCGTTTTTTTGCGCGCTGTTTTCCGATATAAGATGAGGCTTTACTTTCGGCACATTCCACTCCAATGATGAAGCTAATTCTACTTAGCGTTATCATTGGAGCAATAAATATGCCTGTACTATTTTCTTAATAATCAATACGTTGAAAGGTCTATTTTATGAATCGTCAAACCATTGACGATTCACCCTGACGTTGAAGACCATATTTACGCAGTTTTTCAACCAATGTTGTTCTACGCATTTTTAATCGTTTTGCCGCATGTGCAACAACACCTTCAGCATCACTCAACGCCTGCTTGATTAAATCAATCTCCAAATTGCTCAAATGCTCTTTCAAATCCAAACCTTCACTTGGTAATCTTGGAGTCGATAATGGCTGCTGATCATACAGCTGCTGAGAAACTATTTTTTCTACCACTGATGTTGAGTGCGCACTCTCTTCTGCGATTTCATCTGCAATCACTATTTTACCTTTGGGGCGGAATTTTTCAGGCAGGTCTGAAATATCGACAACACCATAAGGATACATAATCACCAAACGCTCAATAAGATTTGCTAACTCACGCACATTCCCTGGCCAGCGATATTGGCAAAGTGCCATGACAGCGGATGGCGTTAGTCGTACAGAGCCACGCTTCTCAGCTTCCATACGCGCAATTAATTCGTTAACAAGTAATGGAATATCATCAAGACGTTCATATAATGGTGGCATTTCGATTGGGAATACATTTAAACGATAGAACAAATCCTCACGAAAACTGCCTTTACTAATATGCTCTTCCAAGTTTCGATGTGTCGCAGCAATAATCCTCACATCCGCCTTGATCGTCTTGTTGCTACCCACGCGTTCAAATGTGCGCTCTTGCAAAACACGAAGCAGCTTAACCTGCATATGCAGACTCATGTCACCGATTTCATCAAGAAATAATGTACCACCTTGCGCTAACTCAAAGCGACCTTGGCGAGCACTGATAGCACCAGTAAACGCACCTTTTTCATGACCAAAAAGCTCACTTTCCAACAAGTCACTGGGGATTGCACCGCAGTTTACCGGCACAAACGGTTTATTTCTTCGGCTGGAATTGTAGTGCAAATTGCGAGCAACAACCTCTTTACCTGTTCCTGATTCACCTAAGATAAGCACGGTAGCTTCAGAATCAGCAACTTGTGCCATCATTTCTCGAACAGCACGAACACTTCGGCTATTTCCTACGAGACTTCGAAATAATTCGGTGGAGCGGCCATCTCTGGGCTTCTCTTTACTCAAGCGAAAAACAGTTGCCTGGTGGAGCGCATCTGTTAATTGTGTATATTTCAAGGGAAGATCAATGTGATTGAAACATTCTGATTGAATGAAGTTTTCTATTTCAGATTGATCTTTTGGAATTTTTTTGGATTTTTCGACAATTCGGATAATTGGTAAGTTAGGATCAATTTCAGTCACGCCATCAAAAACTTTACGCAACGTTTCATCATTACCACAATCGCCTAGCAAAATAACGCTAATGGTATTAGATTGAGTCAGTGTTTCTTTCCAATGTCGACAATCAGTAATGCGCCCTTCTTGCTCAACAAACTCTAAAATACTTTTATAAATTTGACGCTTTTGAGTGTCTTCCTCAATAATAAGTACAGTGGATGATGGATTCGACATAAGACTCCCTCGGTTGTGTAAGTCTGTAGAATTAATGCCCGGTCAACTAAGTGATATTCAATTCAACCAACATCACTTTCCTGCTGAACTTTTGTGTTAATCGGGTCACATTTAAGCTTAAAACAAGTAAAGCACGAAGAAGTGAGAATGTCAAAATATCGGCGCATGTTTTTAAAAAATAATTAAACTTTATTATTGCAATTATATTTTTTTTAAAAGATTTGACTAAAATACGATCAAAATCAACCACTCAGCGCTCAGCACTTCATTGATTCTTTTTATATTCCACCGGCATATATTCTGCTGGAAAAAACTCTTCCCTTCAATCCCAATAGGCCTCTTTCAAAACGATGATTCAGCAAGCAGCCGCACTTTATCAACAAAAAGATTATGAGCGTGCAGAAATATTATGCAGAAAAATATTAAAAAAAGAGCCTAAAAATAGTACTGCTACTCATTTAATGGGGATTATTTATTATGAAAAAAAGGGCTTCGAGAAAGCAATTTCATATTTACACAAAACCATTGAATTTGCCCCTAAAAATACTGATGCGCTTGTTGCATTAGCAAGCAGTTACGAGCAGTTAAAACAATATGAACAAGCCATCCACTATTTTGAAACTGCCTACCAGTCAAACCCTACTCAACATAATTTATTGTTTCAAGCTTGCCGCTTACTTGAGCAAACTGGACATGCCGAAAAAGCCATTGCTGCACTAAAATGTTTTTTAAATCACTCACCGGAAAACATTGATGGACTATTTCAGTTAACACATCTTTTCATGCGCTTAGGAGACTATTCTCGCGCAAAAGATTCAGTTTTAATGCTACAACAAGTCATGCCCGAAAGCCCGGAAGTTTGGAATCTCACGGGACTTATTGAATCGAATCAAGGGAGAGTAAGCGAAGCAAAATATTCGTTTTCACAGGCGTTAAAACTCGACCCGAATCATTTTCAGTCAAAGCTCAACTTCGCTTCTTTTTTACAGGATCAAGGATTGTTGCGTGATGCTAAACAACATTATCTTGAGATAATCGACAATTTTCAAGATACTAGCTATAAACCTTTTCTGCAAAAAATCAATTATAACCTAGCACTGATAGAGTTAGGCTACGGGGACTTTAAAAACGGCTGGATCCATCTGAAAAATCGGCCTAAAAATATTTCCTCTCTACCCTGTCGGTCAGAACTGAAAAATAAGAACCTTCTTATCAAAGGAGAAGAAGGTCTTGGCGACGAACTAATGTTTCTCCGCTTCATTCCCCAACTAAAAGAACAGAACAATAACATTTCCTATTTAACGTCACCTAAATTAGCAGATATCCTCTCCACCGTTCCATCAATAGATAAAGTAATGACGCGCGAATATGATGAAAACAATTATGACATAGAACTCTCGTTAATGGATTTACCGATAATACTTGAAATTGATGATCCAGACTCTCTTCCGCCCCCGATTAAGCTAAACCTTTCTATAGAAAAACAAAACAATTGGAGCGATCAAAAAAAAGAAAATGAATTAATCCTTGGATTAAGTTGGAGAGCCGGACAGCTAGACAGGCACAATTCAGCAGAAAAATTCTTAAACAAAGAGATTCCGCTTGGTGTAATCAAAGAAATCCTCACCCACTTTCAAGGTACTATTGTCATACTTCAAAGGGATTTGGCGATATCAGAACTTCAAGATCTGATTAATACTCTGAGTCACATAAAATTCATCAATGCATCCGATCTAAACAACAATCTTCCTGCGATGCTAAATACATTAGATTTCTTGGACGCATACATTGGTGTTAGCAATACCAATATGCATTTATACGGATCGTTACGTAAAAAGGGCTGCGTAATAACGCCATATCCCGGCGAATGGCGATGGATGTATGAGGGTAAACATTCACCTTGGTACCCTGATTTTGATCTTATACGACAAAGTAAGAAGGATAACTGGGAAAGTGTCATCGGTGAATCTCAACAATATTTGAACAATTTAAAATATGCTTGATGGCACAATCAACTCAGTGCAAACTGCTATTAACTATTTGGAAAGTAATCAACCCGCGTCTGCTAAAATAATATTGGCTCAATTATTAACTGCAGCTCCAGATAATCTGCAACTGTTGAAGCTCTTAGGCTACTCAGAACTTAAGTTGGGAAACCTTGTAGAGGCGATCGACTATTTTTCCAGATTTACCTCACTGGAACAGCATAACCTGGAAGTTAACTACTTTTTAGGTTGTTGCTTGTTTGATTTGAAAGAATACAAGCAAGCTATCCCTTGTTTCGAATCTTGTATAAAACAGAAAGAAGACTTGTTGGATGCTCATTTCTTTTTGGGTGCATCCTATGCTCATCTTAATCTTCTGGACAAAGCTCGCTTGGCATTAATCCACGTTTTATCATTGAATCCAACTCATATTAATGCCTTGATTAATCTTGCAGCTATTGAAAAACAAATGGGAAATATAGAAGAGGCCATACAATACTACAATCTTTTGTTAAAAAATAATCCCGACCGCTTAGAATTCTATTTCGCTTTCAGCCAATGTCTCGTGTTAAAAAAAGAACCCATCAAAGTTCAAGAAATTATCGATCAACTACAGCATCGAAATCACAATACATACAACATCCAGTTCGATATTATCACTAACCTTATGCAAGCCGGGTTCAATCAAGAAGCCTTTGATTTGTACAGAAACATCATGAAGAAATATGGTGAAACGCCTCTTCTGTTAAGTAATATGGGATCAGCTTTGGATAAGCTGGGGAAACCTGAGCAAGCGATTAATTACTTTAACAATGCACTCCGTATAGACCCTAACTACACTAGTGCTTTGAATAATATTGCCAGAGTACTTACTGAATCAAATCGACTTGAGGAGGCACAGAAATATCTGGATAGGGCGTTAACGCTCGCACCTGAAAATGTAAATATTAATATCAATTTTGGTCGATTAATGGAATTGAAAAATAATTACAAGCAAGCGCTTCAGTATTATAAAACCGCGGAACAAAACGAAACGACGGGAAACCCATTATTAAATTACAATATTGGCAATGTATATCACGCATTGGGAGAACACAAACAATCGATTAAATATTACCAACAATGTCTTGCTGCTGACCCCAACTACGCAGATGCAGAGTTTAACTTGGGAATGAACGAGCTAGTACTTGGTGATTTCAAACATGGCTGGGGACACTATTTCAAACGTATTCGACACCTCAAAAAAAATGAAACTTTGTCACCTATTACTCCGGGCATGGCTCTGAATAACAAACGCATCTGCTTTTTTAGTAGCCAGGGCATTGGTGATGAAATTTTTTTTGTCAGGTTCCTTCCGCTGATTAAAAAACAGTATCACAATGTTCATATATCCTATCGATCTTCACCAAAAACTTATGATTTATTAATCAATGTACCTGAGATTGATCTGCTTTTAGCTGAGGACAGCGAAACTCCGCTGTCTGACTTCTATTTTTCAATTGATGATATTGCTCTTCTTTTGAATATAGTTGATATGAGCAAACTTCCCCCACCAATCCAATTAACGCCAAACCCAGCGATCATTGAAAAATATTCTCAAATTATGAAAAATTTTCCCAGACCTTATATCGGCGTTGTATGGCGAGCGGGAACGGAATCAATGGAATATCATCCCGGCAACAATCAAAGACTTTTATCAAAACACTTTCCTCTTGAAATATTAATCAACATCTTTCAGTCGGCTAAAGGCACAATTGTTATTCTTCAACGCAATCCACAGCCAGGTGAAATTGAAAAGTTTCAACAAAAATTACAACAATCCGTGGTTGATATGACTAGAGTCAATGATTCACTACTGGAAATGCAGGCATTGTTAGGGCTACTTGATGATTACATAGGAGTCAGCAATACCAACGTCCATCTATTGGCATCACAAAATAAGTGCGGCAGAGTTTTAATACCATCACCACCAGAATGGCGATGGATGGCAGACGGTGACAATTCCCCTTGGATGCCCAATTTCACTGTTTATCGACAACATAAAAATGGAGATTGGGGAAAGGCTGTTTCTCGCTTGCAAAATGATCTTTCTTGTTAAAATCTTCTGATTACGAAATACCAACCCTTGCTAGTAGCAAAATATTTTTACTTCTACTGGCATATATCATGCTCCTCTGACTGTTCGGACTAACATGATTTTATTTTCCCACAAAGAATCAATGCATTGATAGTTTAGGGAATTTTCAGACAATATGGCTAAAAAGCACAAACAACAACTCGGGTTGATAGAGGCCGCCGCTCAAAAGTTCTATTCGGGAGATAACAATGCCGCCCTTAGCATCTGCAAATCAATTCTTAAAAACAATCCCAAAGAAGTAAATGCCCTGAATCTCTCAGGCATTATTTACGACAAGCTAGGCAAAAAAAAGCAAGCCACCAAGTTCTTTCTCGCTGCACTAAAAATCACACCAAATAATCCAGAACTTTGCACAAATCTCGCAACAACCTATATTGATCTTGAAGAAAATGAAGCTGCAGAAAATTATCTTAATCAAGCTATTTCATTTGAGCCTAATTATATTGAAGCACTTTATAACTTAGGCAATATATATTATCGAAAAAGGGATTACGACGTTTCAAAAGCTTGGTACGAAAAAACGCTAAACCTCAATCCTCAGCATATACGAGCGTTAAATAACCTGGCCGATATTCTTCGTAAACAAGACGAGATAGATCAATCAATCGAACTCTATAATCGAGTACTGCTTATAGAACCAAATTACATTGAATCACTTCTTGGACTTGCGAGTATAAAATACGACAGTCGTGAATACGCAGTTTCTGAAGAACTATTGCGCAGAATAACCGTTATAAATCCCAACCATATCCGCACCAATTACCTATTGGGAATTTCAATATTCAATCGTAGCAAGAACTCAAAAGACGCTTTAAAGTATCTCAAGCATTCATTGAGTTTAGATCAAAATCAACCTGATGTTAAAAATGCAATTGGCGCAGCACTTCATATTAGCGGAGATTATGAAGAATCTTTAAAGTATTTAAACAGCGCAATAGAGATGCAGCAAGAATACGCGGATGCATACAACACCCGAGGACTTGTTCTGCATGAGTTGGGCAATATCGAAGCAGCAAAACAGTCCTACTTGCAAGCAATCGAATATAAGCCGGATTTTGTTGAAGCATTAAACAATTATGGAAATCTGATCAGTAAAGAAGGCGACCCAAACTTAGCACTTGAATATTTTAAAAAAGCGATAGAAATTCGAGCTGATAGTAAGAGTGCTTCGACTAATCTTGCGCTAACAAAACTGCTTTTAGGCGAATTCAACGACGCTTGGAAATACTATCGTTTTCGGCCATCTGTATCTGAGAATGAAGCAGGCATTTGCCCAGATTCGTTGCCGCAAGATCTTACGGGAAAATCGATATTACTCATCAAAGATCAAGGTATTGGTGATGAGTTATTTTTTCTTCGATTTCTTCCAGAGTTCATGAAACGTGGCGCAGCAGTCTCCTACCACTGCTGCCATAAACTTTTATCTATTCTATCACGCACAAATTACTTTCAGAAACTTAGCTTCGGTAATCTTGATAAATCGGGATATGATTATTCGCTCTCCGTGGGTGATCTACCCTATATTTGTCATCATCAATCAGAAACCGACAGTCCTCCTCCGCTCCCTCTAACCTGCCACCCATCATTGATCAGTGAAATTACTGCGCGTTTGACTGAGTTTGGCCCTCCACCTTATATCGGTTTTAGCTGGCAATCTGGAGGTCTGTTAAATAATAAAAACATAGGATCATATATTAAAAATTTTGATCTCAATCAAATGCAGAGTATCTTAAGCAATATAGAAGGCACATTGATAAGCGTGCAACGAAGCCCTGCGCCAGATGAACTTGAAGATTTATCTAAATCTCTGAATCGCCCAATACTCAATGTAGATGAATATAATAACGATCTAGAAAGAATGTTATGCGTTCTAAATTTACTTGATCGTTACATCGCAGTAAGTAATACAAATGTCCATCTAAGAGCTGGACTGGGGAAAGAGTCTCACATCCTTGTTCCTTATCCATCCGAATGGCGATGGATGGAACATGGCAAACAGAGCCACTGGTTTCCTAACTGCAATATCTACCGTCAATCTAAAAACAAGAACTGGGACGTAGCAATTCATGAACTCCTTGAAGACTTGTCTCCGAGTTAAAGATGCTTGATAAAATAATGTCTCTAGAATATTTCCATCAAGCTGTCGCTGAGTTCAGACAAGGTCATCTTGAAAATTCAATATATTATGCCATAAAACAGTTATTAGATACGCCAAAACATCCAGACACTATCAAATTACTTGCCACGGTTTTTGCTCACCAAAGAAAATATCGTAAAGCCGCTGACTACATAAAAACACTTGAGCAGCTCACCAACTTTGACGAAGAACTAAACAATTTAGCGGGATCTATATTCGTTGAACTCGGAGAGTTTGATCAGGCCGAGCACTACCTCAACAAGGCACTTGAAATAAAACCGGGGTACACATCGGCAGAATATAATTTGGGATTGTTGTATTACAATAACAAGCAATTCCTTAATGCTATCCCCCTACTATCTAAGTTTATCGAAAAATTTCATGATCACGAAGTTACGCTCACAATACTTGGGGACTGTTATCTTCAGACTGAAGACTTTTCATTGGCAATTAAAAGCTATCAAACAATCCTTTCTTTTCATGCAAATTCCACAAAAGCAAATTTGGGCTTGTTAACAGCATATATCAATAAAAGTGATTTGAATGCCATTAGCGAATTACTTCGACCTTTGAGAAATAATACTGCGGAAAACGCCAACGTTATATTTTCCCTGGCTAATTATTTGCTGGCCAACAACTATACCGAGGTGGCCATTGAAATTTACACCGAGTTACTATCAAACACACCTGATAATACAATTGTATTGACTCATCTGGCAATGGCATATGATGTTTTAGAGTCCACGGAAAAGGCAATAGACTATTTGAATCAAGCCCTAGCAATCAACAATAATGATGTTGAAGCACATAGTATTCTAGGGAACATCTATACGAATCAGGATGCGAGCACACTGGCCGAGAAACATCTACAAACAGCACTAAATATCGATTCGAATCATATTGCAAGCAATATCAACATGGGACGACTAAAATCCTACAATGAAGAATTTGATGCTTCCGATAACTATTATTTTAAGGCGATCTCTTTAGATCCTTTCAACAAACTTCCTTATTTCAATCTTTCATACAACGCTAGAAAACGTGGTGAATATGAAAGCTCCTGCAACTACTTGCGAAGATGTCTCGAAATTGATCCAAGCTATGCGGATGCAGAGAGCAACCTGGGATTAACTGAACTATCTCTCGGTAATTTCCAATCCGGCTGGCGACACTATTTCAAAAGAGAACGCACGGTTGGCGAGGAAGTTTTATCTCCTATCACCCCTGGAATGAATTTATCCAATAGCCACATCTATCTCACTAAAAGCCAGGGGATTGGCGATGAATTACTATTTCTGCGATTTCTAAAACTACTCAAAAAAAATAATATTGAAATAAGTTATCGCGCTTCTAATAAAATAATTCCTTTGTTGAAAAATAACGGGGATATCGATCATCTAGTCGACGAAGAATCGCCTTTGCCACAAGCAGATTATTATTTTACCATTGATGATTTACCGCTCATTTTGGATATCAATTCAGTAGAGAAAATCCCACCTCCACTACAAATCCCCATTGATACTCAAATCAAGAAAGCGTTAAAGAAAAAATATTTTTGTGATGTCAAGCATCCCATAATTGGAATCACATGGGAAGCGGGAACACCAGAGGAATTTCAAAGTAGAAAATCAACCACACGCAAATTAGCCAAGAAATTCGGGATCGAAGAACTGGTCAATATCCTCAAACCATTAAGCATTACTGTGGTAATTCTACAACGCAATCCAAAGCAAGATCACTTGGAGTATATAAAAGACAACTTAGATAAACCGGTAATAAATCTATCCAACTTCAATGAAAATTTGAGTGTGATGCTTCCCTTACTCTCACTTATCGATGAATATATCGGTGTTAGCAATACAAATATGCATTTATATGCAGCAATAGGTAAAACTGCAAAAGTATTAGTACCTCACCCTGCAGATTGGCGTTGGTTGGTATCCGGTGATAATTCGCCCTGGCTACCTGGCTTTTCTATTTACCGTCAATTAGCAAATGGCGATTGGAACATGGCAATTTCACAGCTTAAACAATCGTTGGAATTAAAATATGGCCGCTGAAAATAATATGCAGAGATTACAAAGTGCCATTCAATATTTTCAACAAGGCGATATCGACTCATCAGAGAGAGAGCTCAATTCTCTCGTGAAATTTGAGAAAAATATTCCACTGGCCTGGTTTCTCTTAGCAACAATTCACCTACAGAAAGAACACTTCAACAAATCAGTCACTGAATATAAAAACTCTATAAATCTACAGCCCACTTATCCTGATGCATATAATAATTTGGGAGTTGCATATGAAGCTTTAAGCAAGCTGGAAAAAGCAGAAAAAGCTTATAAAAAAGCCATTGAACAGAACCCAGGATATGCCAGTGCACTTTTCAACCTCGGCAACATAAAGCAGAAAGCAGATGATTACAGCAATGCTATTGAGCTATATAAAAGAGCTTTAGTTCAAGATCCTCACTACGTTAAAGCACTAAATAATCTTGCGCTAATTTATCAGAGTCAACAGCACTATAATGATGCAATTAATTACTATGAACAAGCTATTCATATTTCACCCAGGGATTCAGATGTGTGCAACAACCTGGGATACTGCTATTACTGCATAGGCGACTATGACAAAGCGATTAAACATTACCAGCATGGACTTCTAAGTTCACCAGATAAACCACAGATACATAACAATATAGCAATAGTATTTCAATCGATTGATGAGAACAAAAAGGCGATCGAACATTTCAAAATAGCCCTATCTCTAGACGATAAATATACTGAAGCAATAACAAATTTAGCGAATGTCTATAAGACTCAATCAGACTTCAATCGTGCGGAATATTTTTACCAAAAAGCACTATCTTTAGATCCAGACTATGAAGAAGCCAATAATAATTTTGGACTACTACTCTACAATAAAAAGGAATACTCCAAAGCTTCAAAGTACTTCAAAAAAGCAATAGATTCAAATCCAGACTTCCTTGACGCAAGATACAATTTTTCCACCTATTCATTAGCGAGCGGTAATTTTGTAGAAGGCTGGAGAAATTACTACGCAAGGCCTACAATTAGAAGTAACCTTGCGATAAATCCACAACGTCTATCAATCGATTCATTAAAAAACAAATCTATTCTATTATTGCCTGAGCAAGGTATCGGGGATGAACTCTTTTTCTTACGCTTCGCTCATCAACTAGCTAGAATTACCAAAAAAATCGATATTCAAGCATCGCAGAAAATTTCATTTTGTGTTGATCAACTACCTTATATTGATAACGTATTCAGCGGAGATATTTCAAACATATCCAGCCAATATGACTATTGTTTATCGATAGGTGATATTCCTAGTCTACTTGTTACTGATAACCAGAATATACCAGATACCATTAAACTTTCTGCGTCACAAGATAACTTAAAGAATATACATGGAATACTGAACGACTTTGGACCACCGCCCTATTTCGCTTTTACCTGGCAAGGTGGACAAAAAATAAAAAACTTCCTACATAAAAATATTTCACTTAAAGAATTATGGCGTGTTTTGAATGATTTACCCGGCACGCTAATTAATATCCAAAGAAAACCAACAAACGAAGAAACATCTGAGCTTAAAGAACTTTCAAAAGATAGAAAAATTGTCGACTTAACCATGCTTAATGAAGACTTACCCAATATGTTGGCATTGTTATCAGTTGTGGATAGCTATATTGGCGTTAGCAACACTAATATGCATTTACGTCATGCTTTAGGTAAATCTGCCCATGTACTTGTACCCCATCCACCCGAGTGGCGCTGGATGTTTGCAAATAAGTCTCCCTGGTTTCCAGAATTTAGTACTTTTCGCCAATCTCATGACAATAACTGGGAAATTGCGTTAATTGAGCTGAAGGAAGATCTTCAAAAAATATATGGTCAATAAAAAAGCAAAGCAAAAAAATATTCAATCAGCGATAAATCTTTTCCAACAGGGGAAGCTCGATCACGCAACCGAATGCCTTATTGAAATCATTGATCAATGGAAAGAGAATGCTCAGGCGTGGTTTTTATTGGCGACCATCCATCTACAGAATTCTCAATTGGAAGAGGCAAAGCAGGCTTTTGAGAATGCCATAAAACATCAAATTAAATATCCCGATGCGTACAACAACCTGGGGGTGGTGAATCAAGCACTGAATAATAATTCAGAAGCAGAAAAATGTTACCGAAATGCATTAAAACAACGACCTGATTATGCCAACGCCCACTATAATTTGGGTCAAATACTACAAAGTAAAGGCCTAATCGACAATGCCATCGAGCACTATCTACTGGCAATAAAATTCCAACCAAAATATGTCAAAGCTTTAAACAATCTCGCAATGCTTTATCAATCTAAGGGATATAACAATAAAGCGAAAAACTACTATCTTAGCGCAATAAAATTGTCGCCGAGTGATCCTGAAATTCTAAACAATTATGGCTTCACCCTTTATAGCAACCACGAATATCAGGGTGCACTCGAGTCATTCAATAAAGTGCTGAAAATCATTCCTGAATTTCACGATACTTTTCTTAATATTGGCTTGGTTCTACAAGCGACAGGAGACCTGGAGGCTGCAAAAATATATTTCCAGAAAGCGAGTAAAAATCCACGCTTGGCTTTTCAAGCTAATCATAATATTGCGCATCTAGAATTAAGTCGCGAAAACTATGCACAAGGCTGGGATTATTATCGGTTTCGGCCGAGTACTCGCGGTAACAACCAGGAAATCCCAATTAATGTTACAGGGAATGGAAATTCGCAGCGAATATTACTCGTTAAAGATCAAGGCATCGGCGATGAACTATTTTTCTTGCGTTTTCTTCCTGAGCTACAAAAGCAGGTGAGCGAAATAGCCTATTATTGTGATGAAAAGCTTCAACCTCTGTTATCGAGAAATCTATCTAACTGTGAATTTCTCGCAACCATGCCTGATAAAAATAATTTCGACACAGTAATACCCATTGCTGATCTACCTCGATTTGTTTCGCATCAATCTGATATACCTTTACCAGTAAAATTACAACCAGAGTCATCACGCTTAGATGAAGTTTTTTTGCATCTCCCCAACAACAAATTACCCAACATCGCAGTCACATGGCAGGCGGGGATTCAAGGTGACAATAAGCTCTTCAAACGAATTCCACCCGATGAACTTGGCCATATGTTATCCAATATCAATGCAAATATCATCATCCTACAACGCAATCCAAATCCTAAAGATATTAAATTACTGGAGAAAGGGTTAAAACGAAAAGTTTTCAATTATTCATATATCAATGAGTCATTGGATAATACACTTGCGTTTCTTTCAATTGTTGATAGTTATATTGGCGTCAGCAACACCAACATGCATCTCATGGCAAGCTTAAGAAAGAACGCATTTGTATTTATTCCACATCCACCTGAGTGGCGGTGGTTATATCAAGGAGACAGCAGCCCCTGGTTTCCCGAATTCAAACTCTACCGGCAAAACGTGGCCGGGCAATGGGAAAAAGCTTTAAATCTTTGTCACGACAGCCTGAATTCATTATATAACTAATTGTTGTATCGACGAATTCTTTGCAGGCATTTCTCGGCACGGCCCATGCATTCTGTATTAAAAACAAACGCAATATGATTGGAGACTGCAATGTTACGTGTATTTATTGGCTACGACCCAAGAGAATCCATCGCTTATAGTGTTTTATCGCATAGCATTCAACGCCGGGCTTCTGAGCCTGTATCAATTACGCCGTTATCGCTCAATCAACTAAATTCTATTTACCATAGAGAAAGAAATAGTCTGCAATCCACCGACTTTTCTTTTACACGTTTTTTAACACCCTATCTCTCTAACTATGAAGGGTGGTCTGTTTTTATGGACTGCGACATGATTGTTCTCGACGACATAAAAAGTCTATTTGCGATGGCAGATGATAGATACGCTGTCATGGTTGTAAAACATAACCATGTGCCGGAAGAAGAAACAAAATTCCTGGGCGCACCTCAAAGTAAATATGAAAAGAAAAACTGGTCAAGTGTCATGTTGTTTAATAACGCTAAGTGTAAGGCACTCACGCCAGAATATATAAATTCAGCCACAGGCTTGGAGCTACATCAATTTAAATGGTTAGATTCAGATGACAACATTGGCGAAATTCCGCATAAATGGAATCACCTTGTGGACTACGATAAACCAGATCCAAATGCTTCACTGGTTCATTACACCACTGGAGGCCCCTACTTTAAGGAATACACAGATTGCGAATATTCCAAAGAATGGCAAGATGAATTAAGTAGCATGAAACATTGTGAGCAAAGAAAATGATTACTGCAGAAAAAACTCAAAATACGGAACCTACTCCAATAGTTAATGAAGAATTATTGAATTTTTTAGATTACACAATTCTCCTACTCTCACAAGCCAATACCGCAGATGAGATAGATCTGATTATGGATGATTTTATGTCTGAGGACATAATTCACGTTTTTTCTAAAAACAGTCTATTTTTTAACATTATCCCTATTGTCTGGCTAAATACATACAAACGCGTTATCCACGCCAACGTTAATCGTGATTTTCCACTGAAACTATTATGGCTTCCTATTCTGTTTAAAAATTTAGGCTGGGAAATCCATGGTAATAATGAACTACAAATGATTCACGGTGAAGCACTCAACAACCTTGAAGAAGATTTATCATTATTCAATATGCTAAATATTCTTTTCCTGGAAGGATTGCTCGGCAAATTTTCCAGTGCTTATAGTAATTTCAATCGTATGTGCTCTAAACTGACACTCACAGATCAAGAGAAAGCCGACCTGGACAATATTAAAGCTGATGTACGTGCATTAGGGTGGTGATAAAAACCGAATATAGGAGGACATCGCCTGAAAAACTATTTACAAATTTACTGGATACGAATTAGGTCGAAAAATTGTTTAGGTATTTCCCATATTAGAGTAAATAGTCTTTAAATAGCCGCTCATTTCAGCGTATGGAGTTTTATGTTAATGCCTAGCAAAATCAGTTTCATCAATATGGCGTCAACAGAACAATTTAATCAAAATGTCGTCATCGAAAAGCATGACCAAGAGCGTCTTGAAAAAAAGATGTTAGACTCTTGCGAAAAACTCCGCTTATCACATTTAGATCATCCTATATTGATACATCTAGAAACCATGGCAAAATGCAATGCAGAGTGCAATTTTTGTCCATACACTACAATGGATAGAAAAGATGTGAAGATGTCTGATGAACTTATAGAAAAAGTAATCTCAGACCTTAGTGACTTACCCGTAAATGATCGTTTTCAAATAAATCCATATAAAGTCAGTGAACCCTTTTTAGAGCCTAGGTTATTCGATATTCTCAAATTAATACTTGAGAAACTCCCTAATGCATCCATTGGTTTTATTACCAATGGCTCTCCTTTAACAGAAAAAAAAATCCAAGAGCTTTCGTTTTTAGATCATAAACGGTTTGCGCCTATCAAAATTTCTCTTAACACGTTAGATCCCATCGAATATGAAAACGTGATGAAAATACCTTTGGATAAAACCTTGAGACGACTTGATGTATTGCACTCATACGTATTAAGGGGAATACTAAAAATTAGTATCAATATTACTCGTGTTGCAGATACACCTCAAACCGATCTCGATTTTCTAAACCTTGTTAATCAACGTTATCCACTATTTATTCCATACATCAATAGAAGAAATGACTGGATTGGAACCATTGATCACGATGAGAAAAAGCATCAAATACCAAATGCACCATGTTTGCGCTGGTTTGACTTATCAATTACTGCAACCGGAAAAGTGGCAAAATGCTGCATGGATGGGAATGCTGATTATTCAAAAGGCGATGTTAACAATCAACACGTACTTGATATATATCGTCAGACTAAATTAGAAATGTTACGCCTGTATCTGCCTAATAGAAAAACGACTGAGAGTCCGTGCAGTACGTGCACTTATCTAAATTAGATGCTGCATTTACATATCATACACATAACAAGATAGCGACAACCCGTTGGAGAAAACTATGTACACACGAGAAAATCCAAGTGCGAGATATACAGAATTGTTGAGTCAGTATCAACAACTGCACACAGAAGGTGAGAAAAATCTTGGTCTAGCACCGGAGAATACGTTTCCTGGGCAGAGTTTGCTTACACAAGCCTCTATAATAAAAAAGCTTATCGATGCAACTGGTGCAAAAACCATTCTGGATTATGGTGCAGGAAAAGGAAAACAATATCTACCACGTCCGGTACAGGTAGATGGTGAAGCTAAGCAATACACTAGCATTCAACATTATTGGGGAGTAGACAGCATCACCTGCTATGATCCCTGTTATCAGCCCTTTAATCAACTACCCTCAGAGAAATTTGATGGCGTTATTTCTACCGATGTACTTGAGCATTGTCCTGAAGAAGATGTTGAATGGATTATTGATGGATTATTTTCATTCTCAAATTTATTTGTTTTTGGGAATATTGCATGTTACCCCGCCAAAAAACATCTCCCGAACGGGGAAAATGCACATTGTACAATAAGACCCGGTGAATGGTGGCAGGAGCACATAAAAAACGCCGCTAACAGATATCCCGATAGGGTATTTGAGTTTTTATTGGATGTGCAAATAGGAAACGGCCCCAAGATTCAGCGGCAACGTATAGCAAATTTCGAATATTCTTAAACATAAGACTCATTGTAATGAATAATCAAGCATGCTTCTTCAGGAAAAAAAATCTATTCATACGCAGATTTTTACATTCTCAAAGTGAATAATTCAGTACGAAACAACCAACTCCAAGAGAGCCGATAATTCGATTTAAAATACTACTTCCCCTAATTTACCTTTTATAACAAAGCATATTCACCATTAGATAAGGGAGATATTTACGCTTGCCATTTGTAGTTTCTACCATTGCAGCGATATTATTATCAAAGTAAATGTTATCACCTGAAATTTCTACAATCTCGCCTTGCACATTTGTAGAGTAACAAGCATGATCACATTCCAAGCCTGGAAATAATTCTATAATACCTCTCCAAGAAAAGCGGAAATAGTCGTCAGGATAGGCGTGATATCGCCAGACCCAAGGGACCGAAATATACAAGACCCCGCCAGGCTTAAGTAAGCGCTGTAGGTTCTCTGCCATGACCCAGGGCTTTTTTACATGTTCCAAAACAGAGCAACATATTATCAAATCAAAATATTCTTCTTGTAGCTCACCGATATCCGTAGTTAAGTCTTGAATAATATCTACACCCTTTCCATTTTCCATATCCAAACCAACATACTCATTCGCATGGTAGATATTTCGAAAACTCGAAGTGTTTCCATAATCTTTACTTCCAACCTCCAGAACTGCGCCTGTTACATCATTAGACAAGTAATGTTCCAAATAAATAATTTGATTCGCGTCTCCCATTTTCCCTCCTAGACCTTTCCAACCTGTAATAAATATTGTCAGTGTTGACCTGAACCGAGTGTAGAAACATAAACTAGTATACAAGTGACAAACATGTAAAAATCTAAATCCAATCTTTTCATAATACTAAACATAAGTGGCGCGTTCACACATCTGGGTCGGATGATGGAAATATGCAATATAAACACCATTGAATGATAATTTGTAATTTGTGAATTTAATGTGCCCCTAGATAAAATCACTTCTATTCTACTATCGTCTTGAAGTACATCATAACTTGCCACTAATCCAGCCACTATAATGGCATGATGCATGCTTTTTCTAAGTAACGTTACATTCATCATAAAAAGGATAAACAAGGTGTTCGAAGAAGTTTGTGAAGACTATATGCGCTGGTATTTTGATGAAAAAATTTGGAAGAACGTGAGTTATCGCGGCATTAGAACACTTAAAAATGTTAGTGACATGTGGAATTATCAAGAGATTTTTCATGCACACAACATTGGTTGGGTCATAGAAACAGGAAGCAGACATGGCGGTTCAGGGCTTTTTTTTGCTGACACGTTAGAAGCAAAAAATGCTGAAGGAAAAGTCATCAGCATAGATATTGACTCAGACTCAAACTATGCCCCCTTACATCCACGTTTGGAGTTTCTAATTGGTAGTAGTTGTTCTCCTGAAATAGTAAATGAAATTAAATCTAGAATACCGGAACATAGAATGGAAAAAATATTCATGATTTTAGATTCAGACCATACAAAGCAACATGTTTTAGATGAGTTAAATACACTTGTTCCATTGTTAAAGAGTGGCGACTATCTTATTGTTGAAGATAGCTGCGTAAATGGGCATCCAATATATCCTAATTTCGGAGAAGGCCCATGGGAAGCAATAAAGGAATATATAAAACAGAATCCAAGTGAATTATCAGCAGACAAAAAAAGAGAATCAAAGTTCGGCTTTACTTTCGCACCTGATGGATTCTATATAAAGCTATAATTTTTTAAATTTTAATACATGAAAATTTGAAATTTCATGAATATTGAAATACACATTAATGTTATTAAACGAGACACATGAATTCTATTTATCACCTTTTAAACAATACAAAACATCATTATTAATTAACAAAGAAAGTGTACATGAATATCTTGTGGCTAATTAGACATAATATTGAAACTAAAGACGGAAAATACACATCCAACACTGCCAGTGTCAGATATCGATGTTTAATACCTGCTTTTCAACTACTACACCAAGGACATCAAGTTCGTGTCTTTGCAGTGGAAGGGTGTGATAACGATGTTTTCAAAAAAACAATAAATAAAATTGATGTGATTATAGTATCTAAAGTGGATTATGTTAAAGCTGAATATTTAATTTCAATTGCTAAACAATCTGGAAAAAAAATCATCATTGATTTTTGTGATGTACATTTTGACAAAAATGAGTTTATGGAGCCATTGAATAGAATAACCAAAAACATCGACCTAATTGTAACCAGCACACCAAAAATGAAGGAAATTACTTCACAATATTTTTCTAATCCTATAGTCGAAATATCTGATCCCTATGAGGGCACAAGAAAATCCCCTATATTTTCACCTAAAAGGGCATTGCAATTACTTTGGTTTGGTCATATCACCAATATAGAGACAATTAATCCGTTAGTTCTTAGTTTACCAAATGCTAATTTCCAGCAACCAGTCGAACTCAAGATAATTTCGTCAGAACTCGCCAATATTAGGGAATCTTGCGCCAGTTACAACACTTTGCATGACGGAAAGGTTAAACTAAAATTTTCACTTTGGTCTGTCAATACCGTTTGGCGAGCACTTTGTTCCACTGATATTGTTGTTATTCCCAGTAATGACGAAAAAAATAATAGTGTAAAAAGTCCAAATAGGTTATTTGAATCGTTGTGGGCAGGTAAAATGGTAGTTGCTCATCCAATTCCAACATATTCAAAGTTCAAGGATTACGCAATAATTGGGAGTGATATAGTAGAAGGTATTTCTCAATGTTTATCCCATTCAGAAAACGAGATAACAGATCGAATATCAGCCGGACAAGTATATATTAAAAAGCACCATAGCCCTTCAGTGATAGCTAAACAATGGGAAACGGCTTTGAAATCTCTTTGAATATCGAATAAAACATTTATACTAATGTTAGTGGTAATTCTACATAACTATACTATATTTTTCACGCTCACTTTCTGGATACTACAGACCATAATAATTCATTGCTAGTGGATTTAAGTGAAGATCGCATCTTGAGCAATTCCCGATCAATTGATTAATCACAATGGATAATTCAGATTATTACCCGAAACGACGCATTGAGAACTTGTCAACATTTGGGAGCATTGAATGTTTCCGAACAAAGACAATATCCCCTGCAACGGGAATGTACATTGCACGATAAGAGCTGACCAATGACGAGTTCAACGGCAACGTATTTCGATTTTTAATCTACTATCAAAGGAATGAGCAATAATGAAAGTTAGTAGTGAAGAACATGTGATCTACAAATTAATGAATACACCAATATATGACTATCCCTATCCACATTTTCATACAGAATCTATATTCGACAATGAAACCTATAGAGAAATTTTGAGAAACATACCGGATGATGATAATTATATGGCACTCAATGAAACATCACGTACCGGGGCCGTCACATTAGACCCAAACAAAACGACAAAAAAAATAGATTCATATAAAGATCGATTCATAATTGAAATGGAAACAGCGAGTTTAATAAAACTTCCAGAACATAAACGTGATTTTTGGGTTCAATTTAGCGAGTGGTTTTTAGGTGAGTATTTTCTCAATTCACTTTTAATAAAATTCAAACCATACATTGAAAAAAGAATGATGGGATACCAGGGACATAAAAAGGTTAAGGCTACGGGCTTGATCACACGGGACAAAACCGGATATTCAATTGGCCCTCATACTGATGCTCCGCGAAAACTGTTAACTCTTCTGTTCTACTTACCAGCCAATAACGATTTATCCCACTTGGGAACATCGATATATAAACCCAAAGGGGAAAGATTCATCTGTGAAGGTGGTCCTCACTATAAATTTGATAGATTCAACAAAGTGATAACAGCTCCGTTTTCCCCTAACTCCCTCTTCTGCTTTTTTAAGACGAATGACTCTTTCCATGGAGTAGATCTTATTACTGATGAAAATATAGAGCGGGATTTACTTATCTATAATGTAAATATTCTAGATACCTAATAGACTTAGAAAGCGATGATTTGAGAACCAGTCATCGCTTAACGCAACCGATTACGTTACCGATAAAATATGTAATTACCCACACCTTCAAACGCGCCTTCTTTTCTCAAATATTTATTCACTTGTTCATCCGAATAGGTAAATCCTTCTTCTAGCATGTATCGAACAATTTCCCGGTGCGGATCCAAGTTGGTATTTATCTCAATAAGAACAGACTTCAATTCTGGTCGCTTTAGTGTCTCTTTTCCACCAGCTATCACTTTTTCTTCAATACCATCCACATCAATTTTTATGTGCTGAGGCATAGGTATAACTTGCATATTAACAAGGTCATCTATTGTTGTAGAGTAGGCTCCTTGCACATACGATGCGTTAAACGGCTCATGTTTAAAGTCGATCGCCTCTCCAAAATTGTGACATGATCCCCCAGGTTTAAACTGGCTTAAATTTAGATCACCAAATCCACTTTTTTCTGCTACTGCTACGGGGAATGCTTTAGCGGTGCCTTGAAGATTGTTAATGAAGATATTTTTATTCAATAGTGCAAAATTTGAGGACTCTGGTTCAAATGCAAAAACTTTTACACCATAAACTTTAGCCGCGACTATTGTGTACATTCCAACATTTGCACCAATGTCTAACAGAACATCATCACTCGAAAAACCGTTAATCCATTCCAATGTATCAGGCTCTTTTGTCGTCAACGATTGGGCTCTCCATAACGTCATCCGGTTTGGAGACGAAAATCGTAATCTCTGCCCTTGATAGTCCAGTTCTGCTACAGGATTAATATTTTCAATTTCTTCTATTGATAGGCCCATAAGAATCTCCAAAATAGCCGAGCTACCGAAACGAATATGATGTTCGATGCGTCAAATGTTAGTGAATATTAGATGTTGGTTGCTAGTTTAGTGCCATAAGTTGACTGAAGTACGTTTAAGGTTAAACCTGACTACGTCGCTATCAAATAATGGGGATAAACGATACATATAAGGAAATAGAAAATGCTTAGCAAAATGGCCTGGATGTGATTAAACCAATTCCAGACTTCATAGAAAATGCAAATATCGCATACGAAAGTGGTGACTTTCTGCTCGCGGAGGATTTGTACAAAGAAGTACTTGATATATCTCCAAACAATATCGAAGTGCTGCTAAAATTAAGTTTTTTGTACATAACGTCTGGAAAATATGACAGCGCTATTCCCCTTCTCACTAACGCAATAAATCTTGAGCCAAACAACCCTTATAGTTACTACAATTTGGGTTATGCATATCAACAACAAAAAGAACTCCACCTGGCAATTAACTACTACACGGCTGCGATATCCCTAAAACCTGATTTCTCACTCGCCATGAACAATCTTGGTGTTTCCTACCAACATCTAGGAGACATAAGAAATGCAAACAAGCACTTTAAAAAAGCTATTGAAAATAATTCAAATTGTTTTGATGCATATTTTAACTATGCACAATCCCATAAGTTTTCTGATGAAGACAATCAAATTATCAAAATACTTGAAGGAAAATCGAATCTCCCATCAATTTCAAAACAAGACAAAGTTAAAATTCATTTTACCTTGGGTAAGGCATATGACGATTTGGGGAGTTTCAAATTCGCATTCGACAATTATAAGCAAGGAAATTCATTCAAAAATCACGGTTTTAACATAAAAAATTATAGCCATTATATCGATAAAATAATTGATGTATTTGATAATGATTTAATTAGAACTCTAAAATTAAATAGACAAGAAGAGCAAAATTTTATATTCGTGGTAGGTATGCCTCGATCTGGAAGCACCCTGATTGAACAGATCATTTCATGCCACCCCAGAGTTCATAGCGCTGGAGAGATCGGATTTATTGGAGAAATAGTTGATGAAGTTTCAGACTTATTAAATTCAACAGAATCTTACCCAAGTTGTTTATCAAATGCCCAAAGTTCCGTTTTGGAGGACATATCGAATAAGGTATTAACATTAACAAAAACACAATGTGATTTTGCTGAATATATCATTGATAAATCACCAGTGAATTTTTTACACATTGGCTTAATTAAAATACTTTTTCCTAACAGTATCGTGATTCACACACAAAGAAACCCCATTGCCACTTGCCTTTCATGCTATTTTCAGAATTTCGAGACACAACATCAATACTCGTATGACCTACGTACACTAGGGCAGTTTTATACCCAATATCAACGATTAATGAACCATTGGAAGAAGTTGTTCACGAACAATATTATTGACATAAAATATGAAGATTTGGTTTTAAATCAGGAAGAAAAAACGAGAGAATTAATTTTAGATTGTGGATTGGAATGGTTTGATGATTACCTAAGCTTCTATCGTTCTAAGAATATTATAAGCACGGCAAGTAAATGGCAAACACGACAACCAATTTATCATTCATCTGTGAACAAACATCAAAATTATCTTGAGTTTTTAGAAGATCTCATCCATGAGTTGGACATGCTTAACAAATAGCACTTTAACCAGCGCTATATGCATCTCGCGCTTTCTTTCCATATTTAAGCGATGCGTGTGAACTCAAGCATCGCTCTTTTTCTAAGTTTGCTAGATTAGCAAGCTCCCCGTTTATATTTAGTATTTCTTGAATCAATTTTTCATCAGTATGGGATAAAGAAGAATTAGAGCTTTGCATAGATTTAAATAGTTGATCTCTTTCTTCTTGAGCCTCGGTAACCTTATCCCAATCCCCATTATTTGATAATTCTAACATCTGATGAGTAATAGCAAGTGCATCATTCAGTCTGTTCATATATTTTAGACCTTTATTTGATCTTCTACGCTATTTTTAGATGTTAAGTTCTGAGCATCTAAAGTGTCAGCACCCTGCATGTCGGTGGGAATCTCTAACCAAGCAGACTTTATGGTTGTTAAAAGATCAGTCACTTCATCCAGAATGGCTTCATCATTCTTCGCGTTAGCTTCAACCAATCTTCTTTCCATGTAGTCGTATAAGTTATCCAGGTTCGCTGCAATTTCTCCCCCTTTGTCATTATCCAGGCTCATTCGAAGCCCCTCGATTATGGAAATCGCCCAGCTGATGTAATTACCTTTATTTGCAATCTCCTTTCTCTGCATAAAACCTTTTGCAGCGGAGATTTTTTCAAGTGCGCCTTCGAGTAGCATAGTAATCAATCTATGTGGAGTTGCGTATGAGGCACCCGATTGAACACTGATTTTGCCATACTCTTTTAACGCACTCTGCGTTTTGGCAGAACTCATAACTTAACTCCTCTTAATACATGTTCAATTTAATGCAATCTATTATTTCTTGCCTATCGAAATATTCGATATTGAATCTAATTGGCTTGATAGAAAACTACTTGTTGAATTTAGCTTAGCAACTAGCGCGTCCATCGCACTGAACTGCTTTATATATCTCTCTTCCAACTTTTCTAACCTCAGTGTTAAATTTTCTCTTTGTTGCTGTATATCTTCAATTGAAGCATTAAGTCCATTCGATTTTGCTTCTATAAAACCATCACTAGCGAGAAAGCTGTCTAATAAACGGCTGAGAGAGGTAATATTTCCACCGAACACTTCAATTCCCGATCTCTCTCCCACAGATCCGCCTGTGATATTCAAAACAAATCCAGCATATAAACCTGTACCAGTCATGCTTTGGCCATCAAAGGTTGCCGCTGCTCCACCAATTGTTCCTGCGCCACTTACACCAGTATTAGCGGCAGCATCGACATTTATATTGAAGGATGTACTCAATCCAGTTGCAGAAGTTGTCACTTCCACCGAAGAATTACTACCATATTTGTTTGATGTGATAGTAAATTGACCAGTTGCCCCACCGCCTTCAGTATATGCGACGACGACACTCGCACCCGCAGAAACAAGGTTAGCATCACTATTTATTAACGTTTGTAGATCAACCGCCATTGCTTGACCGGCTAGAAGAGTGTCATTTCCATTATCAGTATAATAATTGGAATTGGCTAATGAGAGTAAATTAGTCGCAACGCCATCAACACTGAGTTGCATACTATGAACACCCACCAAATCAAACATAGTTGGTGGCGCAATAGCAAAAGTCGGTGCCATATGAGCACCTTGTGTTGGCATTTGCGTAATATTTACGCCATAAGTACCTGCCCCGATATTATCTGTAACACTCAGAATATCGATGTTTAAGTCACTAGTCTTGGCGGCCCCACCTGCCAACAAATGCTTAACTTCATCAGGTTTGCTGGACAATGCTGCAGATAATTTAGTCGCATCGTATTCAAATGTTCCATCTCTGGCGGTTAATATTCCAATACTTGCCAGTGAATTAAATTCTGACCGTGGATCATCAGTTAAACTATTTAGTACATTGCGCACTTGAGTCACAACACCACGAACAGTCGGGTCCCCTATCAAAATTCCTGAATTACCATTCTCACTATCATAAAATGAAGTCTGATTAACGATAGACATTAGCGTGTTGTATCCATCCACAAACTCCTGGACAGCACTTTCCACTCCTGATGTATTTCTGTCTACCGTAAGTGTTTTTGTTGCACCCGGATCCGAGTCTTTTAAATTTAATGTAACATCTTCTATAACGTCCGTTATGGTATTCGAAGAATTCTGAATATTAACACCATCAATAGATAATAAAGCGTCTTCGGCAGCTTGAGTATATGACATACTATTAACCACACCAGCGCCCGAATCGTTGGTAGGGTCATATGCAAAAGTTGATAGACCTGAAGCATTCTGCTCGTTACCGTCACTATCTGTACCCGCCTTTACAGTTACATTTATTGCACTCGCTTCACCCGTTTCAGATGACATTACCAATTGATAACCGGAACCAGAATTAATGATGCTTGCAGTAACACCAATATTGGCACTATTAATCGCGTCGCGAATACCTTCCATACTGCCATCAGTTATATCTATTTCCGTACCAGAGTTTGTATTACTTACATCTTCAGAGAATCCGGTTTCAGCCCCAACTCCATCGTAAGCGTATGTTCCGAACTTTACGACAAGCGTTCCTGTACCAACAACTGTAGTTTTATCGGCAATTGCTGTAGAAACAATTTTTTGTGATTGTGCGAGTTGATTAACTTCTATATCGTAGGTTGCTTCCAATGCACCGTTAGATGCCGAAGCGGAAAAAATTGATGTACTGGACGACGTGGCAGTATAACTGTTAAATGTGGAGGTGAGTCTTAGCTTAGAAAATGTTCCTTGAAAATCAGACAGCGCACTTTTAACAGCACTAAGAGCTGAGAGTTTCGCTTCATAAACCGCTTCTTTTCGAGTTAATCGAATTTCTTTGGCGGCACCTTCGGCTTCTATAAGTCCAGAAACAAGCCCTTGAATATCAAGCCCGGACCCTATACCTAATGATGAAATAGCAGCCATAGCTTACACCTCTATGGTTATTAAATAGTTTGTTTCGTTCGAATTAGTTGAGATATTTCCATTAATAACAAAAGCAACTATCAAGCCATTAATCCGCATTTCTCACAGGTTTGTGGTAATGTCGCGCAGAGATTTGTTTTCACAAAGTATTTTCTGACTAAGTGGAATACTCATTGTATTTCCAAAGGAAGAAAAAACTTTGTGGCATCAAAGATCAAGCAAGATTTCATAAATCCTGTGAGAAATGCGGATTAAGCATGATCTTCTATGATCATTCCTTTATTCATTTCTAAATTTTTTAATAATCGCAATACTTCTTCCGACGGTATCTGACGCAACACATTGTTATCCTTATCCGTGAGCTTAACCACCGTTTTTCCCGTTTCCTTGTCGATAGAGAAATTGATGTTTCTCTCGCTTGCTGTTACAAATTCGTTCAATCTGTTTACCGCTGCTTCTAATATATCTATCGAAACTTTCTCTTCCTTTAGTTCAGAAAGTTGAATTTCTTCATTTCGTACGCCTGGTTCACGATCTTTTTGTGTGCTTTGTAAGCTTTTGGGCTTTAATTCAACATGAACTTCGCTAACTGGAGATAACGAATCAGAAAACGCCCAAGTATCAGGAGTTAAATTACCAAATGAGGGTTTTACCGAAATCGTCATGTCTCATACCTCTTACCAAGCGTAATAAAGGAGCGGAATAAATTTTCCGCTCCTTTGATTAGCTCTAGCCGAGCAAACTTAATACATTTTGTGGTATTGAATTCGCTTGCGCTAACATTGCCGTACCTGCTTGTTGCAAGATCTGCGTCCTTGTCAGCTCTGCAGTTTCGACCGCGAAATCAGCATCTCTGATCCTCGATCGAGCAGCACTCAAGTTTTCCACACTGGTTTCCAGGTTAGAAATGGTTGAAGAAAAACGACTCTGCAACGCACCAAACTTCGCTCGTTGATTACTCACTTGCGAAATCGCTGCATCGACAATTGACATCGCTAGGTTAGCACCGGAAACTGTCGAAATATCAACATCGGCCACTTTCTGCAACGTAGAAGCTTCTGCTGCAGCAGATACCACCATGCCAGCACTACCAGAAACTGTAAAGGCTTTATCTGAGTCGAATGTCACCTGTCCAGTAACACGAGCACTATTAACGTTAGTATCTGCCGCCAAAGCTACAGTCGCAGCGCCAGCCGATACCGTTACTATCCCTGCATTGGAAAAAGCAGTATCCAATAAATTGATATCTTTGCCATCATAATTTGTCAAGGTGATGCCAGATCCATCAGCTTTTAAGCTTGCAACCACACCGGTTTTCGCTTGATCATCATTAAATGCATTTACTGCTTGAGACAATGCATCGGTGCCTGTAGTCGCATCAATTTTAAAACCGATCTCAACCGCTGAACTATTCTCTGAAGTCATCGTAAAACGATAAGTTCCAGATGCTGCAAAACTAACATCAGTTTGAGTGATCGCAGAAGCTGTCACACCTGTACTATCCAATTTAAGATTAACAGCTGCAGCAATTGTCTCTGCAGTATCACTTGCCGCATAGCCAATTGTAGCTGTACCTCCAGATCCACTAACGATCACCGTACCGGCATTAGCAATTCTTGATGCCCCAGCGACTGAGTCATCTTGCCCGGTAACACGATAATCACCATATTGATCCGTTTTAAAGTTAGCCGTTGTGGCAACAATAGTTTCATTGGCATTAGCACCAACCTGAAACAAGGCTGTACCAAACGTTCCATCTAGTAGTTTCTGCCCATTAAACTCAGTCGCTTTTGAAATACGATTAAGTTCAGCAGTTAACTGACCAACCTCAAGTTGCAGCGCTGATCTATCTGATGCAGAGTTAGTTGCATTTGCAGATTGCACAGATAGTTCACGAACACGTTGCAAGATATTACCAACTTCAGTTAATGCCCCCTCGGCAACTTGTGATAGAGATATACCATCATTTGCATTTCGAGCTGCAACGGTTAAACCACGGACCTGTGATGTAAACCTTTCAGAAATAGCCAAGCCTGCAGCATCATCCTTTGCGCTGTTAATTCGTAGGCCAGAAGATAAACGTTGCAATGCGGTAGCTAAACCACCTTGAGACTTGTTTAGATTTCGTTGAGAGTTCAACGACATGACATTAGTGTTAATAATTTGAGGCATTTACATGTCTCCTAACAATCTTAACGATACGCTGTGCATAGCGTACGCATTAAGCTCATTTTTCAGCGGATATATTTCTACACAATAACGAAATATTTACCGCTCCCGAAAAACTTATCGGCTACCTTCAATAAATCTTAACAAGCTACCATCATTAATCACAATCTAGTTCATAAAACAAACATAACATATTGATATGAATATTTAATCAAATAAAAGATCGATACAAAGATCCTCCCAGTCTTTGCCATTTATTCCGACTCAACAAAAGAATTCTGGCAATAATATTGCTGTTAATCGGAAAAGTATTGCCGCTGTCATAACCCTATATAGCTTTGCTACGGATTAATCTATTGAACGAAAATTTACAGCTACAAAAAGGATTGAAAAGCCATCAAACTGGAGATTTCATCAATGCTCAAAAACTTTACCAGGCAGTAATTAGGAGATCACCTCAGAACACAAGCGCCCTATTTCTACTTGGCACTCTCTATGGGCAAATGCAGCAATATACAAAATCAATCGCCGCACTATCGAAAGTCGTCGAGCTGAAAAATATTCATGAAGAAGCGTACAGAAATCTCTCTTTTGCTTATGAATTAAACAACCAAGTATCACAAGCAATATCGATACTTGAAAAAGCAATAGAATATCTTCCGCATTCCAAATATCTTCACAACGATTTGGGAGATCTCTACAGAAAGACAGGAAAACTCACTCAGGCAATCGAACAATTCCAAACTGCTCTAGCACTTGATAATGACTTCGAAGCAAGTGTTGTCAATTTAGCAATATCACTGTCTAAAGAAGACACTTTTGAACAAAGTGAAAAACTCTTTAAAAAAGCGTTATACCTAAATCCAACCAATGCGAATACATTGTCAAACTACTCTGCACTACTGAATCTACGTGAAAACTATGAATCCTCGAAAGAATATGCACAACGTGCGTTATTGATTAATGCAGAATATCCAGAAGCAATGAACAATCTTGGATACGCCTTACTCAAACAAGATAATTTAGCATCTGCAATAGTTGAGTTTCAAAAAGCGATCAATTTAAAACCTACTTATATTGATGCTCATAATAACCTGGGTTTTGCTCTTCATCTTAAGGGCGAATTTTCAAAGGCGTTGGAAATATTTGATAAAGCGATTGCTCTTTCTCCAAAAAATGTAAACGCCCACTTTTACCGTTCATTTACTCACCTTCACCGTGGTAATTTTTCAGTCGCTTGGGATGACTATGAATACGGACTAATTAATCAGGAGCGAGAAAGCAGAGTTTTTCCATTCGAAAAATGGAATAAGCAGAATAACAATTCTGTACTTCTAATAACCGCCGAACAGGGTATAGGTGATCAAATAATGTTTTCCTCATGTCTACCTGACCTGTTAAAAGTGCATAAAAATGTCATTTTGGAATGTGAACAACGGTTAGCACCGTTATTCAAAAGAAGCTTTCCAGATATAGAAATCATTGGCACTCATCAAAACAGTGATATTCATTGGCTGAAAGACTATTCGAAAATAAAATACCATTTGTCAATCGGAAGTCTACCATTCTTCTTTCGACGAAAGTTTGAAGATTTTTCTCACTTGGCCCACTACATCCGCTCAAACAAGGAAAGTATTCATAAGTGGAAGAACCGATACAAGGAAACCGGAGTTGGACTAAATGTCGGCATTTCATGGAAAGCAGGGATTAAAGTTGATCATGAAAAACGTAGTTTAAATTTGGAAGATTGGTTACCAATATTGCGCACAACTGGTATCAATTTTATCAATCTCCAATATGGAAATGTTGAAAAAGAAATAGAGCAATTTAGAATAAAACACGGTATAACCATACATGAATGGAAAGACAGCGACTCGTTAAAGAATATTGATGATTTTGCGGCAAAAATTGCGGCCCTGGATTTAGTTATCTCTGTTGCCAATACGAATGTTCATTTAGCAGGCTCTCAAAATATTCCAGCCTGGAGTATCATCCCTCATGTTCCAAGTTGGAGATGGATGGACAAAGGAGAACATTCAGTCTGGTATGAAAGTGTAAAGCTATATAGACAAACAAACAATAACAACTGGAGCTCCGTCATAGAAGCTATAACTCAAGACCTAAACTCTTTAAATAGCGATGAGTGTAGATAATAAAGATAACCTATCAGATGCGCTAAAGTTACACCAATCAGGTGATTGGGAACTAGCGAGCATTGGCTACAAACAAATCCTGGATAACGACTTCTATCATCCTCAAGCGAATTATCTATTTGGTTTATTACTTAGTCAGCAAAAAGAGTATTCTAAATCGACAATTTATTTAGAACGTGCGATGCCTTATCTCACTGGCAATGCCGATTTAGCCAATGCGCTTTCCATAAATTATCAAAAAAATAGCCTGTTAGAAATTGCGCAAAATTATATTAACTCTGCCATAGAAATAAACCCACAATCTCCTCACTTCCATCACCGAAAAGCAAAAATTCTGATCGATCAGGAGAAATTCGTAGAAGCGATCAATCAAGCTTCGATTGCGATTAGCATTGACAAAAACTTTGTTCCCGCTTATCTCACTATTTCACATTGTTATCAACTCTTACAAAGACCGGATCGTTCGATTAAGTTTTTACTTAGCTCACTAAATAATGTGGCAGAAGGTCGCCAAAGAATACTTTTCAATTTAGTCGACTTATACATTGAAATAATGAAGTTCGATAAAGCGCAATCTCTCGTTAACACACTGAGCAAGACAGGAAATTACCATTCGGAATGTTATGCCTTGCAGGCAATAATTGATAAAGAGCTCAATCAACCCATTACTGCCATTGAAAACTTACAAGCATCGATTGCAGCAGATCCAAACAACATAATCGCAAACTGGAATTTGAGTTTAATACATCTTAAAAACAAATCATTCCAAGCGGGTTGGAAATTATATGACCTGGGTTTTTTAGTTAATCAACGATTCACAAAATCATACAAAAACATAAACATTTGGAAAGGAGAATCACTAAAAGAAAAGGATATATTGATTATAAATGAACAGGGAATAGGCGATGAAATTATGTTCTCACTGTTTTATGATGAAATTTATACCTCTTCCGCCTTGTGTACCATCATATGCGAACCCAGGTTAATAGATATACTAGAAACTTCATTTCCTGAAGCTGAATTTTGCAGTCGAGATGTGCAACTAAACAAGAATCAGGCTTATGATTTTGCCATAACTGCCGGTAGTATTGCGCAATATTCCGACTCAGATTTTACCCAAAAAAAAGTTTCGTTACAAATTCCTAAGAATTATATTCCGCCAAGCAAAATCAAGAAAAATGATAAACTTTTGAATATCGGATTCAGCTGGAAAGGAGGTACAAAGTATAAAGAGAGACTTCGTCGCTCTAGCCATATTCGAGACTGGAAGCCGATTTTTCACACACCCAATTGCCGTTTCTGGTGTTTGCAACCGTCAATGACAGAACAAGATCGAAAATTTCTTGACAAGTTTTCAAACAATAACATTTCCTATCTCGATAACGATGATCTGAATAATGATCTAAATTTTGTCGCAACTGTTATTAAGGAGATGGACTTGATTATCAGTGTAGATAATTCAGTGACGCATTTATCTGGCGCGTTAGAGGCAGAAACGTTGTGTCTGTTACCTTTCAGTTCTGACTGGCGCTGGGCATTTGATGATGCGAAAAGTTATTGGTACAAAGATGTAACATTGATAAGACAAAAGAATCCAGGCAACTGGAAAAGTGTTTTCGATGAAGCCCAAAAATTCTTATCCAATAAAATCAATCATTGCTTTTAAGTTTTTACATCTCATTGAAGATAATCCCTGCGGAAAGAACTGCAGGGATCAGTTATTGGTAAAGATCAACTACTGAAGCAAGCTTAGAACATTTTGAGGTATTTGATTAGCTTGAGCTAACATAGCAGTACCTGCTTGTTGCAGTATTTGTGTACGTGTGAGCTCTGCAGTTTCAACCGCAAAATCTGCATCCATTATTCGAGACCTAGCAGCACTGAGATTTTCAACTGCAGTTTCGAGATTTGATATAGTCGAACCAAATCGATTTTGCAGAGCACCAAATTTTGCTCGTTGAGAACTTATTTGCGCCAATGCTGCATCAGCAATTGTTAAAGCCAGATTCGAGTTGTCAACTGTTGAAATATCAATATCAGAAACTTTTTGAAGTATTGAGGCTTCTGAAGCAGCAGACATTACTTCTGTTGCTGAGCCTTGTATGGTAAATGCCTTAGATGCGTCGAATGTAACTTGACCCGATATAACAGCGGTATTCACATTAGTATCTGCAGCCAATACTAACGTTGAATTTGATGTTGCTAATGTCACTGCACCACTATTTGAAAAGCTAGTATCTTGAATAGTAACATTCTCTCCCGTATAGTGACTTAACTCAATCCCAGTACCATCTTCCTTAACGGTTGCTACCACGCCGGTCTTTGATGTTATATCATTAAATGCAGAGGCAGCAACAGACAATGCTTCGATACCGGTTGCTTCAGATATATTGAAACCAACTGAAACAGCACTGGTATTCTCAGAGAACACATCAAATTTATAAAAGCCTGACGCAGCAAATTTAACATCAAACTGGGTTAATGCCGAAGCCATCACCCCAGTATTTTCATTCGCAAGATTTACTGCTGCCGCAACAGCACTGGCACTATCTACACTAGAATAGGATATTGATGCTGTGCCAGAACCACCACTAATGGTTAGACTTCCATTTGCATCAAGACGATGAACGTTTGCGACATTATTGTCATAGCCTTGGATTCGGTAATCACCATATTGTTTGGTTTTAAAATTTCCAGTGGTCGCAACAATCGTTTGATTGGCGTTAGATCCAACTTGAAAAAGCGCCGTCCCGAAAGTTCCATCCAAAATCTTCTGTCCGTTAAACTCTGTAGAACGTGCAATACGATCTAGTTCAGCGGTTAGCTGGCTAACTTCGAGATTTAGTGCCGTTCTATCGCTAGGTGAATTCGTTGCGTTAATAGACTGCACTGCAAGCTCTCTCACTCGTTGCAAAATATTACTTGCTTCTTCTAAAGCACCTTCTGCCACTTGGGCTAAAGAAATCCCGTCATTTGCATTTCTTGCCGCTACTGTTAATCCTCTAACTTGTGACGTAAAACGCTCAGATATCGCAAGACCTGCCGCATCATCTTTCGCACTATTAATACGTAAACCAGAAGATAAACGTTGCAATGAAGTTTGTAACGCTCCTTGTGATCGATTTAAATTCCGTTGGGAATTTAAAGACATGATATTTGTGTTAATAATTTGTGGCATAACGATCTCCTAACACCTGGCAATGGTTATAAATATAAAATATTAAAATCAGTAATCCATTGCTGATTGTTTTATTTGCTAAGATAATTGCAACTGGCTTGCCAATAGTTGTTTTTCTATAACCATAAGCTTAAACATACGAAATTTGGCCGAAAACATTTTCTTTCAAGCAACTATTCATCGTGCCCCCTGGCAACTAAATTCCATATGCTAAATGCTACGGCAATATTTGCCGATCGAGCAACCAAGTAGAAACAGATTTAATTAAGAAATTTCAAAGAATCTAAATATTTCAGCTCTAGAACAATCAGATATAATTGAACAACGATAAATCTTGTATTTTCGTATAAGCGTTTTGTGCAGCTTGCAATCCGGTGAGTTGTAAATTCATTCGAGTTATGGCTTCTGCATAATCTAAATCTTGAATTGATGAAAGTGTTTCATTCATTTGCAAACTAAATGATTCATTAATTTCTATTTGCTTATCAACTGTATTCAGACGAGCACCAATACGAGATCTTACATCCAATACTCGTCCTAATGATTGGTCCATATCGGTTAACGCTCTATTCATTGCGTTATGAAATCGCGTTAAATCAGTATCTGAACCCTGCGAACTCGCAAGTGTATCTGAAAAGTTTTTTACAGTAGCAAATAGACTTTGAAAATTACTGGGATTAATATCAAACCCATCACCCGGATTAACAGAAATATAATTGCCAGACGCTGGTGGAAAAGGGCTAGTTTCGGTAATTGGAGGGTTAGTATCGATAACTGGCGTACCAGCTATTGATATTTTTATACCTAATGCATCCAATCCCTGTATAACAGCCCCTTCTTGATATGGAATTCCAACGTTCGCGCGAATTGCAACACCGCCCAAGTATGCGGCCTCAGTATTACCCGCGTTTGCAGCTGGAACGATTATGTCTCCTTGTCCATCGAGAACATAATACTCAAGTGGATCTTTTATATCACCAGATTGAGGAGGAATAAATTTCACTTGATAATTATCGGGGACGTACGTGCCGTATACCGTTCCAGGATCGACAATGGCAGTGCCTGTATTAGTCGCAAAATCATTAGTTTTGAAAGTACCATTTCCATTTTTGATACTTAAAAAGGTACCTTCACCGGAATCTCCCATGGCCACGGAGGTCGAACCGCTCATTTTAATCAGGCGCGCACCTTTGTCACCAAAATAACTATAATTTCCTGCCCCATCCACTGCAAATGGTTTTGTTTTCCCCTGATATCCTGCAAAAATATATTCACCGTTACTATCAGTTGCGTTGGATAGTGAAAGAACTTGATCGAGAAGCTGATCCACCTCTTCTTTAATAAATCGACGACTCTCAGCAGTTTGGCTGTCATTATTTGCATACACCATTAACTCCCTAATACGTTGAATGGCATTTCCAACTCCAACTAAACTACTCTCTTCTAGCGTTAATCGATTTTGAGCATAACCAGCATTAACTTGATACTGTTCATTTAAACCAATTGATTCTTGCAGATCCAAAGATCTCGCTGAACCATACGGATTATCTGATGGGGAAAGAATTTGCTTGCCTGTAGTTACCTGAAGCTGGGTTTCGCTTAGCATTGCTTGCTGGTTTAACATTGCTTCCAGTGATATTTTTGTGAGTAAGCTGGTAGAGATGCGCATAACTACCTCCTTATGGCGTTTATCAAAGTCTGAAACAATTCATCCGATGCGGCAATTACCTGTGCCGCTGCTGCATAAGCTTGTTGGTAAGTTAAAAGATTTGCTGCTTCTTCATCAAGATTAACACCAGATAATGAATCTTTGAGTTGTTGAGCTTGACTTAATAATGCACTCTGAGCCTCATACGAAAGATCAGCCTGATGTGTCAAATTTCCTACTAGTACAACAACCTCACTATAAGCATCGTGAAAGGAGGCACTTCCTCCGATCATTGTTCCCGCAAGTTGTAAATCAGCTAATAGTAGCGCATTCCTATTATCGCTGACGCCATTAATATTTCCTTCAACCAAGAAGATATCACCATCTTCAGGCACACCATCAACTACAACATCCCAACCATTAAATGATATTGGTGCACCAGCTACATAGGCGACACCAATAGCAGGAATACCGGCTCCTACCCCTGTAACATCAAAAACGTCTGCCGCTGCGGGAGAAGGCAAACCTCCAGAATTTCTAAATGTAATGGTAATAGGCTGTAGCAAATCAACGTTGGTATAGTCATTTATGGTTGCATCAGAAATTGATCCAAACCCTGAATTACTTGAGACATCCATCTCAGTGCGGAGCGGATGAGCAGCTGCGATCAAATTTGGGTCTGTAATGGCTACAGAGATATCACGGGAACCCTCTCGATTAGGGCGAAGAAGAAATTTATCATTAACAGCCGGTGTATTACTCAATTCGATATCCATACCATATATCGCATTAAAACGAGTTGGTGCAGGGCCGGATGCTACCGTTAATGTATCTAATTTATTTGTTGCAAGATTCCTTAAGATATAATTTGCACCGTCATAGGTAAGCTGATACTCATCAGTTGTTAAATTTTTTATGTCATTCAGGCGCACAGTTACCGTTTCAGCACTCACGTTATTAACACTTTCGGTTGCATATAACTGAGCAACAGGTGGATCAGTAGGAACTAACGCGGTAATCATGGGAATATTAAAAAAATCACCACCAATACTATTTGTTAAATCCAACCCCTTATTATGTTGAGTATTAAATTCTGTCGCGATTCCAACAGCAAGCCGCCCCAAATGATTGACTGAGGGCATCAGCACATCCTCACGAAAAGCGAGTACACCACCCAATTCGCCACCTGACAACATTTTTGATATAGAGGAAGAAGTTCCCGATGTTGGATCTGTATAAGCAACTTCAAAATTTGCAGGATCTTCAGCATTTCTCTGAGCAGTGAGCGTCATCGCTTTGGTCGATAGCACCAAGCTCTGACCATTCCCTACATATACATTGATAGTTCCATCCCTATTCTCATTAAGAGAAACACTCAAATGTTTAGAGAGCTCATCAACAAGATGATCACGTTTGTCTAGAAGATCATTTGGTGGTTGATTGCCACCAATACCAATGGCTACGATGATATCATTGTTCAACGCTGATATTGATGATGCCAATTGATTTACAACAGTGACTTCATTAACTATTTTGTCATTTACCGCGCCTTGGATATCAGAAAACCACGAATCCATCGTATCAAAGCGCGCAACTAAACTCTGCGCATTGGTAATCATCACATTTCTAGCGGGAATTGAAGAGGGATCATCAGCAATTTCTTGCGTGGAATCAAAAAATTCTTCGATCGCAGGTGCTAACCCTGCATCTGGATCAGCAATCAAATTATCAACTTGAGATGCAAACTCATGATACTCAGAAAAATATTGGGAAGTAGTTGTTCTTGATCGAACTTGTTCTGCAGCGTGCTCATCAAATAATCTTTTGGTTGTTGTGGAACGCACACCATTACCAATAAATCCGTCACCTGAAGGCGTGGGGTAGCGAGACGTTAGATCAACAATTTGTCGAGAATAGCCCTCGGTGTTTACATTGGAAATATTGTGCCCAATGGTACTGAGAGTTCTTCGAAATACTTGTAACCCAGATATTCCTACTTTTAACATATCACCCGTTGGCATAGCAGGCTCCTATGATCCTAGATAAATCAGTTGTGCGCGAAGTCAGAGCGCAAGATATTGATTCCAGAGTGGCTTCAAAAAATCTGAGTTTCACCCTTAGGTTAAACGGGCATTTTTTGGAATCCGTTATGGGATCAAGAGCTTGTGCTTTGAATCGTGAATCAACTGATTTTTCTAGGATGCTTATATCATTTTTCATTTTAAGTTAACCTAAGTCACCACGCTGCCCACCAGTTGGCAAGGTTTTCATGGCTTCGGCGAGCGGTTTATCATTTATAATGCGGTCAATTTTTTTCACATAATTCGGATCGGTTGCGTAGCCTGCAGCATGTATCTCTTCAATATAACGAGACTCTCTTTTTTCTACATCTAACGCTTTTTCATAACGAGAATTGCTTTTAAGAAAACTAACATAATCCTTAAAACTCTCTTCCATGGATTGATAAGATCGAAAATCAGCTGTCTCTCGACGCGGAATGTTTCCGATATATTCTACGGAATCAATCGTTGAATATTTCCCATCCCAGCGATGATCTGCTTTTATATTAAAGAAATTATTACTACTCGACCCATCAGAGTTGCGAATAATGTGTTTACCCCAACCCGTTTCCAAAGCAGCTTGGGCAATGATCACCTTAGGTGAAGTACCTAACTCTTTAGCAGCATCTTGAGCGAGTGGCCATAGTTTATGAACGAAGTCTTTAGGTGAGGAGAACAGATTCTGTTCTGGATTTGGTTTTTCATCGGCTCTTACTGCTGTAGTGTCAATCGCTTTATTGCTTTCCGAAGTATTATCTTCTGAATGCTCCGGCGTTTGATCTGGAACATAACGCTCTAACTGTCTGACCAAGACATCGGCCAAACCAATACCACCGTTTTTTGATAAGTCCAGCGATAGTTGGTCATCATACATATCACGGTAAAACTTTGCCGATTCGGAATCAAATAACTCATCACCAAATGATGCCGATCTCATTGACTTCATCATCATCTTAACGAAAATTGTTTCGAATTCGCTAGCAACTTCTTTAAGCGTTGATTTAGCATCTTTTTTTGCTTTTGTTTTAAGCTGAGTCAAAGCATCAAAATCGAGATAGTTTTGTTGTGACGCGTTTATCATGAGTTTCTCTTAATTCAATATGGATCTAACAGAGTAACTTCAATATATATGCCAATAAAGCAAATAGTATTCTATTCGCTTTATTCATTGCTAACAGGAAGGAATGTGAGAAGACTGGAGGCACCCTATATGATAATCAGCTCGGCTTTTAATGAACCAGCTTCTTTTAGTGCCTCAAGAATAGCAACCAGATCACCGGGAGCTGCGCCAACTTCATTTATCGCACGGACGATTTCATCCAGCGATACTCCTGGTGCAAACTTAAACATTCGATTATTTTCTTCTACTATTTCAATTTCAGTATTCGGTACAACAATAGTTTCACCATCAGTAAGTGGCTCAGGTTGAATCACATCTTTTTTCGGCTTAATACTTACTGTTAAACTACCGTGCGTCACCGCAGATGCCGCAACTCTGACGTGAGAACCAATGACAACAGTTCCTGTTCTGGAGTTTACTATCACTCTTGCAGCAGCATTACCCGGCTCTACATTGATATTTTCTACCATCGACATAAATGCAACTCTATGCGATGGATCTCGCGGGGCAGTGATTTTAACGGAAGTACCATCAATGGAGGAAGCTGTGCCCTCACCAAGCTGGCTGTTAATAGCCATTGATAAGCGATTAGCCGTCGTGAAATCGGGTCTGTGGAGATTGAGTGTAATGTAACTGCCGTTATTAAATCCAGACATGACACTACGCTCTACACTGGCGCCGTTCGGAATGCGGCCGGTGCTAGGAATATTTACGGTGACACGAGATCCGTCCGCAGCAGCACCAAAACCACTGACAACAAGATTGCCCTGGCCCACCGCATAGATATTTCCATCAGCTCCCTTTAGTGGCGTCATAATCAAGCTCCCACCTCTAAGACTTTTTGCATTACCGATGGAAGAAACCGTAATATCAATTTTTTGTCCAGGTTTTGCGAAGGGTGGCAGCTCTGCTTGAACAGATACCGCAGCAATATTTTTTAATTGTGGTGAAACATTGGGGGGTAGCGTTATGCCAAACTGCGCTAACATGCTCTTCAAACTTTGCACTGTAAATGGTGTTTGAGCTGTTTGATCACCTGTTCCATCAAGACCCACCACCAGACCATAACCGACAAGCTGATTGCTCCGCACCCCAGCAATGGAAGAGAGATCTTTGACTCTATCTGCATAAGCCGGCACAGCCAAACTGACCATGATAAATAATAATATGCTGCACCTAGTCTTCATTAAAATTCCCATTAAAAAGGCCACCATTGACTGCTGAAAAACCGAGACAACCAACCTTCAGTATTTGCATCCGCTAAAGCGCCGGTACCCGCATAGATAATTTGAGCATTAGCTACACTGCTCGATTGTACGGTGTTATCACTTTTAATATCTGCTGGGCGAACGATTCCAGAGAATCGCACATGTTCATTACCTTGATTCAGTGTTAAACGCTTCTCTCCTTGCACCATCAAATAACCATTTGGTAAAACTTCGGACACAGTTACTGTTATTCGCCCTGTTAAACTATTGCTTTGACTAGAGTCACCGGCGCCTGCAAACGAACGTGATGCATCGACGGAAGATGAAAGCAAACTCCGGCCGTTTAATGAAACACCACCGCCGAGCACAGAAGGTATTGGCATATCCACACTGCTATCCTTCGAAGTATTGGTGCTAGCCTTTTTTGTGGCATTTGTTCGCTCACTTAAAATTACTGTAATCAGATCACCGACTCTTTTTGCAGAAACATCTGAAAAAAGTGAAACACCATAGCCAGTCTGATAGATCCCGCCATTATCTTGAGGTGGCGGGGCGGAAATAATTGGCCGGACTGGAACAAAATCAGGCGCAGGCTGCATGGCTGGTTTCGTTGCACACGCAGCAAGAGAAATCGCAAAAATAAGAATTAATAGTTTCATATTAGTCTACAAAGTTTGACTCAAATTTCTCAACATTCCATCAACCGCAGAAACGGCTTTCGAATTCATTTCATAAGCCCGTTGAGTTTCAATCATATTAACGAGTTCTTCAACAACATTCACATTAGAACTTTCTAAAGAACCTTGGATTAACGACCCTATTCCATCCAACCCTGGAGTACCGACTTGAGGTGCTCCACTGGCTACTGTTTCTATATATAAGTTTTCACCCAAAGGTTGCAAACCTGACGGATTAATAAAATCTGCCAGTTGAAGATTACCTACCTGGTTTCCATCTGGTTGATTAGGTAATGCAACACTCACCAAGCCATCGCCTGAGATGCTCACAGATAATGCATTTGCGGGGATGCTAATTCCTGGCTCAACAGGATATCCACTGGCCGTTACTAATCGGCCTTGATCATCCAGCCGAAAAGAACCGTCACGTGTATATCCGATCTCTCCTGTGGGCATGAGTATTTGCAAAAAACCTTTACCCTGTATTCCAACGTCAAAACTATTTTCTGTTTGAATAAAATTACCTTGAGCATGTAATTTTTCTGTAGCAACAGTTCTTACACCGCTGCCCAGCATCAAGCCCGAAGGCAACAGTGTATCCTCGCTCGTTTTCCCACCTGGCTGACGAACGTTTTGATAGATAAGATCTTGAAAAATACCTCGGCCTTTTTTATAACCTGTTGTACTTACGTTACTCAGATTATTGGAGATAATGGCCATTCGTGTTTGCTGTGTTTCAAGCCCGGTTTTGGAAATCCATAATGCTCTATCCATAACAACCTCACATTAACTTTACTTCAAGAATTGCAATCAACATACCATTAGGACATACGCATTAAACTGTTTGTTGATTTATCGATTTCTTCAGCGGTACTCATGACCTTGGTCTGCATATCGAAATTTCGTGTTAAGGTAATCATTCTTACCATCGCTTCTACAACACTGACGTTACTTCGTTCAAGCATTCCCGGCATTACTCTAACAGTGGCATCAGGTTCGGCTTCGCCACCATTTTTCAATCGAAACAATCCGTCTCGACTTTTTTCTATATCTGACAACTTTGGATTAACTAGTCGAATCCGGTCAACAACTGCTAACGCGGCAGCACCTTGGCCAAGAGGTCGAACCGTTATAGTCCCGTCATTACCAATGGTCACGCTTTCGGAAGGAGGTAAACTTATTGGTCCACCCTCTCCCATAACAGGGAGCCCAGCGCCAGTTGTCAAAATTCCTTGTGGGGTTATTCGCAAATTACCAGCACGAGTATACGCCTCTGTTCCATCTTTCGATTGAACAGCGAACCAACCATCTTGTTTAATGGCCAGATCCAAATCCCTACCGGTACTTTCAATGGGGCCAGGAGAATAATCCACGCCGGCCTTTTCAGTCATTGCATAAACTCTGGTAGGATGTCCTGGACCAAAAACAGACATGCTACGTTGCTGAGCAAGATCTTCACGAAACCCAGTCGTACTTACGTTTGCGAGATTGTTGCCGTTCATCCCTTGCGACAACATGACTTCTTTCGCACCAGACATTCCTATATAAAGCATTCGATCCATGACTTGAGCCTTGTAAAAATCATATTACCTAGACTGTTGCAAGCGCCTTGCCTAATATTGACGAAATAAAAAAGCGGACTATAAATAGCCCGCTTTAAATTTTTAGTGTTGAAAAAATTAACGAATATTAAGTAATGTTTGGGTAAGCTGATCTGCTGTGGTTATCACTTGCGCATTCGCTTGATAGTTTCTCTGTGAAACAATCATGTTTACCAACTCATCAGCAATTTCAACGGTCGATGATTCCAATGCACCAGATTGAATGAGGCCTAAACTTGCCGTTCCTGGCTCACCAAGCACCGTATCACCGGCATCAAATGTCTCAACCCATAAGGAGTCGCCTCTTTGCCTTAAGCCTTCAGGATTTGCAACATTCGCTAACGCTACCATACCTAACACTTCAGCGTTTCCATTTGTATAACGCGCGAAAACAGTTCCGTTTTCTTCAACATCAAAGCCAGTTAATCGCCCTGTTGTAAACCCATCCTGGGAAAGTAGATTCACAGCAAAGTCATCACCGTATTGTGTTGTTCTCGAAAATTCTATAGTGATATCTATCGGGTTCGCACCGGTATTCGGCGTAAAAGAAGAGAAAGCGATTTGTGTATTCGGTAACCCTGCTGCAGTAATGCCATCATACATAGCATTCGCCATAGTGCCATCACTATTAAATTCCAACACCACACCTTGTCCATTTGCCGGAGGTGGACCACCGGCCACACCCGTGGAGCTTGGTGGTACTTCAACACCATCTATATAGCTGATTACTTGCCATAGATTATTCACAGCAGGCGGAGTTGCTAAGGCGTCATTGTCCACCTTTCTGAAATACATCTGTGCAACATGATCACCACCTAATGAATCGTAAACAGTGGTTGCTGTCACATGGTGAAATGTCGTGGGATCCGTTCGATCAAATGCAATTGGTCCTGCACTATGATCATAAACGTTACCTACACCAGCAGCAGCGGCTGGCGGTACTGGTACTGCAGGTGGCGGCATGGCTGAAGCATTGGTGTTAAAAAAACTCGTAGGTAGAATATTGGCATCCAGATTAACATTAATATCGGCACGCGTTGTTGCCACGGGAGCACCGATGGTATTGTTTAACTGCACATCAACGAGCGAGCCGGTATTAAAAGTCGTTTGATTACCCACCGTAACGGGCGGAAAGACCTGCAAGGTTTGTCCGGTTGAATTCACAACGTTACCGTCCCTGTCTAAACCAAAGGTTCCATTTCTCGTTAAATAACGACCTTTTGTATCTTCTACGACAAAAAAACCCTGACCGGTTATGGCTAAATCAGTACTATTATCGGTATATTCAATATTGCCCTGGGCAAACATTTGCCGAATATTTGGAGTTCTCACACCACTTCCGTTCGTTACCGAGGTTATTGCTCCATATGCCGAAGCATAAACATCAACAAATTCTGCCCTGGATCGCTTAAATCCTGTTGTTGACGAATTAGCAATATTATTACCTGTCACTTTCAGATCCGTTGATGACGAGTGCAACCCACTTAATGCAATTCGAAACGGCATAACTTACTCCTTAATATTGAAACACAGCAAAGAGATCTGTTTAAATACAACAAATAACAGAGCCCCTTCTTTTGATCACCCTAAAATTAATCAGATAGATTAACGAGAATTTACAACAATAAATCTCCCACAGAAATTAATTGACAAAAAAATTATAACTCAATAAGACTGTATATATAGTATGAAAATGATTTTATTTACGAAAGAATCTCCCGCACGGAAGCCATATTGCGCTCACCTAGCCCGGTAATATTCAGTTTCATCTGTTCTCCACTTCTACCAAGTGTCACACTTTCAACAAGTGCAATCGAATGAGTCTCTAACGACTGAGTTTTACCGCCAAGATTTGCGACAGCACGAAACGAATAATTTCCTTCAGGCATCATCTCGCCTTTATCATTCTCGCCATCCCAGGCAAAATTCACCACACCTGCTTGTTGCTGTCCTTTTCCAATTGTTTTTATCACTTCCCCACTTGGAGACAGAATTTCAAATTTCACATTGCTTGCAGTTTGCTCTAGCTCCACTGCTCCAAAAAATCGATCACCTTCACCTTCAGGTAAAAAACCCTCGTCACCTGGCACTCTCACAAACCGACCAACCATACTCGAAGCTTGCAAAGCCTGATTTGAAACGATGGAGCTACTCAACGTATCCAACGTTTTTTGCATATCTTGTAAACCTTGAACTGTACTAAATTGCGCCATCTGTCCCAAGAATTCACCATTTTCCTGTGGCTTTAACGGACTCTGGTTTTGAATTTGAGCAACCATTAATTTCAAAAAATCTTGTTGCGCTAAACCGTTTGGATCAGTTGTGCTGGCTTCCTTTTTCTTCTGAATGCCAAGCTGATCAAGTAAGGGATTATTTGAATTAATGCTGTCGGTCATAGTTGTGCTCCCGAGCGTTCTCTACTACTGTCCTAGTCGAAGTGTTGCCAGAAGCAACTGTTTTGATGTATTCATCGCTTCAACATTATACTCATATGACCTTGATGCTGAAATCATATTTGCCATTTCTTCGATTGCATTCACATTGGGTAAGAAAATATAACCATCTTCATTAGATAACGGATGTTCTGGCTGATACCGCATCCTTAATTCTGACTGACTTTCAACAACACCTTTTACATTTACACCAACAGATGCCGATTTTTCGGAAAATCCTTGCATTGCTGCGGCAAAAACTGGATGGCGTGCTCTATAAGTTTGTTCCCGATTGCTACTCACAGTCTCAGCGTTAGCAAGATTACTTGATGTCACATTTAATCGAATTGATTGTGCGCTCAGTGCAGAGCCAGAAATATCAAATACGCTCATTAAGGACATCGTTATTCTCCTTTAATTGACGAAGTTAAGTTTTTAATCTTGCCGGTCAAAAAACTCAACGTTGTTTGGTACTGCATGGCATTCTCGGCAAACTTGGTTTTCTCTATTTGAGCATCCACAGTATTTCCATCAATCGCAGCTTGAAGGGGATGACGGTATAATAGTTCGGCTGAGGCTGCACTATTACCGCCAGGTATAATATGTTTCGCGCTGGTTGTTCGAAGATTTGATGCAGCACTAACACCTGCCGCATTTTTTAATACTGATTTGAAATCGATATCACGTGCTTTATAATTTGGTGTATCGGAATTAGCAAGATTCGAAGCCAAAATTGAGCCTCGTTTCGCTCTCACATAAAGCGCCGATTCGTATATACCCATCGCTTTATCTAAATTAAATCTCATAATTTTCCCTGGCAAATAACACTATGAAAGTTATAGAGCAAAGCTTATGCCATTACATAGCAAGCACTTACCTAAAAACAGTGGCCCACTATTTTCAGTAACTTATAAATTTCATGTTATGAAGAAAATAATACGAACGGAAAAAACGGCAATAATTCTCCGCAAGGCGTGAAAACGCTAGCTTTGCGAATTATCTGGTTTAGTGAGCTGGTAAATGACTCCTTTAGAAGTACGTACCATTTTATATAAAGTTGTATATCGGGTCGGTGTTTCTGAACTACCAAGCAGTAGATAACCACCTGGATTTAGAACTTCTGACATACGTGTTAAGATTTCTGTTTTAAATTCACTGGAAAAATAGATCAATACATTTCGGCAAAAAATGACATCAAATTTGCCAAGCCCCGCAAAGCTATGTTGCAAATTGAGGGCTCTGAATGTAACACGGGAACGGATATCATGATTCAGCTCCCAACCACCAGAAGTTTCATTAAAGAACTTCTTTCGCCGTTCATCTGATAATCCCCGCTTTACGGCACTAGTATCATAAATTGCCTGTTTACTATATTTCAGCATCATCGAAGAAATATCAGTACCAAGAATATCGACACCTGAAGTAATACTACCTGGATTATTTAGCGCGAACTCACGGGCAACCATACTTATTGAGTATGGCTCTTGACCAGAGGAACACGCCGCAGACCATACTCTAACTGAAGACTTCTTTTGCTTAACAAACTCAGGAAGTAACTCTTCTCGCAGTATTTCAAAAGGATAAACATCACGAAACCACATCGTTTCATTCGTCGTCATGGCATCAATAACTTTTTCACGCAACGGACTATTTGCAGACGATTCAACACTCTTTAATAGCTCATCATAGTTACTAAACTGCTGCTCTTCCATCAATCGGTTTAATCGGCTACTAACCAAATAATGTTTATTATCTCCCAATACTATCCCGGTCACATCAGCCAAAAATTGACGAAAATCATCATATTCCTTTGCAGAAATAACTCTTTCGTTCAACTGCCTACACTCCCTGTTGTTGTCATATTGAACTCACAGATCTCTTTCAGCCAACAACGGAGCAAATTCTTCAGTATATTTCTTGATCACTTCAGCAAGCTCCTCCTTATCAAACTTCGACAAAAAACCATTTGCATCCACTGTTTCCAACAATTTGGAATCAAATACGCCGCTCAAGGAGGTGTGCAATAATACAGTGAGATTTTTTAATTCAGAATTGCTGCGGATATTACTGGTCAATGTATAGCCATCCATAACTGGCATTTCCACATCGGAAATAACCAATGCCAGGCGTTTCAATTCATCGGCATCTGTTTCCGCCCAGTTGATTAACGTATCTAATGCCGACTTACCGTCGCTACACAAAGTACATGGAATATTCAATTTATCCAAAGTCCGTTTTATCTGTTTCCTGGCAACGGAGGAATCATCTGCAACTAAAATATGGCAACGACTTGCCACATCGTTAGAAAAACTGCCGCTTTCATCCGGCTCATCTATATCATTGCTATCTGTTGTTCCATTAATTTCAAACAGCACCTTTTCAACATCGAGAATTTCGATCAGTTCATCATCAACCTGCGTCACTGCTGTTAAATAATGATCATTACCGACCACCGCTGGCGGAGGAAGTACTTCCTCCCAATGTTTGTTAATGATAAGTTCAATGTGAGGCACCATAAATCCCTGCATTTTTCGATTATATTCAGTAACAATAACCGAGCATTTGCTGGTATCACTCACTGCTCCCATACCCAAGGCTAGCTGCAGATCAATTACCATAAAAGTATTGCCTCGCATATTAGCAATACCTATCACTGCATAGTGAGAATTAGGTAATGAGGTCAAATTAGGACAATTAATCACTTCGCGAACTTTAAATACATTTATCCCGTAGCGTTGCTTTCCGATTAAACGAAATAATAAAAGCTCCAGTCGATTATGCCCAACCAGCTGAGTCCTCGCATCAATTCCCTGGAGCATGCCAGTGTTTAATCTACCCATCCTACCATTGCCTATTATTCGAATTACTTATAACTATCGGCAATCCCCATATTCTCCTTTACATCCTGATTCCATTGTTTTTCTTCTGTGTACTCTGCATTTCAATAAGTCAGTTATTCCAAGCCCTCCGTTTTTCATGGCTCCTATATTGCTTATCTATCATTAAAACCATAGGTAAGCTCATGTATAAACAATTACTGTTTTTAGTTTGTTCTTTATGTATTGTGATCAACGTTCACGCACAAGCGGAGCTGGAGTCACATAAATTTCTCATACAACATATTCATACTTATATTGAGAACAACATCACAAAAATTGAAAATACTGAAGTTAAGATAAAAATTGGTAAAATCGACAACAGATTAAAATTAACAAAGTGTACTCAGCCAATAAAAATCACAGCTTCTCCTGCGCTTTCATCAATCAGTTCTCGTGTTTCTATCAATGTGCAATGTGAGACTCCCACCCCATGGTCTCTTTATATCCCAGTAAAACTACAAAGACTTGCTGAAGTATATGTTGCAGCTGAGCCAGTAAGTAAGGGCACTATCATCGATATTGATCAATTACAGAATGTTTCTGTTGATATACTAAAATTGAGGTCGGGATATTTTGATAAAGCGGAAGATGTTGTAGGAATGGTGGCAAAAAAAAATATTCGCGTTGGCACCATTTTAGCTTCTTCCCATATTCGCCCCCCTTTGATAATCAAGAAAGGAGACAAAGTTGATATACTCGCAAAGACGGGGGAAATTGAGATTAGAATGTCAGGGAAAGCACTTAATGCGGGCGCGAAAGGTGAACAAATAGGTGTGACAAATTTATCATCAAAACGAAAACTACATGCTACTGTTATTAAGCCTGGTTTAGTAAAAGTTAGTCTATAATAACGAATTCCTGGACGACCCGAGGCACTTCGTCTAAACTTTAGGAAACTTAAATCAAAATAATTCCTAAAGCTTCCTCTCTTAAGGTCGTTAATCGTTGCGGGACAATTCGTTTTTTTAAGGAGCTAACAAATGTCGATAAATTCAATTTCAAATAATACTAGTAATAATCCTCAACAGATTAGTGAGAACCTAAAGAGTGTTAGTGCTACTACAAATATTCGTCAAAATGCGAAAGATTCTACACACCCTGTAGCAACTGACACAGTTAACCTCACCGGTACTGCATCGCAACTTCGTTCACTAGAACAACAATTAGCTAACCAGCCAATTGTAGATGCACAGCGTGTTGAATCAATTAAACGAGAAATTGCAAACGGTTCGTATGAAGTTAATTCTCAACAGGTGGCCGATAAAATGATTCAAATCGAATCGGCAATAAACAAACGATTAATATAAGAGTAATCCATTATGTCTGATCAATTATTTCACAATATCGCAAAACCATTGCTGGATAAAACTACTGCTTTAACAATTCAGTTAAATGAGCTGCTAGAAAAAGAGAAAACTGTATTAAAATCTGTCGATACATCTTCTCTTGAAAGCATTGCAAGTGAAAAAGAATTGATCATGACTACGCTTGACAAGCATCATCAAGATTGGCTGGCATTAGCAGAGCAACAGATTAAAGTGTTAAGCACTGATAGAATGCATCGTTTTCTAAAATATTACGATGAGAAGAATGACACCAAGTTATTCGAAATATGGAAATCATTGCAAGACCAAGCTCGCAAATGCCAGCGATTAAATACGATAAATGGATCGATAATTATTTTGCGCAATCAGGCAGCAAATCAAATTCTCTCCATATTGCGTGGGCAAGCCAGTGAAAATTCGATCTATGATACGCACGGCAATCAGACAGCAGTTTACAATGGAGGTCACTCCCTCGCAAAAGCGTAAAAACCATCTAATTCTCGGAGTTTAATTAAATCTTCAGGGATATCTACATCCCACAAAGAAGGCAACAGGCTGTATTGCCATTTTAACTCTGACAAGCGTATATATGTTTGCTCGGCAACAGTTGATGTTCCCCAGTCAACTGAATTAAAAATTTTCTCATCGACTTTTTTCAACCCCAACAACACATACCCACCATCATCAGCCGGATTAATAACCGCTGGGGTCTCATCTAAATATTGAAATGCTTGGCTAATTACTGATTGATTTAATAATGGACAATCAGTCCCGACAATAACTACCTTTTCATATTCTTTTAGAGTGCATTCAAATGCATTAAACATTCGATTACCGAGAGTTTCTCCCCATTGGGAATAAAGCGAAATATCAAATTTTCTTGCACACTCCTGAAAGAACACGTGATTAATATCACCTGCACACCAAAGCTGAAGATCCCAAGATTGGAGATTCCCTATACCGCCAAGAGTAGTGAGAACTAAGCGCCGATGAAGCTCCGCTGCACCACTTTCACCAAGCGCAGGAACGAGGCGGGTTTTTGCAAACCCAGGAATCGGTGATTTAGCAAAAACAATCACGACTTGTTTTTTTATTGGTCTCATTTAATGATAATATTTAGCGACCAACACTTTTGGATCTTCTCCAAAAAAGTAGGCCCATCTCAGTCGCCACATTAATATAATTGTTTTCCAGGAACCCTGCTCTTCCCATCGACGACTTGACGTAATCACTTTTTCACGGAGGCAAATAGGAGCGCTTATTTTTTTTAATTGCTTCGAAATAGCAATATCTTCCATCAAAGGAATATTTTGATATCCACAGACTTGAGAGAAAGTATCAGCCCTAACAAATATGGCTTGATCGCCCGTTGCAATGCCTGTCACCCGGGAACGTAAATTCATTAACCCAGCAATTAGAAGAAAGAGTAATAATTTACCTGAAAGCTTTACATCAAATCGGCCCCAACATTTTTTACTATCAGAAATACTTTTCAATATGCTTTCATTAGCGTTTGATGGCAATAGCGTATCAGCATGAAGAAACAACAACACATCTCCAGATGCTGCATTAGCGCCCGCATTCATTTGTAATGCTCGACCTTTCTCTGAGTTTAGCTGTTTATCGCACAATCCTAGAGTACAAGCTACTGTATCATCATGACTTCCGCCATCAACAACAATCAATTCATTTCCCGTTTCTCTCAGCCACTGCAAACTTTGAAGAAAAACTGTAATTGAATTTTCTTCATTAAAAACAGGAATAATAATACTAAGCTTCACGAGTGAGAATTACGCTTCCAAAGCTCCGCCACAGCTACTCCCTTGCCCCGCAGTACATCCGTAACAATGATCAGCAATAACAATTGGCTTATTATCTAACTCCGACAGTGACAGATTACTGATATGCATTTTTTTGCTTTGCCGGCCCATCATAGGAAGTCCGAGCATTTGGTTGAAATCACAATCAAACAAATTTCCATTCCAATCAACACTAACAAGGCTTCGACACATCACAGTGTTTAAATTGGCTTCTGAAAAATTATCCCGAAGCAATTGCATATAGCCGTTAAACTCTCCCTTCGAAATAAGCATACTGCCAAAGCGCTTTATGGGCATGTTAGTAATTGTGAATAATTGATTGAATTCAATGTCGAACTCTTTTTTTAAAATATCTTTAAAATCTTGCTGAAGTTCAATTTGAGAGGGTGGTAAAAATGGGCCAGTAGGATTATAGACAAGATTCATCATCAGCGAAGAACCCTCTTTCCCGTAACCTAAAGAATTCAATTTTTTCAACCCGCGAATACTTGCGTCAAAAACGCCTTTTCCACGTTGTGAATCGACATTTTCTTGAGAATAACAAGGCAACGAAGCGACAACTTCAACTTCATTTTCTGCCAAAAACTCGGCAAGCCCTGCTTGATCAGACTCCTCCAGAATTGTCAAATTACATCGATCAATGATGTGCATCCCCAGTTTGCGAGCAGACTCGACAAAATAGCGAAAATTCGGATTCATTTCAGGTGCACCACCTGTTAAATCAACTTTTTTCACATCTGAGTTTTTAATAAAAGCTAGAATTTGATCAACAGTCTCCCTTGTCATATTCTCTTCACGTTTTGGCCCAGCGTTGACATGACAATGAAGACACTGTTGGTTACAACGATAACCCAGGTTTATTTGTAAAGTGTCTAGCTGCCCTCGCCGGATAGCTGGGAAATCTGTTACCTCTAGCAAGGGTAAAGTGGCGTGCATGTATATTCTCCTTTTTCATGATACACATAATAATCGGTAGATAAATCAGGTTTAATTCGAATTTAAATTCCAGTCATATGTCAAATAAAAGTTCACCCGAACAGATGGGTGCAATGTTTTACGATATTTTAAAATAAATGACTTAACCCCACCGGATGCCTCAAAGTCTTCCTCAAACCAATCGAAAATTTTGGAAATATAAAGGTCGTTGCCTTTTACTTTAATTCCTTTACCGGAATTGTTTAAGAAAGCATTTGTCTGATCATCAAGCTGCTCTTGTATGCGTGCAGCGGTATAAGGTTCATTTCTCAGATCAGGGCAACTCACGGATGCGCAAACTATTACCATATGAATCCCAGGCTCTCCCATACTGCGCAGAATAGCATGTTCAATTTCATCGAGAGAAATTGCTTTGCCTACAATTCGACCAATATTTTTCTTCCAAACTGGCGAAAAAAAACTCCCAATGTCTTTGATACTTTTCAAAGGTAAATGATCGGCAACCATTTTTATCGCATAGATATTGTACGCATTAATATAAAATGCGAGCCTTTCATTTTTATCCGCGAGTTGTCGAGGATTGAATGCTTCTATTCCGTCAACTGTCTTTTGAAATAATGGATCGGCTTTTATCCCTTGGTAATCGACAACCATTAACTCAACACCATTTTTAACACCGGGCTGCACATATTTTGACAAAATGCTTGCATAAGCGGACCAGTCAGGCTCTTTGGCAAAACTATTGGACACGAACAACATTGAAAATACTAGGATTGATAATATGCACATACGCCTCATGATTCAGTATCCTTAACACTGTTTGAGACCCTATCACGTGATAGGTTTCCTAAATAAATTGGGTCCATCCTTGCTTCCTAACAAAGCAGGATGGAGAGCAATAGTTAATCTTTTGTGAGGAATTCTACTTGCGACTAGTCTAATTTTCACTCTACGGAAAATGGACTGGCGACAATATAAATTGTTACAACCGTTTACGGAAAACGATCTAATCTTAGCTTTTAGTACTCTACTCTGTTAGTTTCTCGGTATGTATTGCAATAATTAGGCATCTCATATTGTTGTGTATTAGGGGACTTCTTTCAGAATAATCTGAAACAACAACGGGAACAAAATGTAACTAACATTTTTATAAAATATTATGACTAATTATCCAAACGAACAGGCTCTTATTACTCAACTACTCAAGGGCGATGAACAGGCATATCGATATATCGTGAAAAATTATCAGAGCAGTATGCAGTATGTTGCCAGATCTATTGTCGGCACTGCCATAGCTGACGAAATCGTTCAAGATGCATGGCTTTCTGTTATCAAAGCACTACCAAAATTTGAAGGTCGATCAAGCTTAAAAACATGGATCTTGCGGATTGTAAGCAATAGCGCTAAAAGTCGACTTCGAAAAGAGTCACGACAATTCGCCGCAGGTGATGCCGCAGATCTTGAAATTTTGAGCAGCTTACCCTCCGAAAAATTTAATGACAATGGTAGTTGGGCCACACCACCAAAACATTGGGACATTGCATCACCCGAGGCATTAATCGCAAGTGAAGAGCTTAATAATGTTGTACATCGTACAATTAATAAATTACCCACTCTGCAACAGTCTATTGTGACATTAAGAGAGATGGAGGGACTCGAAATGGAAGATATTTGTAAGATTTTAGAAATTAGCGAGTCCAATAGTAGAGTACTGCTCCACAGAGCACGAACCAAGATTTGGCAAGCAATAGATAAACATCAAGGTAAAGAAAATGTTGAGTTGTAAAGACATTAGTCATCTAACAAGTGAGCTTTTAGATAACAAGCTCAGTTTCTCTATGCGCGTAAAAGTAAAACTTCATCTTTTTATGTGTCATAGTTGTCGAAAATTTGTCGAACAAATGCGCACTACCGTTGATACCGTTAAAGGACTGAAACCGAAACAACCAAAAGAAGACGAGGTAAATCAACAAGTTGAAAAAATTATAAGCACAATCAAGGAGCTGGATTCCGCAAAACATAAATGACGAGTTATATAAATATAATATAAATTAATGCCTTAATTAAAATCTACTATGGTATCGTTGCGGCCAATATATTAAGCGTAGGTATCGTTAAGCAAATCCCTACCTCACACATTTCTCGCAACAAGATTAAGGTATACATCATGAGCTCATTAATTACCCCACACGGCGGTGAATTAAAAAATCTTTATCTCTCATCCACAGATGCAGCAGCCGAAAAGAAAGCCGCCACAGATTATCAAGTCTGGAAACTAACTCACCGTCAAATCTGCGATATCGAATTACTTTTATCTGGCGGCTTTTCTCCATTAGATGGTTTTATGACGAAAGCGGATTACGATGCTGTTATTGAAGACCTACATCTAGCGGACGGTACACTTTGGCCAATGCCAATAACTTTGGATATTAATGATGCATTCGCCACATCAATTTCCGTAGGCGAGCACATCGCTTTGGTTGATCAGGAAGGCACATTGATAGCCACCATGGAAGTTTCGGATAAATGGCAACCCAATAAAAGTCACGAAGCCGCTAAAGTATTTGGCGCAGATGACCTAGCTCACCCTGCTGTTGCTTACCTTCACAATGAAGCAGGTAATACTTATATTGGTGGGAAATTGAAAGGTATACGGCCGCTAACACATTATGATTATAGCCAGCTTCGTGATACACCAACTGAGCTACGAGCTAAGTTTGAAAAATGGGGATGGAAAAAAATTGTTGCGTTTCAAACCCGTAATCCTATGCATCGCGCGCATCAGGAACTCACATTTCGTGCGGCGCAAGAAGCAGAAGCAAACCTCATTATTCAACCAGTTGTAGGTATGACCAAACCTGGCGATATCGATCATCATTCCCGCGTCCGCTGTTATCAGCACATTATTAAACAGTATCCCGCGCAGACGACAACTTTGAGCTTATTACCTTTAGCTATGCGTATGGGTGGTCCTCGTGAAGCAGTTTGGCATGCAATTATTCGTAAGAATTACGGCTGTACTCATTTTATTGTTGGTCGCGACCACGCAGGCCCTGGTAAAAACTCACAAGGTGAAGATTTTTACGGCCCCTATGAAGCACAAGAGATGGTAACTAAATATCAAGATGAACTTGGCATCCAAATGGTGCCGTTCCAAATGATGGTTTATGTTGAAAACAAAGCAGAGTATCACCCGATCACAGAAGTGGGTAAAGATGAAAGTGTACTGAATATTTCTGGCACAGAATTCCGTCGTCGCCTTCAAGAGGGTCTTGATATTCCTGAATGGTTCTCTTACTCGGAAGTGGTTGCTGAATTGAGAAAAACTCATCCGCCAAAACATAAACAAGGCTTTGTTATTTTCCTGACCGGCCTATCTGGCGCAGGAAAATCAACCATTGCCAATGCACTGCTTGTTAAGTTCCTTGAAATGGGTGACAGAAAAGTTACTTTACTCGATGGTGATGTGGTTCGTGAAAACTTATCCGACGAATTGGGATTCTCAAAAACAGACCGTGATAAGAATATCAAACGTATTGCTTTTGTTGCCAAGGAAATTGCAAAAAATGGCGGTATTGCGATTTGTGCACCGATTGCACCTTATGCAGAAGCACGAAACAATGCACGTAAAGAAATTAAATCAAGCGGCGGCTTTCTTGAAATATATATTTCAACACCTCTGGAAGTGTGTGAAGCAAGAGACCCGAAAGGTCTTTATGCAAAAGCACGAGCGGGCAGAATTGAAGGCTTTACCGGAGTAAGTGATCCCTATGAAACACCAGAGTCTCCTGACTTAGCGATCGATACACAAGATACGTCTGCCGAAGAGGCTGCTCAAAGAATTATTTTGAAACTGGAAAAAGAAGGTTTTATTAAATAATCAACAAGCCTCTAAACAAAAAAAGCCTGCGTAGTCGCAGGCTTTTTTTTGCTTAACAAAAGTCTATTTACTCAGTAGCTTTTGCTTTAGCAACAGCTTCTTCCATCATTTTCTGTAACTCACCATTCTGTGCCAATTCAACAGTAATATCACATCCACCAATCAATTCACCACCGACATAAATTTGCGGGAAAGTGGGCCAATCCGCATAACGAGGCAAATTCTCGAAAATCTCGGGGTCTTGAATGACATTAATGAAACCAAACTCAACCCCCGTGGATGCCAATGCTTCTGCAGCTCTACTTGAAAAACCACACATAGGAAACTGAGGAGTTCCCTTCATGTAAATTACCACTGCGTTACCTTCAACTTGCTCTTTAATTCTATCTAATACGTCCATTACTCACTCCTGACATCACCATATATTATATATGGGCAAAACTTACTCGTTTCAATAGTGTATTGATAAATGCCTCGCTTTAAAACACTATCTCAATACGGTTATCATTAAATTTTTCTCTAATACCTGGCAATTAAGAGAAATCAATTATTTAAATTAGTCTGCAACCAAAATTCTAACAACGCCAAATGCCATAATTTACTTCCCTGTAAACGCGTGTGATGCATTTCGGGTTCGCTCAGCAACATTCTTACATACTCTCGGTTATAGATATTTCGATTAATACACGCCTGAGAATTTAAAATATCGCGCATAAAATCGTAAAACTCACCTCGTACATATTTGAGGGCAGGCATGGGGAAATAGCCTTTAGGTCTATCGATAACTTTGTCAGGCAACAATCCTCGTGAAATCACTTTCAATGGATGTTTGCCATCTGATTTTAACTTCAGCTCAGGAGGCATCCGAGCGGCAACTTCCAATAACTTATGATCGAGAAAAGGGACTCGAGCCTCTAATCCCCAAGCCATAGTCATATTATCCACCCGTTTGACGGGATCATCCACAATCAAGGTCGTTGTATCCATTCGCAATACTCGATCCATAAATGTATCCGCATTAGGTGCAGCTAGCAACTGAGATATGATTTTGCTGGAGTAATCTTCACACTGAAAATCTTTTGAAACCATCTGCAAATATTCATCATGGTCTCTATCAAAGTAGTGTTTACGAAAACGTTCTAAATCACTACCCTGCTCCCCATCCATTCGAGGAAACCAGAAGTAGCCACCGAAGACTTCATCCGCACCTTGTCCACTTTGCACAACTTTCACTTTCTTTGAAACTTGCTCAGACAAAAGATAAAACGCCACAGCATCTTGCCCAAACATTGGCTCCGCCATGCTTGCCACAGCCTCAGGCAACCGTTTTAACACTTCCTCATTGGGTACATGCATTTTATGATGCTGGGTGTTAAATTTCTCGACAACAGCATCGGAGTATTCAAATTCGCTCCCTACCTCATCACCGATATCTTCAAAACCAATAGAAAAGGTTAAGATATCTTTGACACCGGCTTCTGCTAATAATGCAACCAATAAGCTGGAATCCAAACCACCGGATAACAATACTCCAACAGGTACATCAGCAATTTCTTTACGGATTTTAACTGCTTGCCTTAACGCTGAATGTATTTCATCAATCCATTCTTTTTCAGATAATATTTTTTCCGGGCGTGTTGCATTTAGCTCCCAATAACACTTCTCTTTCACTTCACCTTTTTCATTAATTGTGAGTGTATGCGCTGGTGATAACTTTCGAACACCGTTGAATATTGTTCTTGGCGCGGGCACAACCGCATGCAAAGTAAATAAATTGTGCAACGCCAAAGCGTCAATCGAGGTATCAATTTCACCTGTTGTTAATAAGGCCTGCAAGTTTGAAGCAAAACGAAAAACTTTATCTGTATGACTGAAGTAAAGGGGCTTTATGCCAATCCTGTCCCGCGCAACAAACAAACTGCGTTTATTGACATCCCACAAAGCAAAAGCAAACATACCATGCAAATATTCTACACATGCTTCACCCCAAAAGTGATACGCCTTAAGAATAACTTCGGTATCACCATCAGAAAAAAATCGGTAGCCTTCTCTTTGCAACTGCTCGCGTAATATTTTGTAATTGTAAATCGCACCGTTAAAAACAAGGTGCAAATCAAGATCTGGATCGTACATTGGTTGGCGAGATTTATCGGATAGATCAATGATCGATAATCGACGGTGCCCAAACCCTAGATTAGCCTCACAAAAACTCCCGCCGGAATCTGGTCCGCGTTTTTCAAGCTTTGTCATCATCGACGCAATGACACTGGAGTCGACAGACTGACCATCAAATCTTAATTCACCACAAATACCGCACATATTATTCTTAATTCCTCGCTGCTTGCGGCGAGCGCAAAACTGATGGGGTTTCCAAAGGGGAGAAGCGAAGCTCTCCCCTTTGGTCGCCTATGGGGTGAATACCCCATAGACGATATAAAACTGGCCTAGAGTTTCCCATAACCGCCGCCACCGGGCGTTTTAATCGTTAATTTTTTTCCTGCTTGGGCATGAAAATTAGTTTTGCTCGGGATTTTTTTTCCATCGAACCAATTCTCTCCCATCAATCCTTTTTCACCACTATTAATGCCCCATGCAGAATGGCTACGGCGCTCGGTTAACAAAGTCACTTGAGCATCTTCAAGAAATTCAAACTCTCGAATTAATCCATTGCCACCACAATACTCTCCTGCTCCGCCAGAGTTTTCGCGTATTTCATATCGCGTGATACGTAATGGATAATGTATCTCCAACGACTCAACCGGTGTGTTCAATGTATTGGTCATATGAGTTTGCACAGCAGATAAACCACCTCCCTGCCTGTGAGCTCCCATTCCACCACCCATTGTTTCGTAATAGTCCCAATTTCTTGATGACGCTCGTGCACCCATGGCAATATTATTCATGCTGCCTTGACTTGCCGCACTTAATCTATCAGGAATCGCCTGAGCCAATGCACCCATTATGACATCCACCACACGCGTACTAGTTTCTACATTACCTGCCGCAACAGCCGCTGGTCGATTAGCATTGAGCAAACAACCTGCAGGAGCCGTTAATTTGATAGACCGAAAACTTCCCGCACATGCAGGCGTTTGCGGTGGCATTAAGCAACGAAATACATAATATACAGCTGCAGCAGCAACAGATAATGGGCAGTTGATGTTACCGCCAACTTGATTCGCGGTACCGGTAAAATCCACATTAATATGATGTTCAATTACGCTAATATGCGCTTTTATAATAATATCACTATGGCCACAGCCATCATCATCCATTACATCTGTAAAATAATAGTCACCGTCAGGTATTTCAACCAGTGCAGTTCGAGCCAGTCGCTCAGCATAATCGTTTAACGCATTAATAGATTTCTTATATGTTGTTATATCGCTATCTCTAACGAGCTCAATAAGTCGTTCCACACCCAATAAATTAGCGCTGATTTGAGCAGAAAAATCACCCTTTCCTTGCGCGGTATTTGCAATATTTTTCAATATGCTATCAAAAAATGGCTGGTCTAATTTTCCGCGCTTAATAATAAACGAAGGTGGAATAATCATTCCTTCTTCGCTTAATTCTCTCGATATTGGCATTGAACCTGGCGTATTCCCGCCAATATCAGCATGATGAGCGCGATTTACAACATATCCAACAAGCTCGTCCTCTAAATATACGGGAGCGATAACGGTAACATCGGGGAGATGGGTCCCTCCAAGATAGGGATCATTGAAAATAAGCATATCACCAGCGGACCAATTTACCAGATCAATTACTTCCTTCAAGGCATATGCCATGCTACCAAGATGTACCGGGATATGAGCAGCTTGCGCACAAAGCTCACCTTCTGCATCAAATATCGCGCAAGAGAAATCCAGCCGGTCTTTAATATTGGGTGAAAATGAAGCACGTTGCAGCACCGCCCCCATTTCATCACAAATCGCCGCGATTCGACTAGAAAATATACTTAATTCAATAGCATCCATGAAACTGAGTGTAGCATATTCGCCAAACCAAATAACCGACTGTTTTAATCAAGCTTGCATTATTTCAGCCATTTTCTTAGACTAGGTCTACAATAATGATGTCCCCTCTAAGCACATTACCCATGGAGAATCACAATGGAACACAAACTTCCTGAGCTACCTTATGCTATGGATGCGCTAGCGCCACATATTTCTAAAGAGACGCTTGAGTATCATTACGGAAAACATCATCAAACCTATGTCACAAACTTAAATAACTTAATAAAGGGCACTGAGTTTGAAGATATGTCTTTAGAAGATATTGTCTTAAAATCTTCCGGAGGTTTGTTTAATAATGCCGCTCAAATATGGAACCATACATTTTACTGGAATTGTTTGAGCCCCAATGGTGGCGGCCAACCAACTGGCGCTCTTGCTGATGCAATAAATAGCACCTTTGGTTCCTTTGACGCCTTTAAAGATGAGTTTTCCAAAACATCAATAACAACTTTTGGCTCAGGCTGGGGCTGGTTGGTAAAAAACAAAGACGGAAGTCTTGCTCTAAGTAGCACAAGCAATGCTGGAACCCCTATGACAGAAGGTCAAACTGCACTATTAACATGTGATGTTTGGGAACATGCTTATTATATAGACTTCCGCAATGCGCGACCTAAGTATCTCGAAGCATTTTGGAGCCTTGTAAATTGGGATTTCGTTGCCAGTAATTTCGAAAAGTAAAATATTGATTAATGGGATTGATGAAAATCTAGTCCGCAAAAGCCTGTTCGAGAATGTTAGTTACAACATTCTCGAACAGGCGCCTTAAAGTAAAAATCCCTCTATTCCTATCAAGTTATTTGCGTCTGCGGTTATTCCGGTCTAGAATTACACCTTGGTTCGTATGATACTAATTGGGGTTTCCCAATTCGAGTCAATATTCAAGTTAAAGGCCTGTCCGTGCTTTGCATTGCATAGCCAGACACATTTTAGAATTGTAGTTTTAGGCTCAAACGTCCGGACTCTTTAAATGCTACAAAATTTCTCTGCTGACATTTGCTTTCGAATGTAACTATGGCAGCGTATTGTAGAAATTTGCAGAGTTTCCGAACGATAGAACTAGTCCGCACCTATTTCATATTTGAATAGGTTTTTTTATATTTTGTAGCACAATGCTGTTGTGTATTTTAAATCGAGGTTTGTATGGCTGAGTTAGTTTCTGGTGTTGTTAAGTGGTTTAACGATGATAAAGGATTTGGTTTTATTGAGCGTGAAAACGGTGATGATGTGTTTGTTCATTTTCGTGCAATTAATGCAAATGGACGCAAAACGTTAAAAGACGGCCAAAAGGTTACATTCGAAGTTACTCAAGGCCCTAAAGGCCCGTCTGCTGAAAACGTGACGCCTTTATAGCCATATTTCACAGTCCACTTGGCAGAATGGCCAAGTGGATGGCTACAATCAGCGGCTATTTTAGCCGCTTTTTTATTCCATGAATCCAAGAAAATGACAACAAATAATTTAATGAATACTTATGGCAGGCAGCCAATTTCGCTCGTAAAAGGAGCAGGCTCCTACGTTTGGGATAGTGAAGGGAATAAGTACTTAGATGCACTCTGCGGAATCGCTGTTTGCTCTTTAGGTCATGCACACCCTGCTGTTAGTGAAGCAATATGCGAACAATCTGCAACGCTGATCCACACCTCAAATATCTATCGCATTCCTGCGCAGGAAACGCTAGCAGAGAAACTATGTGCCTTATCAAATATGGATCGTGCTTTTTTCACGAATTCCGGGGCAGAAGCAAACGAAGCGGCCATTAAGATCGCCCGATTGTTTGGGCACAACAAAGGTATTCAGACACCAACAATTATTGTTGCCGACAATAGTTTTCATGGTCGAACTCTCGCCACTTTATCCGCAACTGGCAATAGAAAAATCCAGGCGGGCTTTGAACCATTGGTTAGCGGTTTTGCCCGCGTACCGTTTAATGATTCAAACGCTATTAGGGAAGTCGCTAAAAACAACAAGAATATTGTGGCCGTATTAGTTGAACCTGTACAAGGCGAAGGCGGCATCAATATTCCAGACTCAGACTATCTTAATGAAATTCGTGAAATTTGCGGCGAACATGATTGGCTCATGATGCTTGATGAAATTCAAACTGGCATCTGCAGAACAGGCAAATGGTTTGCTCATCAGCATAATGGCATCACACCTGACATTATGACAATCGCAAAAGCCATGGGTAATGGCTTCCCCGTAGGCGCTTGCCTAGCAAAAGGAAAAGCCGCAGAAGTCTTCAAACCCGGAAATCACGGTTCAACCTATGGCGGTAATCCATTAGCATGCCACGTAGCCTCTGCCGTGCTTACAATCCACGAAAAAGAAAACACTCCCGTTCAAGCTAAAAACAGTGGTGAGTACTTGGTATCACAATTTAAAGCCAGTTTTGCAGAAACACCTGAGGTCATCGATATTCGAGGCCTGGGAATGATGATTGGCATTGAACTCGACCGCCCATGTGCAGAACTCGTTGGCTTGGCTATTGAAAACAACCTATTAATTAATGTTACTGCCGAGAGAGTTATTCGCCTGCTTCCTCCATTAAATATGGAAAAAGAACAAGCAGACGAGCTAGTGTCTACACTAACTCAAATCGTAAAAGCGTTTATATCGAGATAAAATATGGTGCGTCACTTCCTAACCCTGAACGACCTCAGCAAAGAAGAGCTCAATCAAATTATCAACCGAGCTCAAGAACTCAAAGCTATGCACAAAGCAGGTACTATATATGAGCCCCTTAAAAACAAGGTGCTTGGTATGGTGTTTGAGAAATCATCAACTCGCACACGTGTATCATTTGAAGCGGGAATGATTCAACTAGGCGGACAAGCTATCTTTCTTTCACCAAGAGATACACAACTTGGTAGAGGAGAACCAATCGAGGATTCGGCTCGCGTACTTTCCAGCATGATCGATATCATAATGATTCGTACTTTTGAGCATAACAAAATAGAAAAATTTGCAGAATATTCTTCAGTGCCAGTTATTAATGGATTAACTGATATGTATCATCCATGCCAATTACTTGCCGACATTCAGACATTCGTCGAACATAGAGGCAGCATACAAGGTAGAACTGTTACCTGGATTGGTGACGGCAACAATATGTGTCATTCCTATATTAATGCCGCAAAACAATTTGATTTCCATTTAAATATTTCGACGCCAAAAGGATTTGAGCCTCAAAAGAAGATTGTCGAAAATGCGGGCAGCCATGTATCACTAATCACCAAACCCTTAGATGCAGCTAGTGATACCGATCTAATTGTTACTGATGTGTGGGCGAGCATGGGGCAGGAAAATGAACAGAATCATCGCGAACAAGTATTCAACAGCTTTCAAGTTAATAGCGAGTTAATGGCAAAAGCAAAATCAGATGCTTTATTTATGCACTGCTTGCCAGCACATAGAGGTGAGGAAGTTTGCTCAGAAGTTATCGATGGCCCTCAAAGCGTTGTATTCGATGAAGCAGAAAACCGACTACACTCACAAAAAGCACTTATTGAGTTTCTTTCAAGTGTAAATCCATAATATTACCGAATTATCCTAGAAAGATCAGTTGGACGTGAGATTAGAGTGCAAACAATTGGTTTGATTAGCGTAATAAAAAATTTTGCGTTCACCTGGTTGGTGAATCAAAACTTTTTTATATAGCTAAGCGAATCAAGTGATTGTGCTCTAACTCATGGATCAACTGATTTTTCTAGGATTATATGCATAACAAAAAAAGGCGGACTAAAAAGCCCGCCTTTTTCATTCAATCTATTTAAACTTACAAAGACGCTAAATAATCGGTAATGGCTTCAATCTCAGCATCTGTCAATTTTTTAGCAATATCCATCATCATATTTGCAGGATCATTTGTTCTTGTAGCTTCACGAAAATCCTTCAACTGCTTAGCCAAGTACCCTTTGCTTTGGCCGCCAATGACAGGGAATACCTGATTTGTAGCAGATTTGCCTTTACCATTTTTACCATGACAATTAACACATCCGTACAAACCCGTGCGTGGATTTCCACTCATGTATAGCTTCTTTCCCGCTGCAATACTTTTCTTGTCATCTGGCTTTGGAGCCAGCATATAGTTATCACCACTCATTGATTTTTGTGCAGCAAAATATGCAGCGATATCTTTCATATCTTGCGGTGTTCCAGCCAAACCAGCCATTGCTGACATAGTATCATTGTGTCGCTTGCCATTAATAAAATCTTCAAGCTGCTTGTAGATATAACCTGGTTTTTGCCCTGCTAGACTTGGACACTCTGGATTGACACTCATTCCATCAGCACCATGGCAACCTTGGCACAACTCTGATTTTGGACCACCAGCTTTTGCGTCTCCTCCCGCAGAAGCAACCCCTGCAACAGATATCAATGCAAAAAATACAGATACTGCTTTTATTGTATTCATCATCTCTTAAAACCCATCCCTTAACCGTCTATTTAATAACCATGCAAGCTGATCGGCAAACTTACAAATGAAAAAAATATTTAAGCACGTTATTTTAATTATGTTCTGCGCGAAGTAAAGATATATCAAGCAAAAACCCCTAGGTCAACGACTTTCAATCAATTCAATAAGTTCCTATTAACCAAAATCAAACTTTTTGCTTTTCAGGTGAGTCAAAATTTAATCAATTCACAGGCGGGAAATAACTTATTGAGTAGTGACCGCTTTATTTTTTTCCACACGTTTCATATACGCTTTTCGAATCAAGTGCGGAATAAGTAAATATAATGGCATGCGAAGATAGTGTGCACGAATGTACAACACCCAGCGCGCAATTGCGGTAAATCTATCATCACATGTTGAATGCGCTGGCATTAGAGCTCTTTCAAATAAAAAATCCATCAACTTTGGAAAAACTGGCTGCCCAATCTCAGTTCTTTGAACCCCCTCCTGGGGAATTGGAGTACTTAAAAATCGCTGCGTATATCGCAACGCATAAAAAATTGAGCGCTGCAAATCCAGCTCTTGCGCCCTGCTAACAAGCTTCATCCAAAACTCAGGATCTTGCGCAGAAAACTCTTTCATTAATGAGTCAAGGTCAACAAGATCCCTAAAGCCGTGCTCAAGCTCACCATCCTGGAAAAGATGAACAGCGCTGTGTAAAACCATATCAACAGAAGAAAGTGTGAACACATTTGCAAAGCCATCAACCTTCTCAATGCAATTAAGCAACTTTGAAGTGTCCAGCTTAATATTAGACGTTGGAGGGACTATCGCATGATGCACATCAAGTACGGAGTCTCTTTTAATATGCGTCAACGCTGGAATTTCGTGCATCCATGTACGGTAATAATGATCATTGTATTCATCGTAGTCATTTGCAAACCAACCATGTTGTTTGAACACTTTTTCCGCTTCCGGCAAAAAATTCTTTTCTACTAAAATATCAACATCCGAGAACAGTCGCCCATTTCCCGCATCAACATTCTTAGCCACATAAGCTGCGCCTTTCAACAAAATCACTGGCAAGTCTATTGATTGTAGCGCTGCATTAATATATTCAACTTCACGAAAAACAGATTGGTATAAATTTTCACCAGTATAGCGACTAGCCTCTATATGCCTTCTTGCTTGTAGAGGTATATTCTCCAAGGAATCATTCTGATTAAAAATACAATAGAGCTTATACAATAGATTTGAAGCACGAGCTTGCTGAATAACCACACTCCAATCCAAAAGACTGAATTTTTTGATTTTTTCTGGTTGACGCAACAACTCAGCTAGCTTGTTATTCGATATATCCATTCTATTTTGATTCGAGCAACAATTGAAAAGTCTCTAACGCTTCATCAATTTTACTATAACGGAAATCATAACAATCACAGCTATCTATTAGCCTTACGAGCGTATTAAATCCCTCTCTGCGGAGAACTGTATAGTTAAAAGCATTTTTTGCAACTCCCATAAAAGTCTGTGCTTTAGACTTTTTCATTAGCACCACATCTGAACCAACTTGATATTCAGGAAAAACAATCCAGACTGGCCTAGATGGCTTAGAAGCTAAGCGCACACTATTTGCAGGAGGCTTAAGATGGGAAACTGTACCTTTAGCAGTATCTTTAATCACAGGACCAAAAATTGAATCTGGAAAACGATCCCTAATAATATCAATTGAAGCATTTTTTAAATTAATTGGCCGTGGAACAGGGAACACATTCTCAGCATTGCTGTCAATCAACGCTAATTCATCAGAAAGCAATCGCCAGCCACTCATGACTAAACTTGCGCAAAGAGTACTCTTACCTGAGCCCGGCGGCGCAGGCAGAATAATACATTTTCCGTCTTTTTCAACAACAGCAGCATGAACAATAAAGTAGCTGTGCATATGATTAGCGATACACCAATTAAGAGACCACTCAAACATGGCGTATGCTTGTTTTTGAGGCAAAGGTTTAAATGGCCGAAATCCATCAAAATAAAACTCAACCTGAGGATGATACCAACGCCGCAAACCCTTAGGTGATATAACTTTCATATGAAAATCTACAAAAGAATCAGGCCCAACAACAGGGTAATCAGTATAGAGCTTTTGAATATTGATGGCCACTTCAGGGAAGGGAGATTGCAGCTTAATAGTAAAATCTGCAATCCGAAACACTATACCTTCATTGCGTACAGTATCTAGTAAATCACATTGTGGGATGGAACCTATATTCACGATTCTAACTTAGATATCACACCCAAATAAAAAAGCTCAGCAAGAATCTTGGATATCGTATCAGTTGAAATACCCTCACTATTTGAATGAAACGATTTGTTTAATTGCTCAACTAATTCATTCAACTCAAGAATCCTATCATTAAGAGTCAATAGCACGTGAACAGCTATTGGATTTAGTAAATGTGTATCACCGGATTCAGTTAAATACAAAACCCCTTCACCATCCCACTCTTCAAGCTGAAAAAGATCTGAGGACACAGCACTCCAAAGAATAGCCATAAATATAGTTACACTTCCACTATTTAGAAACCATATCTTTTGGAATACCACATAAAATTTTACGCATCACAAAAACAAACAGTGGTTAATTATCCCACCAATATGGATCAGTTCCACCAGACATTTCATTCAAAGCAACCAACACATCTTTCAAAAGAACTTCAGATAACACACCATTAAGATAGTCCGTGTATAGAGCAACGATATCTTCTTTAGAATATGGAAACTGGCTGTCTGCAGCAATGCTGCTGTAATAATAATGAGCATTCAAATAAGCTGCTACAACATGAGCACCCAATGCATGCTCAGAAGACTTATCTTTTACAAAAAACCACAATACTTCGGTGCAAGTACTCGATCCATAACGTAGCCCACCAAACACATCAGTGAAAACTGTAGCTTCCGCAGCAAAAAGTGGATCAGAATTGAAGGTAGTATCAAAATCGTACTTATTACAAGCTGGATGAATCCCTGATGCGGTATAATCACAGTAGTTTGGCACCAATCCAGTACCCACCCATTCTCTAGGACGATTTTTCCAAAAACCGGGAGTATGGCCACTGTATTTAATTTCACAAGGATCTTGGGATGGATCTCGTGAAAGATTACCAGATAAATTCCCAGATACAGTACAGTTATTAGTTGTTCCAACAGCGGCAAATGCAGACTTTCCAGAGACTGAAGAAACAACAGCCGTAGCTAGAAAACCAGCTTTACCAAGTCTCCGCTTAGAAAGATCGATCGGTGAACCTATATTGTCTACATCATTAATTTTTTTATCTTTCATTTTTAAATAACCTACCATATTTTAAATCCGCCACTCACAAAATAATGCAAATATCGCCCCATATCCAAAATGCAACACAACCCGTTGTTATTACTAGCTTTAATAATACATGGCGCGACCTAACATCACAAAAGAGCAGTAACTGTAAAAGTTAGCGACAAACCGGACTAAGCTTCAACTTTTATTATACATTATAGTTTAGCAACCCTTCGAAACATAGCCTAATAGCGATACATTATGCTTTTCAGCTCATGAGCACAGGAGCTAATCACTAACCTGTTAGCTAGATATGAATAAACTGAGATGTAAGTATAGAATTATTCAGTGTTTCCCCCTAAAATATTGGGAGTCGCTGGGATCTCTCTCCAATACACCTAAATTATCACCAGGAGCATTCTCATGCACAAAAAACAAACAATGACCGAGCGGTTATAAAATTAATAAAAATAAATCCTATGCCAAAATTATTACATGAGTTTATCGAATTTACTTCTACTCAATCACCAAGCAACACAGCATTACGACATAAAAATGAATCACTGGATTACCAAAACCTCAATAAAGAGATAGTATCGTTAGGACAAGCACTGCTCGAACTGGGAGTATCAGCAGGTGAGCGGATAGGCATATATTTACCGAAGAGATTTGAGACAGTTTTCTCCTTCTTTGCGGCATCATATGCAGGCGCTGTATTTGTCCCGATAAATCCACTATTAAAACCTGAGCAAGTCGCCTACATACTCAAAGACTGCAATGTTCGGATACTCATTTCTTCGCACGACAGACTGTCTCAACTACATGAATTTTTAATAGACTGCCACGATTTAATGTCAGTTATTGATGTAAACAACAAGTTTACACTCGAGAAGAAATTTCATTTCAATACGCTACATCTCGAATCACTTTCTTCTCCCAAAAAACATTCACCGCATAGACGCATAGATTCAGATATTGCGGCAATCTTATACACATCAGGCAGCACTGGAAAACCAAAAGGCGTTGTCCTGTCTCATAAAAACATGATCACCGGCGCAAAAAGTGTCGCCGAATATTTAAACAATACATCGAAAGACAATTTGTTAGCCGTTCTTCCATTCAGTTTTGACTATGGCTTGAGCCAATTAACAACTGCATTTCATGTTGGCGCCAGCGTAACTTTGCTGGATTATTTACTCCCACGTGACGTAATCAAAGCGATTGAAAAATTCAAGATTTCCGGATTAGCAGGCGTGCCTCCACTATGGAATCAGCTGGCCAACCTAAACTGGGGTGAGGCTTCAAAAACTCTCCGCTACTTCACTAACTCTGGCGGAGCTATGCCCCAGGCCACACTTAAATTGTTGCAAGACGCATTACCAAACACCGAGCCATATTTAATGTATGGCCTCACCGAAGCATTCAGATCAACGTATTTACCGCCAAGCGAAATCAACAATCGCCCCAATTCGATGGGTAAAGCGATACCAAATGCCGAAGTAATGGTGGTTAGAGAAGATGGCTCACCCTGTGCGCCGGGAGAACCTGGAGAATTGGTCCATAGAGGATCACTGGTTTCTCTCGGTTATTGGAATGACTCGCTGAAAACAGCAGAACATTTCAAACCCGTTCCGACAAAAGAGAACGGCCTAACTCTTACCGAAATTGCTGTATGGTCAGGTGATACGGTTAAAATGGATGAAGATGGCTTTCTCTATTTCATATCCCGAAAGGATGACATGATTAAAACTTCTGGATATAGAGTGAGTCCTACTGAAGTTGAAGAAATAATCTATGCAACAGGACTAGTGTCAGAAGTTGCAGCTCTCGGAATAACTCACCCTGCACTAGGACAAGCGATTGTCGTTATCGCAACTACTCCAGAAGCAACGGCCGAACAAATTCTAACTGCCTGTAAAAAACATTTACCGAATTTCATGATGCCTGCACACATTGAAGTTATCGATCTAATACCCAAGAACCCTAACGGAAAAATTGATCGCAAACAATTAGCCAGCAAATTTGAAAATCATTTTCAGGAAATGAACCAATGAAAGAAAAGCCAAAACATGCACCAATGGATCAATTTCCAATTAAAGATAATTACCTACAAATCGGTGGAATACCGACCACTCAACTAGCCGAACAAGTTGGGCAGACACCATTTTACGCCTATGATCGCCGCTTAATTAAAGAACGCGTAACATCTTTGAGAAATGCGTTACCTGATTACCTACATTTGCATTATGCGATTAAAGCCAACCCAATGCCCGCAATCGTACAGTTAATGTCTACATTAGTTGACGGATTTGATTTAGCTTCTGCAGGGGAAATGAAAGTTGCGCTGGATACAGAAATGCCTCGACAGCACATCAGCTTTGCCGGACCAGGGAAAACCGATAAAGAATTAAAACAAGCTATCGCCGCAGAAATCGTAATCAATATGGAATCCGAAACAGAAATGGAACGGATTGCCGGCTTTGCTAACGAAATGAATTTAACACCCAAAGTAGCGATACGTGTTAATCCTGATTTTGAACTAAAAGCTTCAGGTATGAAAATGAGCGGCGGCCCCAAACCGTTTGGCGTCGATGCAGAGCGCGTTCCTGCAATGATGAGAAAACTGGCAGAGCTTCCTATTCAGTTTCACGGATTTCATATTTTTAGCGGATCGCAAAACCTAAGCGCAGAAAGTATTATTGATGCACATAACAAAACATTCGAACTCGCCATTCGATTAAGCGAGCAGGCACCCATCCCTCCTAAATTGCTTAATATTGGCGGTGGACTCGGCATTCCTTATTTTCCTGGTGACACGCGCATTGACCTTCAGCCCATATCAGAAAATCTAAAACAACTGCTTCCCTCTGTAAAACAAAACCTACCCGATGCAGAAATTGTGATGGAACTAGGACGTTACCTCGTTGGTGAAGCGGGCGTCTACATCTGCAAAGTTATTGACAAAAAAATATCACGAGGCGAAACTTATTTAGTTACCGATGGCGGATTACATCATCATCTTGCAGCATCGGGAAATTTTGGGCAGGTAATACGAAAAAACTACCCTGTTGTTATTGGAAATAAGGTGGAAGGTGATAAAGAAACGGTTAGTGTTGTTGGCCCGTTATGTACGCCACTGGATATTCTGGCGAATAAAATGGAATTAACTAAAGCGGATGTTGGTGATCTTGTTGTTGTTTTTCAATCGGGAGCTTATGGGTATACGGCGAGTCCGGAGAGGTTTTTGAGCCATCCTGCAGTTCAGGAATTAATAGTATAATTACTGGCTACCATATTAGTTTTACAGCAGAAGACAAAAGCTTAGCATCAAAAGACAGCACCCCTTGATCATTTGATTGAACTTTCTTAGTCATAGAGCCCGAAGTCACAGTTATCATTTCATTTTCTGGCAAACCGAAAACCAATATTGCATCTACCTTCGTGGATAACCCGATCTCGATATTTTTCACCATTCCATCCTTGATAAATATAACGGCATGCTTATCAGTTTCTAACCCACTTGCACCACCTTTAATATCAAGCAAAGTCGAAAATCTTTTTCCAGGTTTATCAAAGCTTGGAGAAAGCAGAACCATAAACTCATCCGCTTTTTGCGCTACTGTAGGTTGCAATTCAAGTCGCCAATAGCCAACATCAAACCACGGCTTATCAATCCCATCAGCTGAAAAGTTCACTCCGTCTAAATCAGAATCATCTCCATCAGTTTCCACATAAAACTGATAATCCGGCCCACCAACAATTCGAAATACAGACTTTTCTGGTAACAAGCTCTGCACTTCTAAATAATTATCACCATTTTTCAAAAAACCTTGTTTTGCCTGTGTTTCATAAATACCATTATGCTCTCTACCTTTCAAAAGCTTTTTATTTGGAAACACGGGTTCATTTACCGAATGCAACAACCACTTTTTCACATAATGGTCATTGGTACTTTTAACTTTATCGTAAACAATTAGCTGATCTTCACCAGGAAGGTAGACCAAGCTACGCTTAACAGACTCTACCTTTCCGCCATCGCCACTATCATCGTATTCCGTATTATTATAAGCAGCTGTCAAATCTGATTCGATATAGACGTATTCATCCTCTACAGACTCATAACTCAGAATACGTCCACCTTCATAATGCTTACCATTGTTTAGGTTTGCCTTCCAATGACTGACATTATCAATTGTACTTCCCGTCGGAAGAACAATACGCTGACCACCATCGGAAACGTTTTGTTTAAAAAAACGATTCGGCTTGACTTTTTCACCAGGCTTTAAAATTAATAAACTGTTTTTTGCAATTGTTCGAATAGAATAATTTAACCGGTTTTCACCGGTAAACCCACTATAAACGCTACTATTAATCGCTAGAGGAGCACCCTTAAAAATCGTAAAGTGACCAGCATCATAATGACCATGATGAGTTAAAGTGTTTCCTGCACGGTAGCTGATAAATGTATCTTTATCACTCCAACCTGAACGAACAAAAAACTGATTGAATGCATTTTTACCAAACCATTCTGATTTTGGTAGAGCGCTGAAATTGGACAGGTCTCGGTGAATTTGAGGAACAGAAAACAAGTTCGGATCGTTGAACAGCTGCATCCCCCATCGATACCCACGATAATAGCTTTCATTTTTATGCAACAATTCCAGGTAACGAGAATATTGGCTAAAAATTGGATTTCCAGTTGCCTGAGCAATAAGATCGATCACACGCCGTGTTTCATCTTTCAAATCAACACGAGAACCTTCGTCACCAAAGCCTTCAATTCTGTCATCAGGCCGCGTAGCATACAAATGCCATAAACCAACCCTATTTATAACCTGCTTTATTCGATTATGATTAGCGCTCGCTTCTAGCCCATTTAAATAAGCCGATGAAGCTAGCATCAGTAGAAATGCACGATTTTGTATCCAATAATTATAACCTTCAGGCCATCCTTCTGTTATCTCCAATGCATTTATCACGTCTAAAAAGTGAGCTTGAGCTTGCGTAATGAGCTGTTTTTCTTTTTCATTGTCTGGAGTTATTGCAACAGCAACCAACCAAGCCGATGCAGCCAATGTGCTACGCCCATGCCATAGAGAGGGCCCCGAATCATTTAGTAGCAACAAATAATCACTTAGTGATTGGACTAATTTTGCTTCAATAATAACTCTACCTTCGTCAGAAAAATCGGGGTAAGTAGACGCCAAATCATAAGCAAATGCTAAAACCCAAGCATTACCGTATTTTGACTCAACATCGGGAGTCTCCAACTGGAAGTTTTTAAGTTTATTGATTAGTGCAATTACAACACTCGCATCGCCAGAACTTACCCAACAAACTGCTTGAGCAGGTATACTTTTATCAGGACAAGGATCAAATTTATTAATTCCATGCTGCTTAAATTCTTTTTGGCGCTTAGCCATTAAATCAGGAACCGACGGCCCATTCCAACTAGCAAGCTCAGGCATTAAAATACGTGGATGTTTTGACTTCAACTCACCATCAAACTGGTGATTAGGAAACATAGCAGAAGGTGCAATCGCATCAATGAAAACATCACTATCAACACCCGCTTTTTCTGCTGCTTTTATGATGAATTGACGAGGGGTAAGCTCATAAGACTTAAATAAATAGACGGCACCAATTAATACAACAACATGCGCCACAATACCGGCAAAGACAAAATATACAGTAGCTCCTTTGAATATTTTTCTAGCTACAGTATTAAAGCGACGCTTCATCATCTACTTTAGACGCTTAATCCAGTCCAGACTCCATTGTGCAACTATATCTCTCCATTCTTTTCGAGAAAACGTGTGATTGGCTTCATCGAGTTGTTGTTGAGTAACACGTTTTTGATTCATAGCGCTCTGCCATTCAGGCGAGCTTTCAACCAAATCCCTAAACTCATCCGCAGTTAGATCTTTGCCACTCAAAATAAACAATGTACTTCCTTGAAATCTACTCAATCCACTCAGCATACGTTCTGGCAAAGGAATATTTGGATTAAATAAAGACACCAGATGTTCCTCATCGGCTACAACAGAGGCTTTTTTGCTAAACATCGTAGAAATCATGCTATACAGAGATCGAAAAGATTCAACAAAATTAAACTTACCTTTTAGAACCTTTTGCCACAATTCTCGATCTGTTAAGCGAGACAAATAATAGTGTTTCACATACGCTTTAGCTTCTCCAGATTCAGTTCGTACCCAAGGGTTTAATAAAATCAACCCTTTCACTCTATCATCCTGATGCGCATAAAAAAGTGCAGCAGATGCAGCATCACACAATCCCCAGATTACGATATTCTCAAGATGAGGTACATGTTTAAAAAAGTTATCAATTGCCGTTTTAATATCCTGCTCACAATCTTCAAAAGATGTAATGGGGCCAGAACTATCTCCCATTCCGTGATAATCAAAGCGCATGACAGGGACGTTATGATTACAAAGAAACCTGGCTAGTAATACGAATTGTCGATGACTACCTACACGGTATTGCGGTCCACCAACTATCACAACAACGCCGGTTTTAGATTCGGCATTAGCGCCATGAACTATTCCAACGAGATCATTTTCGCCACTCTTAAAAACAAAAGCTTGCTCCATTGATATCACCCCTCAGCCCTAACAAAAGCCTGAGTAACATCAATAAGAGCATCAGCATCAACTATTTCCACTGCAGACCAAAATGCCGGTCCAACAACAACAGTAGCGTCAACACTAAAAGAACTATCTTCCCAGTGATCTATAACTTTTTTACTCGCAGGCAAGATTGGTTTGCCCTCAGTAGCAACAACATCAATCCATAACAGTTTTTCACAGCTTGTGGGCGGTATCTCTGCTATATTAATCTCTCGAATTGCGTTGGCAAATTGCGCAGAAAGTTCATATCCAGCAACTTCAAGAGACTCACCATCTTGAAGCTGAGTTTTTAGGCCTTTTAATGTTTCTTTCTCAATATTGCCAGAGAAACCGCCAGCAAGACGTAAGCGCAAAAACTGGGTTAGCCAGCTATCTCCCGTGGACATAGGGTGCCATAGTACAATCTTACCCACCTCAGTGGTATGATGCTGATATAAGTAATCCAGCAGAATTACTGCTCCACTTCGTAATGCAAGAAAGTTAATTTTTGTATATCCTTCATCACCACACCAGCCTATCAAGCTGTCAAGATCAGAATGCCACAATGTCAAATTAGCTTCAGAAAAATCACCCTCGCTATCCCCTGTGCCGTAAAAATCAGGAATCAAAGCATTAAACCCGGTCTCAGCCAATTGATTAGCCATAAGGGCTAACATTCGACGAGACTTATTCATTTCTTCCCCAATAGGTGGGATTAAAATAAAAACAGAGTCAGATCTTTCAGATGTATTTTGAAAGGAAGTAATAAAAATTCTGCCAGACAGGCTTTTGAGAAAAAACGGGATTGTCTTCACCGTAACACCCCTGTTAAACTATTCGTCCAATTTCGATTGAACAAACGCAGTTAGGCTCCCAAGCGTTTCAAATGTTTCACCTTCTATTTCATCATCGTCCACTTCAAATCCATAATTCTCTTCAAGAGCAGTGATCACAGACACTACCGCCATTGAATCAAATTCAGGAATATTTCCAAGTATCAATGTATCTTTATCAAACAAATTGACGTTATCGCCCAGCTGCAGCACTTCGCCTAAAATTGCTCTTACTTCATCTAATGTTGACATTATTCATACACCTAAGTATTGATATAACTTTTATTGTTCTATTCACCCGTTAATATTGGTGAGTTAAAATAACTGCGTATGTTAACATATGTAATTGCTCATTTATAAACACGAAATACCAAATAAGCTTAATGTGTTAATTTCTAATCTGTTTATAATGATCCGCCAATAAAAGATACCGCTATTTATCGAATACCAACCAAAAAACCTATGTGCACCAAGACCTATTCCGCAATTAATGAGATACCAAACGCTTTCGAACCGTTATTCTCTGACGCCGCTAAACAAAGTATATTTTTCAGTCTTCCCTGGTTTAAAGTGCTTGCTGAAAATGTCTTCTTTGGCGATCAGATTAAAATTTTTTGCGTCGAATCGGAGAGCTCCAATGCTCCTTTGGCTGCTTTAGTATGTTGCGAAAGAAAGGAAGAGCAACGCTGGATAAGAAAAGTATCTGGTTTAGAAAACTACTATACCTCCCTGTATGCCCCTATCCTTGAGTCATATGACAATCCATCAAAAAAAGTCCTTGATCGATTAATCGCAGAAACCCAAGCTACTTCAAAAAAGTGGGATGTTATGGACTTGAAACCTTTGCCTCATAGTGGGGTACTCTTTTCTTCGCTAGAAACTGCGTTAAAGAATAACGGATATGCAACAGAGCCCTATTTCTGCTTTGGAAACTGGTATCTCGAAGTGCAGAACCGGACATTTAATGAGTACTTGAATAGCTTACCTTCAAAGTTAAAAAACACCGTAAAACGAAAAAAAAATCGACTAAATAAAAATCACGAATATTATATAGACCTAATATCTTCCCCTGGTGAAAAACTGGAAAAGGCGATAGCGGATTACACAGAGATATACAATAAGAGCTGGAAGAAAAATGAACCTTACGAAAACTTCATTCCCTGCTTCCTACGTGTATGTGCGGAACACCGCTGGCTGAGATTAGGAATCCTATATTTAGACAATACTCCAGCAGCCGCTCAAATATGGACCATATGCAACGGAAATGCATATATCTATAAACTTGCATATGACGAGTCTTATTCACAATATTCTGTTGGCTCAATACTTACCATGGAAATAATGAAGCACATTATTGATACTGACAAAGCGCGTGAAATAGACTATTTAACAGGCGACATGCCCTATAAAGAAGACTGGATGTCGCATAGACGGGAGCGATGGGGAATCATTGCATATAATAGAAAAACTATAAAGGGGCGCATTTTATATGCTGTGAGCGCCATAAAATCACATTTAAAAATATGCCTACTAAAACTTAAAAAACATTTTAAGCACTGAAGTGTGAACGCATCGGTATTAAGTACCATTTACGGAGCATTCTCCCCTGAAATTTCTAACCTTCTCTCAATTTCGCAAACATTCTTTATAAACCAAATACCACTCAACAGTTTTAACAATCCCCTGCTCAAAAGTAACAGCAGGATTCCACCCTAACTCATTGGATATTTTAGCTCCATCGATCGCATATCGCCAATCATGGCCAGGCCTATCAGCAACATAGGTTATCAATGATTCATAGGGGCTATCAGTCGGTATTTTCTCATCTAATATTTTACAAATCATTTTTGCGATATCGATATTAGACCACTCATTATTACCACCAACATTATAAGTCTCACCTAGCATGCCGGTTCTGACCACCCGATCGATAGCGCTGCAATGATCGTCTACGTATAACCAGTCACGGATATTTGTTCCGTCGCCGTATACAGGGATTGCTTCTTTATTTAAGCAGGAACGAATAACTGTCGGTATGAATTTTTCACCGTGCTGGTAGGGGCCGTAATTATTGGAGCAGTTTGTGGTGGTTACCGGCAGACCATAGGTATGAAAATAAGCACGCACCATGTGATCTGATCCGGCTTTTGAGGCTGAATATGGTGAGTTTGGCGCGTAGGGTGTTGTTTCGGTGAACGCGGGATCCGTTTTACTTAACGTGCCATAGACTTCGTCGGTAGAGATATGGTGAAAACGGCATTGTGTTTCATCCCAGCTTTTTTCGTTTAACCAGTAGTTTCGAACGGCTTCTAATAATGTAAAAGTACCGATCAAATTAGACTGGATAAACGCTGCAGGACCGGTGATTGATCTATCGACGTGACTTTCTGCGGCAAAATGAATAATGGTGTCAATTTCATTTTTTCTCAAAATTGAATCAACTAAAGCCACATCACAAATATCACCCTCGACAAATTCGTAGCGTTCTGGTGAAGGTAATTCTTTTAAGTTATCCAATGAGCCTGCGTAGCTTAAGTTATCCAGATTAACCAGTTTGACAGCGTCATCATTTTTGAGGATATAACGAATAAAATTACAGCCAATAAAACCTGCGCCACCGGTGATCAGTATATTTTTAGGTTGGTAACTCATGACTTGTTCAATTCCTTCACAATTTTTTCGAGCGACTGCTCCCAGGGGCGTTGCTCGATATCAAATTCAGATTTAATTCGATCACAATTAATTTGACTATTCATTGGTCTTTTTGCCGGGGTCGGATAGTCAGCGGTATCAATTGCATTGATCTGTTTTATTTTAAGTGATTGGTATTTTTCTGCTTCTGAGAAGATTTTTTTGGCAAAGCTGTGCCAGTTTGTTACCGGGGAATCACAATAGTGGTAAGTCCCATAAGGTTTGTTATCTCTTGTTTGTAAATGATCAATTATCGCTAATATTACTTCAGAAATATGTTCTGTTGATGTCGGGCAACCCAATTGATCACTCACAATATTTAAAGCTTCTCGTTCTTGCCCAATTTTTAACATGGTTTTTACGAAATTATGACCATAAAAACCAAAGACCCAACTAACCCGTAATATAATATGCTGATCAAGAATACGGCGAACGGCTTCTTCTCCTTGCCACTTGCTCAGGCCATAAACATTAATTGGTTTTGGCTTATCATCCTCTTTGTATGCATGACTTTTCTCTCCATCAAATACATAATCTGTTGATATATGAATAAGTGTTACGTTATTTTTTTTACAGGCGAGCGCGATGTTTTTAACACCTATCTCATTGACTCCATATGCTGCTGCCTGGTCTGTTTCGGCCTTATCAACAGCAGTATATGCGGCGGCATTAACGACATAATCGGGTTGTTCTTTTTGTAATACCGATAACACCGCATTTTCGTTTGTTATGTCTACTTCGCTACGGGTATACGCAGAAAGATGGATAGCTCTGTTTTGTGCGATATCGCTAAAAGTGCGGCCCAGCTGCCCACCTGCGCCAAATAACACAATTTTCATAGCGGGGGTAAGTCCGAAGCGTCCATTTGAGACAGCGGGCGAGCTGATTGGTCTTTTGCCGAAAGAGAAACTTCATCTTCACTTAATGGCCAGTCTATATTCAACTCAGGGTCATTCCATAAAATACTTCGCTCAGATTCAGGGTGGTAATAGTCGGAACATTTGTACACAAAGTCGACTTCATCTGATAACACACAAAAACCATGAGCAAAACCAGGAGGAACATAGAGTTGACGATGATTGGTATCGCTTAAAATATCACCCACCCATTGGCCAAACGTCGATGAGCCTTTACGTACATCCACAGCTACATCAAAAACCTCACCCCTCACAACACTTACTAACTTAGCTTGTGGCTGTACTAATTGATAATGCAGGCCTCTTAATACACCTCGTCTTGATCGTGAATGATTATCCTGGACAAAAGGCCCGGCAATGCCGAGTTCTGCATATCGTGCTGCGTTAAAGGTCTCTTGAAAAAAACCACGTTGATCGCCAAAAACGACTGGCTCTATAAGATAAACACCAGGTAGTGATAACTCTGTAACGTTCATAATTTTATACTAGATTGATCGATTGAGAATGTTTATGAGGTATTGTCCGTAACCGTTCTTTAATAATGGCTGGGCAAGCTTTTCTAACTGTTCTGCATTAATATAGTTTTTTTGATAAGCAATCTCTTCCGGGCAGGAGATTTTCAACCCTTGTCGCTCCTCTATAACCTGCATAAAGTTTGCCGCAGATAACAAAGAGTCATGAGTACCGGTATCTAACCAGGCAGATCCCCTGCCCAATTTTTCAACTCTTAACTGCCCTTGCTTAAGATATTCCAGATTCACATCAGTGATTTCTAGTTCGCCACGCTTTGAAGGTTTTATATTTTTTGCGATATCAACAACCTGATTATCGTAAAAATAGAGACCTGTCACCGCATAATTTGACTTTGGCTTTACTGGTTTTTCTTCAAGATCAATTGCGTTGCCTTCCTTATCAAAACTCACAACACCATAACGCTCAGGATCTTTCACGTAATAGCCGAATACTGTACCGCCATTAACCTGCTGGGTTGCATTTTCTAACGTAGCCTCTAATCCATGCCCATAGAAAATATTATCCCCAAGCACTAAACTAACCGGATTGTTACCCACAAACTTTTCACCAATGATGAACGCTTGCGCTAATCCTTCCGGATTTTCCTGGATAGCATATTCAAAATTGACACCCCATTGATTTCCATTACCGAGTAGTTGCTTAAACAAAGAGCTATCTTGTGGTGTTGTAATAATCAAAATATCTCGAATACCTGCAAGCATCAGTGTTGAGATTGGATAATAAATCATCGGCTTGTCGTAAACCGGCATAAGCTGCTTACTCACAGATAGAGTGAGCGGATGGAGACGCGTTCCTGACCCACCGGCCAAGATAATTCCTTTATATTTCATATTATTCTTATTGCTTTATCTTTTTATTTAAACGAAATTTAAAGATTTTGGATAAACTTTAAACGTAACTAATGTCATATCATGTCACTTCTAAATTCTCACAGTACATATAATAAATCTATAAAGATCTTAACATACCACCATTACTTAACGTATATACGGTTAGTTTTTTTATTAAGCCTTTTTACCATAGCCAACAGTCCAAAACATAGAAAAATATAGCAACTTAAACTAGCGGAAAAACTTGTAGACGTATCTTTAGCATTTTTTTCTACCGTAACATCAGCTATCCCGATCACTTTACCTCCCGCCGAATCCTCTACAATAAATGTAAACTTATCTTTTCCAAGATAAACGTCATCTGCTATATATGCTATTTGATTTTCTTCAATATATGCTACACCGTGCACGGGATTTTCAAAAATTCGATACGTAAATACTTCATCACCATCAGGATCCATAACAAATGGAGTCATGATAGATTTTTGTCCAGGGCTTACTTTCAACTCCGCACTCGCCATTGTCGGTGGCTTATTTGAATTATCCGTGCTTTCAACACCTTTCTTCACTTCAATTTTAGCCACACCTAAAAAAGCATATCCAGTTGAATACTTCACTTCGAAAATAAATAAATCAGTGCCAACATAATCCAGGTTCGGTACATATAATAACCTATTGGACGCCACAGTGGCTTCACCATGCTTAGGTAAAGAAATAATAGTAAGAGTAAAAGGTAAGTTGCCCTTTTGGGCCTCAATGACAGGAATCACTGATAAAGGCTGGTTGGTTACAGTAACAAATGCGGCACTTGCAGAAAAAACTTCACTATTTCCACCTCCCTGAGAATGGACACTAATATTAGCATATCCATTAACTGAGAATCCTGATCTATCAGTGACTCTAAATACAAAAAAATCAGAACCAATAAACTCAGAATCAGGAGAATAAACAAACTTATTATCTGAAATTTTTACCGCCCCATATCGTGGCTGATTTACAATCTCAATAATATGAACATCATCTATATCTGGATCCTTAATAGTAGGTGAAAATGTAACAGGTCTGTTAACTGGAGTCGAAACATTAGCAAACGCCTGTGTTGGTGCATTTTCTGGATGAATTGGCTTGCTTACTAAAATCTTTGCGATTCCTGAAACCGACAATCCATCTTGATCAGTGGCGCTAAATGTAAAACTATCTCCCCCAGAATAACTATTATCAGGAGTATATTCAAAAACATTATTTATAAGCACAACTTCCCCATTTTCAGGATCACTTAATAACATAAAAGTATGCATATCATTAACATTAGCATCGACCACAACAGGCGCCAACAAAACACTAGTATTAATTATTGTTTCAACAATTACCGAGGCGCTCGTTGGAGCATAGTTAATAGCCTCAGACTCTTCAGTTGTAATTAGTTTTTTAGGAACAACATCAATTACCGCTCCTCCTTCAACTGAAAGACCGTTCAAATCTGTTGCTCGAAACCTAAACTCATCACCTCCCAAATAACCCTCATTAGAAAGATAAGTCAGTTTGTTATTTTCGATAGCGGCGGCCCCATGCTCTGGCTGACTAACAATAGAGTACAAGTGACTATCACTTCGATCCGGGTCTGTCACAGTAGCGTAAAAATAAGTTTTCACTCCCGTTTCAGCAGTAACATTGGCTACCGCATGAGTCGGCGAATGGTTGCTGGACTCACCAGCCATTTTCAATAGCCCCAAGCCATTTACAGTCCGCCTGTTGCGGTTAGCTTCATTTGCATATTCTAGTGGCTCTAAACGTTTATAGGGTTTATCCCAAATTTCAAACACATACTCCTCATCTCCGCCATTGCTTGCATTAATAGAAACGGGAAGAACAACCTCTATAACATCAGGTTTACCCTCAACATCAGAACCATTCATAAATTCGACGCCATTACGTGTCACAGAAAACCTGGCATAGTCAATAGGAGAATCATCCCATACACCAACATACACTTTTGATATCGAACCTCCTTCAACTAGAGGCGTAATAGTTAAAACAGGCCTGAGATTGTCTTCATGGATAATTATCTTGGGAACTCCCAAATCAATCCACCTAGAAATAAGGCGTTTTTCAGACTCAGGCATTTCAGCAACATAAGAAAGATGCTCGCCAACTTTAGGCCAAACTTCTGGATGCTCACTTCCTATTGAATCAACCAACACCCCTGTTAACCCTTGTTTATCGTCAGGCACAATCTCACCTTTCGCCCCCCAAGGCAAACCGGTTTCAGGATTTCGGCCATCCAGACGTTCACCATATAAAGCCCAAACAAGCATGCTAGAACGCGCACTATTAAAAGATATCCATCGCGAAGACATACAGCATTGTCCTCTTTGAGTGATCCTATCAGTACCTGGAGTATTATTTACAACATCTTCCAAGCCATCTCCAGGCTTAGTGCCTACTCCTATTTTCACCCCATCCTCACGCGTGTAGCCGTTTTTCTTTAATAAATCATACGTCCTCACATCACCATCTAACCGCAAGCCAGTTATTTGTTGCGCGGTCTCCCCCTCGCCATGACAAGAGCTGCATCGGTTATTAATTATTTGCGAAATTCCATTATTCCAATCAATTTCAAAGCTTCGCCTTTTGGAAACACCCGGCGAAATGCTTTCAGAATAAATTTCGCTCGCAAATTTCACCGCCGGCATACCATCAGTAGACACTGAATCAAACAAAGGTGCACTTGCTTGGGTAAAATCAGCAAGTATTGAAGTGTCCAATTTTGCCACTGATGAAAATGGATCCAAACTCTCACGGGTGTGAACATGACAACCACCGCAAAACTGCTGCTCCCCTCTATGAACAGATCTCGTTGTAGTTTCAATATCTAGAGCCATACCATTTATGTCAATAGTTTGAAATAAGAACGGTGTATCAGCAGGTAATTTAATAACAAAACTCGTATCTGGATTACCAGATTCATCTAAAACAACTAAACCGTTTGATTTTTTTCTTACCGGGTATTCGCCTAATATCCGCAAGTGGTGCTGTTGAAAACCCGCCCATTGCTCCAATCCACCCCAATTATTTATTGGGTATAACGGCTCAACTAAAAGAACACGTATTCCCGCTATTTCAGAATTATCGTAGATGGCTAAGTCCGCACCACTTGTCGCAAGGTTAGTATATGTGCGTCCCGACATAGTACCCCCGCCATCTTTCATGCTCCAAGGTACTCCATTTAAAGATCTGGTTTCTCGGTCAAACAGAGTTGCAGCACCCGTTAATCCATAAGGCTCACCAATAGAGAGTCGAGCATCAGACAAACCAAGATTATCTATCTGCTCAACATGTTTTGTCTTCACGCCATCAGCAAGCAAGCCTGGTTTTTTTATCCCATAAATATCTTCATATGAAACCAATGCACGCGGCATAATTTCTTGATACTCAGGAAAATCAACGATAATTAAACCATCTCTAGCAATATGCTCCAAGGCCTTAGTATCATTTGCTTGCAAAGGTAAAAGCCACACACCTGCATCTTTACCTATACGTTCTATCACTTCCTCTAAAGTCTCATAAGAATAAGCGCCATTCATTGTTGTAGTAGCGCCAATTGCATATGTTGCTATCAAGTTGTTATCTGGTGCAGCAGCAGGGTGAGAAAACTTCCCAGACATAGTAATCAATGATTTATTTACAAATAATTCTTGACCACCTATTACAAGAGGTTTACCTTGAACGCTCCTGCTGGGGTGTAACCAGTAATCATTAGCATCTTCATACTTCCCAGCAGCAAAATCCGACCTTTGTGCAAATGGCGTCAGATCAAACTGCCCTACGCGAACAAATGGCTCCAATTCGCTGCCGGGTATCCACCCCCCACTAGGCCCTTTATGTTCAAAATCCGGCCCTTCAGGATCGATAGGAAATCGAAGCAACGACCCAAATCCCCTATTATTTTTACTATAGTACATTGCAGAAATAACATCTCCATCAGAGAGTTGAGTTGCAAAATGCAAAGACGTACCCGATGGATCATGCTTTCCCGCGAGAATAAAGGGATCACCACCATCAGGCCTTACCGAAAATAATGAAAATTGATTGTTCGCAACTTTTTGAATCATCGCATCGAAGTTTGTATAGGCGATCCTTCCATCTTTTAAAACAAACGGGTGTAATTGAAGAGTCATTGTTCGATGACCAATTAGCTCAAGATTCGAGCCGTCAAGATTCATTTTAAATAATTTAAACTTCTGTAAAACCCCGTCACGATTTGATGTAAATGCAAGTGTATTTTCATCAACAAAAACAGCTCCATTGTCAGTTATTGGTACATTTGCTTGCCACTCAGGATCTTTACCTGGAACAGCCCTCCCCCTAGCAAACTCACTATCGGGCGATACCTGTGTCTCTTGACCGGTAGATAAATCATATTGGAAAATTAATGCCGCAGTGTCGAACACAGGTACAGGCTGCTCCACCCTTTTCGCCCATTTCCCGCTATACTGATTCGGGCCAGATCCGTCAGGGTAGAGCCTCACAAACGCTTGCGAGTGCCCATACTTATTTCCAGTGATGACACCCACATCAGTTACGAAATTGCGCGTATCCAGAAACTTGGTATAAACAATTACCTTCCCGTCCATAGATACGTTAGGGTCCGCAATTGTGCATACCGGCCGCAAATTATCATTTTCATCACAATTAACTAGCACCTCCTCTCTTAGGGGATCTCCCTGCGGCAATCCCCCTCCATATTCTGGCGAAGAGTGATGCAACACCAAATCACAGCCGGGCTGTTGATAAATATTATTTGTTGCAGAAAGCCAAACATCATTCACCCCATTCCAGTTCGACAGGGTTTCATCCCACCATTTCACACCCTCCTTGGCACGAGGACATCTGACATAAACTACATCATATGGTATGTCAGCATATTGAGCACTAAGTGGTTCAGCACTCACCGCAGGCAACACCCAAAATAAGGGAAAACATAAAAAAAACGATATGACTTTCCCGTGTAAGCTGATTGAATTAACACTCATAAACAATACCTCGCTGTACATCGATACAGAGCAAAACGACTATCGATGCAAAAAAGGTTTTACTGGAAGATCTAGGGGGACAGAAATGCGGGATTTGCTCATAGTCATTCATTGGATAACAGTAATTCATATTTCACGCCACTTTATTATTTTTATAATTTAAACACACTTGTTACGATTAAACATGATCGACAATAACATTCAAATTAAACACTTATTCAACACTACCAAACAATCCCTCATTTAACTCTTCAGGTGAGATATGCAGATGACACTCCGTCAAACAAATGGCTACTCACCCCTTATACATCATGCTAGCTAATCTAATAATAAAGCGCACAAATATAAGTCATCAGGCTATCCTATAAAGCTAGATCTCATTATATACTTTATAGAATTATAGTATCCGCCACAGCCGCCACATTTCTATCACTATAATGATTTGTTTTGCACTTATGCTGGGCATTTACATTAAATTGCATGTACTTCAAAAAAGAATAAAACCAAGTGAAGTATAACATCATTCTGAAAACCAAATTAGCAATGTATTTTAATCCTAATTATCAAGTATAATAAAAATATGCTAAGGCAAGTTTGTCTTCCAGCACAACTAAGTAAGAAATCCACTTTTACCAAAAGTTCAATGAACTTATGGCAGCATAAGATTCTTTATTGCCTTATTTAATAGAATAAAAACTCAAGAACACATGATCAAATATACACTAGGCATAATAAAAAATAACGACAATCCCACCTACACAGACTGGAGAGACTTAGCTTGCAAATGTGGACTTAATGCATCAATGACTCCTGAATGGATTAACACGTCATTTGCTGCTTTAGCAACCAAACCTCAAGTTCTTGAAGTTTTCGCCTCGCTGAACGAGGGCTTAGTAACAGGGTTAATTCCGTTCTACTACACAAAAACGCGAATGCACGGCCTTCCAATAAAACTTATTGGCTTGGCGGGGAACTATGCATCCTATCACCAAGAAATCATTTCACTCAATCAGCACTCAGAAATACTTAATGCATTATTGTTAAAAAAACAAGAATGGCAGGTTTTCCAGGCTGAAAACGTCCCCAATAACGGGCCTACTGCAAATGCTCTTAGAAGCATTGCCAAGACATATGGTCATACTCTATTGGAATACCCAGGAGATGCATCCCCATATATAGAGGTAAATCATCATTCATTTGAAGAATATCTGAGCACAAAAACGAAAAAATTTAGGTACAACCGAAAAAAAGAAGTAAAAGATTTTCACAAAAAGGGATTGAGTGAAAACAAATGGTACACAGAGGAGAGTTCCATTGATGAATTGTTACGTCTAATATTTCAAATTGAAGAAAAAAGCTGGAAAATAAACGAAGACATGTCAATTACGCAAAATACGAATGAGATAGAGCTATACAAACATCTTATCCCGACGCTTGCTTACAATAAAACACTACTCGCCAATGTTCTATTTTTAAATGGCAGCCCTATTGCCTACAACCTGTGTTATTTCTGGAATAACCGAATCGGACAAATAAAAACGAGCTTCAACGATGAGTTCAAACACTTATCTCCAGGCAGTGTTGTTTTATTCCACCTTCTGGAAAAAGCTTTTGAATTACAAGCAAAAGAATTCGACTTTCTTGGAGATATAATGCCCCACAAAATGAAATGGACCAATACGACGCGTCAGCAAACCAGCTTCTATATGTATTCGAAAAAACACATAACGTCATCAATAATAGGCAAAATCAAGCAGCTACGCCATACTCGCAAGCAATCTCATCGTTAACAAAGATTTTTGTGTGTATTTTTTTCTGTCATAATTAATTGAATTATGGATATCATCCAATTCACCTGCTTCTCAGATAAACCCTGATGACAAGGCAATTGAATTAATGACCGCCTGTACTCTAGAGACACATCACATTTTGATACCGCAAAATCCTCCCAGCGCCATACAGGCACGCCAAGCTCCTTCAGAACGCCAAATACATAATTCGCATCTTGCTCAATTACAAGCGGAAACACGTATGGCACAACATCATCTGGCAAGAAAGAGTAGAGAGCGTGACATCCATTCAAATTAACAACCCCCTCCAACCAACGAACATAATTAGCTCTTCGATAAGCACAGATCTTTGCGTGCGAAACATTTTTAATAATTAGTTTAGAAATTAAAGAACCACCTCTCTTTGCAAAAAAAGGATCAAATTCTTCTAACTTGCAATCAGATAAAACATCCGCCTCCGACTTAACACTTATCTTATCGGGTAATATTGGAACGGAATCGAACTCGCTCGCAGCGCTGCCGCTCTTTAGCAACGATAAAAGCATCCTAACAATAGTTTTAATTTCACTAACTATCGGTTTTCCTACAAGCTTTTTCTTTGCGTAAACTTGACTTCGATTATCAACAAAAACACCGCCATCCTCTACAGGAAAAAACTTACGCGGACTCGCAATAGCAAACTCCCCAAAAGAACCCAACATCCTCCCTTCGTATGACCCAAAATAGGCATGAGCACAATCTTCAATGAGACAAATATTATTGATTTCACAAAAACTGACGATCTCGCTCATATTTTGAGGAAAGCCAAAATAGTGAGGAAGCACAATTACCTTAACCAAACCATCCAACTCAATTAGATGCTGACTAATATCATCAAGATTAGGATGCAAACATGAGTCAACAGAATAAAAAAATATTTTTGCGCCCAAATAAATAGCAGGCTCGACTAACGATCGACAATGGTAAGCAGGCATACACACCACATCACCCTCCCTCACGCCCGCCTCTAATAAAGCCCTGAAAAGCGCATATCTTCCTTCTTGAAAAAAATCCCCATTACCTAAAAAAATAGAGTTTTTTTCTTCAATCTCATCCCCTCCCCAAAAAAACGAAGCCGATAAACCTGGAAGCATCGACATCTTAGGAGCTGGGTAATCTTTAGCATCAGCCAGTGAGGAATAAAACTGAATATCGGAAGAGTTATTATTCTTTATTTTTTTTGCTGTTAATGTCATTTAAAATTTTAGCCAATTCTTTAGCCTTGTTTTTTCTTGCATGTTTTAGAATTGCACTGCTGGAAGCGCGCGCAGCACTCCCTTCTTTTATTGCTCGCAAGAACAGCCCGAGCCCTGTCAATATTTCATCTTTAGAGTCAAGTGAAACTATTGCATTAATTCCAGCATCCCTAAGCACATCCGCAGTATCGCCACTTGCATCTGTCATAGCAAACACAGGCCTGCGAGCACGAATATACTCATATACTTTTGCTGGGATCTGATGATTACAAGAATTTCCTTGGAATAAAAGCAAGCCATCGGCTTCTAACATTTCTTTAAGCGCATCACCATAGCTTACAGGCGACGCTAACTCAACTATATCATCGATCCCATATTCGACTAAATTTTTTGCATACTCATCCTCATGCCCACTTGCTCTTAAAATAACTTGGAAATCTTCTTTGGAAAAATCACCTTGCTTTTTCAAGCTGCTAATAGCATCAAAAAATTTAATTGGATTTCTCTCTTTCGGATACAATAAACCACTGTGTACTAATGTTACTTTCTTCTTTGGACTTATTACACCAAGAGTTCCGCATACCTTCTCAATCTCTTCAAATTTCTCTTCATCATAGCCATTTTCAATCAAAGACCAGTGCCCAGACTCAACATCAGGGTATCGCTCTGCATACATACGAACCGCTCCAGGCGTTGTAAAAATGGATTTGGCACTATGCTCTACAGCCTTTCTCTCAATCCAACGATATATTCTTCTCTTTGTCTTGTTAGCTGGATAGCTCTCCTCAGTCATGGAATCCCTAAAATCACTTACCCAAGGAATCCCAGTTATTTTATGAAGACTCAGCGCAATCAAATGTGCTGTAGCAATTGGATACGTTGACCAAATAACATTCGGCTTATGTTTTTTTATCAACCTCAATCCTGAAATCACTCCACTAACCCACCAGCTAATCCAACGATCCGGCAAAGCTAATCCTCCAGGGTATCGGCCCATAATCGACAAATGCCTTGCCGTATCAAAACCGAACGCCCTAACAACTTCAATACTTTGAGGAATATCTTTTAATTGATGATCGCTAGTTCTTTCATACGCATGTGGGGAAATAGTGAGTACCAACGGCTCCCATCCATGTTCTGATAAATATTGTGAAAACTTTAATGTTCGATGTACCCCGCTGCTAAAGCCAACAGGAGGATAGTGATATGCAATCATTAGGACTTTTGACATCAATTAGTCTCTTTATGCTGGTTGTTTGTTGATGACATATTCACCATACTCCATTTTTTTTTAATTTATTTTCAAGACCTTTTAATGGAAAATTCTGACGATATGCTTCCTTAGCAAATTTTTTCGCTTTGTCATAATCTTGCTTTGCAAAATATAGCAATCCAATATTGTATTGCAATTCCGCACTATCAGGGATAAAGACAAGCGCTTTTAAATATAATTTTTCTGCCTCATCATATTTTTTCAGCTTATGCTTATAAATGCCATAAATCATATATACATTTGCATCATTTGGATTTAGTGCAAGCGCACGTTTAAAATAGCAATCCGCACTTTTAAAACGCTCACCATATTTCCACGGATTAAGAATGCGATATCGCGCTACTGACATTAAAGCACGATGATGATTAGGGAATGCTCTTAATGTATAATCCAAGTCATCTATGACTCGGTTTTTCCCTTTTCTTTCAATTAACCTTTCAATTTCGGGTGAAAAATGAGCTCCTTCGACTATCTTCAGCTTTTGGCCGTAGTGATAAGGATTAGTATAATCAAATGGGCCATATGCATTAGATAAATTTCCACAACCCGGCACATCAAAATTATTAGCACTAACATAAAGCGGATAAAATAATAAAAAACATAAAAACAATATTTTCATAGCACTCAGCACCCACTTCATCACCAGTCTTAAAAAATTAATTATACCGCTACTAGATAGACTGAAAGAACTCACAATAATACTCAACATATTTGAATTATAAATTATTTTTATGTTTCCAACACTTTTTTTCGCTGAAAAGAGTACCTCCAATTTTGTTAGCTTTAATATAGCAACCGCTGCTTTTTAATTATCGTCACCACGCCAATTCTAGCAAGAATCATATCTCTTCTGCACAAGTCTTATGCTCAAACTTTGAGCGCACCTTCTCAAAATTTAATAGTTAATAAAAGATACGTGTTTACAAAATTTCTATGCAATCCCCATATTTTACAATATTAGCTTTATACAGATTACACTCAATTACCTAGTCAATCAAAAAGAATCAAATATATTATTACAAGCTAATGAGTATGCTGAATCAAAAATATGACTTATAATTAGCACGTCACCTCAGATGCTAATAAACCCGACTAATAATTAATGCGGAGATTGACGTGTTTATCAATTCCAAGGAAATACCCACAAACAAAGAAATCTCCGCTGATTTATGTATTATTGGTGCTGGAGCCGCTGGTATATCAATCGCTCGAGAATTTAACAATAGCAATACAAAAGTAATTATTCTTGAAAGTGGAGGATACGAGTATGAAGAAGACACACAATCCCTATACGATGGCAAAAATATCGGTCGTGACTATTATACGCTAGACACATGCAGGCTTCGCTATCTCGGAGGAACAACCAATCATTGGGGAGGTGCCTGCAAAACCTTAGACGATGTAGATTTTGAAGAACACGACTGGCTCCCTCATAGCGGATGGCCAATTAGCAAAACAGACCTAGATCCCTTTTACGAACGAGCACTAAATGTATGTCAAATTGGCCCGTATACATTCGACGCAAAAGATTGGCAAAATCCTTCGCCACCAATCCCACTCCAAAGTAGCCGCGCAATTAACACTGTTTTTCAATTTAGCCCTCCGGTTCGATTTGGAGAAGACTACCGACAAGAGCTTAAGCAATCCAATAATATAGATGTCTATCTTTATGCCAATGTCATCGATTTCGATACAACAGAATCAGCATCTCAAATAAAGCGAGCAAAAGTTTCAAGTCTTACTGAAAATACTTTCTGGGTAAAAGCCAAGCACTTTGTACTTGCAACAGGTGGAATAGAAAATGCCCGCATTCTTCTATATGCAAATACCACGGCTAAAAATGGCTTAGGAAATGATCACGATCTTGTCGGTCGTTTTTTTACCGAACATATTGAAATATACACAGGCATTTACTTACCATCTAAAGCAAATCTCCCTGGGAAGTTTTATGCTCATCAAACCATCAATAATAGAAATATAAGAGGAGCCATAGCATTAAACCCTCAAACCGTCAGGTCAGAAAAGCTACTCTCAACCGGTGCATTCTTAACCCCATACCAACCACCAGGGCTAAGCTCCTTCACTGAAATTATAGATGACCTATCGGATGGCAAATGGCCTGATGCATTTCTATACCATTTAAATAACGTTGTCTCTCACCTAGATAAACTTGCGCCTTATACATACGAGCAAATAACCAGTGAGAACGATGTCAGAATGTTTTCGCTTCACAATCGCTCCGCACAGTCCCCTAACCCCGAAAGCCGAGTTACGCTTTCCTCTATAGATAAAGACAAATTAGGAAAACCAAAAGCTAATCTCAGGTGGCAGCTAGCCAATAGGGATAAATTAAGCTTAATACGTGCACAAGAAATTTTCGCGGAAGAGATTGGTCGAGCTAGTCTTGGGCGTATAAAAATCGAATTGGATAAAGAAGAAATCGAATGGCCATCTAATCTAAGGGGAGGCTATCATCACATGGGAACAACCCGAATGCACGACAATCCCAAGAAAGGCGTTGTTGATCGCAATTGTAAAGTTCATGGAATAAACAACCTACACATAGCAGGTAGCTCTGTTTTCCCAACCGTAGGCTATGTAAATCCCACATTCACAATTGTTGCTTTAGCACTTCGACTAGCAGACCAATTAAAACTTGAATATTACCGAGGATAACAATGCAACCATCAAAAAGGCTTTTTATAAAAACTAGCTTAATACTCTGTAGTTGCTTGTATACCAAACAACTACTGGCTAGTAATCCTGCACAAGTACAGCAGCATTCCCTAGAAAAGCATTTGCTTGGCCTAGTTTCAAGAGAAAGTGCGATTGCGCTTGGAAATACATACATATCAACCCAGCAGAGAATTACAAAAGAATCCTTGCTTGAAGAATTTAACTCAAACATTAATAAAGCAATTGGTAACAGCAAAAATATACAGAATATTTCGCCTGCGTCAATTATATCAAAACTTCATTCGAGTGATTTTACTCATAGCCGGACTGTATCGATTGACGGATGGATACTTTCACAAACAGAGGTGAACCTATATGCTCTAGCAGCGCTCTCCTAAAAACCCAGGTAAACTTTCACACGGAGAGTATCGCATAAAAAATCTACACATATTTACGTGATTATTTGAAACACACTCAAACAGGTATCGAACAGCCTGCCCTTCTAAATCTACCTTAAACCAATAACTAGATGACATTTCAACCAGAGACATATTGGTGCAAACTAATAAAAATATGACATACTTCTAATATACAATATAATTAACTCATACTCTTTGCTCCATAATAATTACTCAACTCGATAAAAATTATGTTAATAATAATACCAAAAACAAAAGACTCATTTAAAAAATGGACAACAGCACCATCTAAAACTATTGAACATGAAATAATCGATGAATATCTTTATATCGACAATCAAGGTGGCACCAAAACAAAAATCGCCGAAAAAAATTGTTTTCATCACGGCAGCATATCTTATCAGGATTTCCGAGAATCTGACGCAATTTTAAAATTTGTTAAAAGCAACACTGTATCAACACCAAACTTTTCTCTTTTACGTGGTAATTTCCTCTTAGCAATACATGACAAAGACTCCAACACATTCTTTGCAGTAATTGATAAGCTAGGGAAGAATGACTGTTATTACTATGAGTCCAATGATGAACTGATCATCTCCAACTCACTCACTGAAATTAAAGAATTAGCAAACCTAACGTTAACAATCAATCCACAAGCAATATTTAATTACTTCTATTTTCACTGCATCCCAAGCCCACTAACTATTTTCAATGAAGTAAAAAAACTTGAACCAGGCACCTTTCTGCAGTATGCAAATCAAAAAATTGAAATATCTTCATACTGGAAACCAAACTTTAAACAAAAAAATGACAGAAAAACAACAGAACTTTGTCAAGAACTGAAACAAACACTGACCAAAGCAATTTCAGACACACACCCAGGAAAAGAAACAGGATCTTTTTTAAGCGGAGGACTAGATAGCTCAACCATAACAGGCTTATTCTCAAACCTCTCCCATGAAAAAATCGACGCATACACTATGGGTTTTGAAGAAGCAGGATACGATGAAACAGAATATGCGCAAATTGCAGCCGAACACTTTAATGTAACACTTAATAACTACTATGTTACACCCGGGGATGTTGCCAATGCATTTTCAAAAGTAATTCAATCATGTGACGAGCCATTCGGAAACTCATCAATCATTCCAACATTCCTATGTGCCAAATTTGCCAAAAGCCAGGGGAAAACCATGCTGTTAGCCGGAGATGGTGGTGACGAACTATTTGCCGGCAATGAACGCTATCGAAAACAACAAGTATTCAATCATTACAATAAAATCCCACAAATAATTAAGAGCACACTTCTTGAACCTATTTTCTTAAAAGCACCACTAGTTTCAAAACTACCACTTTTACGAAAAATCAGTCGCTATGTTGAACAAGCAAGAGTCCCTATGCCTGAACGAATGGAGACTTATAACTTACTCAACCAATTTCCACATGAGCGCATGTTTACACATGATTTTTTAGGGAATATCAATACCGGCGATCCCGTTAAAGCCATTCAAAAAACCTATGAGATTGATACAAACGCTGATTTCTTACAACAAATGTTATATTCAGATTGGAAATTTACACTATCGGATAATGACATCAAAAAAGTAAACACGGCGTGTCGACTTGCGGGCATTGATGTAAAGTACCCCTTTCTTGACGAAGAAATGATTGAGTTCTCCAGTCACATTCCTTCGAAGATATTAATCAAAAACAATACTCTACGTTTCTTTTACAAAGAGGCTGTCAAAGGTTTTTTACCTGATGACATAATCAATAAAAAGAAACATGGTTTTGGGCTCCCATTTGGAGAATGGTTAAAGAAATCTCCAGAGTTACAATCTCATATCTATGTGAATCTAAATAATTTTAAATCTCGAAAAATATTAAACGATCAATTCATCGACGAGATCATTGAAAAACACCGCACACAACATGCGGGGTATTACGGTGTTTTTGTCTGGATTATCGCCGTACTAGAAGAATGGCTGGGTGCCAACTTCGACACGCGAGCTCTAAACTGAGTCTTCTTGTGGAGAGTATCGGTTTATATAAAGCCTCAACATAAACTTCCCTATACTTTTATCCCAAGGAGTAAATCGTGGCAATTGATATATGTCAGAGCTTGGAGTGGCCACCCCCAAAGCAGTACTAACAGCCACTTTAAAACCAGCCTGTCTGACAATATCAACATTCGCCTTTGTATAATCTCTTCCTGGCTTACCGTTAGGATAAGCAAAAGACAAAACCTCTTTATCCGTAATACTTTCAAGCTGCTCCTTACCTAAAACGATTTCGTTCCTAGCTTGCTCATGGTCTAATTTGGAAAGAATAGGATGATGAACGGTATGCCCTCCTATCTCCATTCCTGAACACGATAACTTTTGAAGCTCATCAACAGTCATCATAAGATTATTAGGGCTCCTTACATTCAACTGTCTTTTTATCTCACTTATAGCGCAAAGACGATCTGAAAAACTTAAGAATTTTACTCTATCGATCACATCATAAAGCAATTTTTGTTTATCTTTTCCTAGATCATATTTATCTAAGTTAAATTCTCTCAAATCTAAGCGGAGTTCATTTGTCTTTCGAAATGCTTCAATTATTGAATCATTCCACATAATCCCATTATCTAAGAAACCTGTTGACACATAAAATGTCGCCGGGAAATTATGTTTTTTCAAAATAGGTAACGCATTTGTGTAATTATCTTTATACCCATCATCAAAAGTAATACACAAAGCACGGGCAGGCAGTTCTCCATCACCTAATTTTTTCACGCCTTCTTCAAGCGAAACAACATTGAAAATTCTTTTTATCCACCGTAACTGCTGATCAAACAACGTGATATCAACCTCACCAGGCAAGAAAGAGTCAGGTGCATCAAGCACTCGATGATAAATTAAAATACTCAAACAATTTGATGCCATATTAAATAATTCTCTTAAAAACCTTATTGTTCATAAAAATCCTAGCTTAATTTTAAACAGTAACTGACAAATATAATGTCGAAAACAATAACGCCTATACCAAGCCTCGCAATACTGATATTAAGCATCGAGCTTGTTCCTCCATGGAATATTTCGTCAATACCGATTTTCGTGCACGCTCACCAATTTTAAATCTCAACTCAGAATCCCGTAATAACGTCAAATATTCAAACCACTCATCTCTAGTACGAGCAAAAAAACCATTTTCGCCATGCGTAATGATTGGTTCATAAGATGGAATTGGCGTTGCAACTACTGGCAGGCCTACACACATTTTCATCGTTAAACGATTTTCTGACTTCACTTTCCACATCGGAGGAGCTTGGCCTTCCAAATGCTGTGGCAAAGCATCTATTGGAATAATACCTACATCAGCTTTTTGCATTGCATCATAAACGCCCGCCGAATCCCATGCTAAACATCGAATTCGGCGGTTAGAAAGAAATTTCAAATAAGCAATTCGCTCATTTAAACTTTGTTTTTCAGCATACTTCCATCTTGCTTCACGTAACCGTTGAATAACACGCCTACGAGATGGATAACGGCCTACAATAGTTACTTTAAGCCAATCTGGTATTGAACCTAAAACTGGTAACCGATCCAAATCAACCGAGGTAACCAAAACCGCATTTAAAATTTTATTACGAGAACCTGCTCCCTGACTTATATCAGTTTTGCATTTTTCAGGGTACTCTATTCCATCATGCACAACACTAACTTTTTCTTGAAGTGCACTAGGGTATAAACTCTTGAGATAATCAGTCACAACAATGGTAGCATCCGTAGCCGAAGTCATTGTTAAATTCATTAAATCACACACACCGTATACCGTTCGAATACCCGCAGCGGATAATTTTACCGCCAGTTTTTCCACACTCGACCCATGTACTTTTTGAAAATAGATTATCTGAAAATTTTCCGATAACAATCGAGAAAATATATCATCGACATTAGGTGTCTCATCGCCTTGGCTTGGCTCAAAGACGATATGTGGGTCGAAATTCGCAGCCTTTAAAAAAGAAAACATATTCAACACGGCTATGCGGGTGCTGGGAATAGGGTTCTTTGAATTAGAAAGCAAAACGAAACCGATTTTGATTAGTTCCATAGATGAAATTCTTTTATAATTTGAGAAACAAACAGATACTTTTCAAAACTCATCCAGCAGATTTTTCCATAAAACCCCAGTACCTCATTTTCAGTGCAATTAATTAACGGCAACAAAAAGTAAATATATTTGCTAATAGGTATCCATGAAACAAAAAACAAGTTCATATTTTGTACTCACGTACTCAAAAGCATAATCAATAAAATATTTTGCGAATATTTTTAATAATTAGCGAGCCTCTAGAAGCTTTCTCCCATTTTACTAAATTTTTTATTTCATTAGAAAATGTCTCATCACCGTATTTCAGGCATCGTTGTAATCGAGCTTCGAAACCATCCTCATTGATACGATTATAAAACGATTTATAAGCAACAACACTATGCCGCTCCTTAAGCAACTGGTCAATTTCTGAATCAAAACACCCAATCATAGCTTCAAGGTAATTAAGTATTTTTAGATCTATTCCTACTTGTGATGACCACACTCCCCCATCATGGACTCGATAGGTCCCCATAATTTGAGGAAGGCGTTTGATAAATCCATAGCGTGCATTAAGCATATGAAGAAAATAATCACCGACAGAAGATGAAAAGTAGCTTGAAGGAAACTCATCAAACAAACGAGCTCTAAAAACTACTGAGCATGTATGCATAAAATTCCCTCGAGCAAGCACCTTAATGTCAGAAACATCAGGAACATCTAAAGTTAATGTATCCGCTTCTACCTTATCATTTCTCATAACGGTTACAGGATGATAGCACATTGAAAATTCACGATTAGCTTCTAGAAAATCAACTTGTCTTTGCAATTTATTCGTATCGGTCCAGAGATCATCTCCCTCCAAAAGCGCAATATACTCACCTTTACATTCAGAAAGAGTACGAACAAAATTATTTATCATACCGAGATTATCTACATTAAATCTGGCTCTAATTTTAACGGAATCAGAGTCACAAAATTGCTGGATTTTTGAAGCAGTTGTATCGGGACTGGCATCTTCGCCGATAACTAACTCAATTGGAAAATTAGTTATTTGAGAAAGCACACCTTCAATTGCTTGTTCAATGTATTCCTCATGTTTGTATGTAATCATACAAACACTGACTTTAGGGTTAAGCTCTTCAGCCATTTGAGAGAAATTCCTTTTCTACCTCTAGAATTTTTCGACTTCTACTTTTGATTCGTTTTGCCGGCACTCCCAAATACATACTGAACTCCTCACAATTCCGAGAAACCAACGACAATGCACCAACAGAACAACCTTCACCCAAAATAACATTCGGCAAGATTACAGAACCACTCCCCACAAGTGAATGGCGACACAACGTAACTGGGCCATGAGTAACTCTTTTGTATTGCTCAGGAACCATAGGATTAGTTAAAGCGCGCCCGCTATAATCATCATTACTTGAATATACTGCTACACGTGATGATACACCCGCAAAATCTTCAATTGTGATACAACCTTGGCCTATTAAACTGGCGTAACACGCAATATGAATATAACTCCCTAAAACTATCCCTCCATCACCCGCTGAAAGTATAGAAAAATCATCTATGCGAACATTTGATCCTATATAAATTCGATCAGGATTATATATCGATGCAAGGCGAGAAATTAATACATTTTCTCCAAAAGACGCCAACCCAAGCTCAATAAGTTCTTGTTGATTTAAAAAACTCATCATTTATTCCTCATAAAAGCAATTTCAGTGAAAGTGCCGTTCAAACTCGATAGCTTAAAATTAAAACGAATTATCGATATTATTCTTCATCCAATATCAATTGAAGAATAGTATCCACTTGTGCTAACTGTAATGCTGGATAAATCGGCAAACAAATTACTTCATCCGCAGCCTTTTTTGCCACAGGTAAATTTGACGGCGCCGCAGAAGACAAACCACGATACATTGGAAAATCACTCATCAGCGGATAAAAGTAACGACGAGCATAAATTCCGCTGTCCCGCAATTTTTGAAACAGTTCGTCGCGACTTAGAAAATATTCGGAGCGTACCAAAATTGGAAAATACGAATAGTTTTCCATCTTTTGCATCCCATTAGACAAGCAGTCAATACCTTTCGCATCCTTCAGCCCCTCTCGATATATCGAGTCTATTGCTTTTCTTTTTATAATTGCCTCATCAACACTTTTGAGTTGCAACAAACCAAATGCAGCAATAATTTCGCTCATTTTCCCATTAATGCCAGGCGCAACTACTGTCACCTCATCAACAAAACCGAAATTCTTCAGATGATCAATTCTCTGCTTAGTTTTGAGATCTGGGCAAACAATAGCTCCTCCTTCAAAGGTATTAAATACCTTTGTCGCATGAAAACTCAGTACAGATAAATCGCCATGATTGAGCAAACTTCCTCCATCGTGGCATTGCACGCCAAAGGCATGTGCTGCGTCATAAATCACCTTCAGGCCATAATTGTCAGCAATTTTTTGAATGCGCTCCACATCACAAGGATGCCCGTAACAATGCACAGCCAAAATTGCGGTAGTTTGAGGTGTAATTGCTGACTCAATTTTTTCTGGGTCTAAGTTAAGTGTGTTTGGGTCAATATCAACAAATACAGGCTTGATGCCATTCCAAAGTAACGAATGTGCTGTGGCAACAAATGAATATGGTGTTGTTATGACTTCTCCGGTAACCCGTAAAGCTTGCAATGCAGTAACCAATGCAATAGTTCCATTGGTAAACAGAGCAAGATGATTCACTCCGAGATAGTCGCAAAGCTCCTTTTCCAATTGCTGATGGAATGGGCCGCCATTAGTTAAAATTTTACTATCCCAAATTTTCTCCAAATAAGGAGTAAATTCCTCCAAAGGAGGGAGACTTGGTTGGGTAACATAGATTGGCTTCATTTAGACTCCTCCATAACAATCCGAAACGTTTAACACCAAAATTAGTACAATATCATCAACCCTATTTCGTATAAAGAAAAAGCGGCTCTCGAGGATTAACGCCGTATCTGCTCGAGTCTATATTTGAAAGAGTTAAATCATGCACCTTAATATCTGGCAATAAACCTACCGATGCGAAACGATCAAAAATATCTAATCCATACAGACGTACATGATCTTCTTGGCCATATAAATGAAGACGTGAGTTGTCATCATCAATGCCTGAGTCTTGCAATGTTGTATTGAGCTTTGCACTATAGGGAGTTTGCAATATAGCCATCCCTCCTTTCTTTAATACTCGCCTTAATTCTGATAGTGCTTTAATGTCATCAGGAATGTGTTCTAAAACATGATTGGCTATAACAATATCGAATGATTCCGAATCATAGCAAATATTCGTCATATCAACTTTTTCAATAGTGGAGTCTGATGGATACAGGTCCGCTTTAATATAACTTAGAGGCACTTTACTTTCGATAATTTTAGCTAGTCTTTTTTCAGGAGCAAAGTGAAGAATGCTAGCACCCTCGAATTTATCAAAAAGCTTGAGCGCCTCAAAAAAAAGAAAAAGATGGCGCTCTCGATCATGTGCACCACATATAGTGCAGGAAAAGTTATCTAAATCGCTGCCTATAACTTCCAACACAGACATCAACTGCGGTGCATTCTTCCATCCGTCACGATATGGTTGAAATCCTACAACATCATTGTTGCAAATACAGCAAAACTTATTAGTTAAATTCCCGCTATTATGTTTTAAGCTCATAATTCTTGTTATTATTTTTTTTAGTTTTAAACTCATAACACTTACCCTCTATTTAAAACTTTATGAAAACTGAATTAAAAAGACACTCACTCTGTTTTAATTCGCTTATGCAAAATATTCTTCACCAAATATGCCTCAGCCCCTGCAGGTCGCTTCATGATTATCCACATTCCTCCAACACTTAGCGCATAGACCAACCCACCAGTTATAATTTCACACAATAGACGTACAATAGACGAGAATTCAGCGAGACTAGGAGAAAACAGCGTTAACACTATCATCATCAAAGTTGCTGCAAGCACAGGCCTGACCAAAGGAAAAAAATATTCGCGAACACTTAACACGCGAATCTGAAACAATATCACGCCAATCAATAATGCGGACCCTACAATAATCACCGTTAAGCGAATTAATGCAAAACCTTCAGCATCTAGATCTATTGTAATAAAAAAAGCAGTCATAGCAAAAAGTATTGCTTGCAACCAAATAACAAACGCTTGAATACGCACTTTCCCTAATGCCAATAGCGCATAACCGCCCGAGTGAGCTAAACTATTCACTAAATTACTGATCGCCATGATCTGTATTATCGGAGCTATAAACAACCACTTTTCGCCTAAAAGCAAAAGTACGACATCATGCGCAACAAACATTAACCCAAGGCAGGCAGGAATTGCAACCAACCCTTGCACACCAACCGCTAAAGAGACTCGATTAGCAAAAGCAACGGCATCGTTTCTCTTATCAACAAAAGCAGGGAATAAAACGCGACCTAGCGGAGCTAACAGCTCAGTTGTTGGTAAAGCAGAAACCTCGCCAGCAATTGTATACCCACCTAAGGCAGTCGCATCTAACTTACGACCGAGTAACAAACGATCCAAACTGGTGTCAAAATAGACGCCAATATTTTTAAATAATATCCATTGAGAGAATGACCAGATCTCTCTTACACGTGAAAATGAAAACCAGGGCCGATAAGGATGCATTCCATAGCTTAAAATAACGCCAGCAACTCGCCCCGATAGCGCTCCGATCACCATTGCCCAGTAAGAATGTAAAAGAACTGCAGCAATGAGAGTAACAGTAAAACCAACAACTCGCTTAAGAAAGAAAAATTTAAAATCTCTTCCGAAGTTCATTTCCTTTTGAAATTTTACAATACCAATATTTTCCAATCCACCAACTACAACACTTAGCGCCATCACTCGAAGCACATCTGTAATATCCGGATTGTTAAAATATATTGCAGCTAGGGGAGCTGCAAAAAATATAAGCACACCAGCTAAACTTGCCTGAATAAATCGTAGCGTCCAAGCAGTGTCAAAATCCGCCTTTTCCGCTTTGTCGTTATGGATGAGGGCTTGACTAACACCAAGATCTAGCAGCACATCAATAAAGCCAACCACTAACGCCGCCATTGCAACTACGCCGAAGTCAGCAGGCACAAGCAATCGAGCTAATACTATCATGCTAACCAGGCCAATCAATCTATCGGACCAACGCATGGCAACAGTGATCAGCGCACCATTAAAAACTTTCTGTGTTTGTGTCATATTGTTAGACTACAAACAATATACATAGCAATTGCTTTTTTGTTCAGAAAGTTTAATTGCAAGAAACTCCGTCATTGCAAACTTAAGCATTGAAATATCTCTTTTGATTATTGATAACGTAAAATATCAACGACATATTATCGCTTCTTCATTTGCATCCACATTGCTATCCCCCCGAGGAACACTGCGAACCATAATGTAGCTACTCTTATTAATAAAGTTGCAGCAATTGCCTCTGGCTGATCTACGTCATTGATTAACAACAGCCCTACCATAGTCGCTTCTGCACCACCCAAGCCCCCAGGTAAAAAACTAATCGCTCCAACAATCATAGAAAACGCATAAATAAACATGGCTGTTTGCCAATCTACGTTACAGCCCATCCATTCTAATATCAGGTAAAATGCAAATCCTTCTGCCCCCCATGCAATTACACCTAAAGTTAACCCTGTGCTCATTGCCATTGGAGCCACACAGCGACCGGAATGTTTAATAATGTCAGCTAGGGAGTCTATAGCGGTAATAAATTTGCCCCGCATTTTCCCGACGACAAAGGACTGGATGAAATCAATCAATTTTTGATTTCGTAAAAAAAACACAAAAATCAGTAAAAGAAATGCCATTAGGAGCAATGCGGGTTGTGCCGATTCATACGCCCAGACTCCCACACCTGCGAGAATCAAAACGCTTAGCAAATCAGATAGGCGTTCTGAGAAAAATACTGCAAGACTAGGTCGGTAACCTACATTATGTTCTTTTAAAAAAACACTTCGCACCGCTTCGCCAACTTTTCCTGGCACTATTGTAAGACCAAACCCAGCTATATAAATACGGAGATTGTCTACAACGGGAACCTTATACCCTAGCAGCATTAACAAATACTGCCAGCGCACAAAACGCAAAATATAATTGACTAACGAAAGCCCAAGCACAATTGCCATACCAGCCACACCAACTTGCTTTAGCGATGAAACAACATCATTCCACCCAACCCAAATTGATGCAAAGAGATATATCGAACTTGTGAGTATTGTTATCCATATAAGCGCCCTTAGGCGGCCTTTTGTTAAGAGTTTCGAGCTATTTATAGTGTCAGCCACGTTAACTTATCAGCCATAACGTTGATGCAAGCCAGCTAAGCACGGCAAGTATCATCCATGGATCTCGTTTTAAATCGTGGGCTGTATCCGTTCCACCGCTTTGGTGATGCAGCAAATAGATATAGCGAAAAATCCCATACATAACAAACGGCACGGTATAAATCAGATACTCTGTGCCATGAATACGCATGGTATCTGGGCTCATTGTGTATAGGCTGTAACTCATAATAACGCCGGATGCTGTTATTCCAATCATTTTATCCAATAGCACTGGACTATAATGTTCAAGCACTTTTCTAGAGGAAGATTTATCTTCCCCCATCGTTATTAGTTCTGCTCTACGTTTTGCGAACCCAAGGAATAAGGTGATCATAAGACCGCAAAGGACAAGCCATTGAGATGGAGGAATCCCAAGGCCAAGTGTTCCGGCTAATATCCGCAACATGAATCCTGCAGATATAATAAACACATCTATTAAGACTTTGTGTTTAAAATAAAGTGAGTAAGCTACATTCATAATGCTATATGTTAGCAACATGAAAAATACTTCTAGCGAAACCCAGTATCCTATGCTCAAACCAATTACGGCTAAACCTACGCCCCAAAACGCAGCAAGTTCTACCGATAACCTACCCGCTGCTAAAGGTCTATTTTTCTTCTTTGGATGGCGAGCATCTTGCTCGCGATCAACAATGTCGTTAAGCACATAGACACTGCTTGCCATCAAGCTAAAACCTGCCGCTGCTACGCAAACGCGTAGCAACATATCCATATCACCCCACGCATGACCAAATATAAACCCAGTAAATACGAAAACATTTTTCACCCATTGATGGGGGCGAGATAATTTTATGAGGTCAATTAGTGTATTCATTCGACACCATCCGTAGGCATGGTTTTGTAATAAGCGAAATCTGCCATTTCCAACATCTCTTTATCTCCACGACTATCACCGTATGCATACAGCGAATACTCACCTTGATCTGTAAGATAGGCTTTTATTCGCTTAGCTTTTTGTTCACCGAAACAGTTTCCACCAACTAACTTCCCAGTTATTCGTCCGTCTGAATCAACGTCCAACCTAGATGCTAGCACATGATCAAAACCTGCATTTTTCGCCCATGGATCAAGATAGTGAGCTAATGAAGCACTTACCAAAATGCATAAGTGACCTTGATTTTTATGCCACTCTAATCTTTTCATTGCTATGGGGCACTGTAGCTTTGGCAATATGGCATGGGCAAATATTTCTCCTTGCACTTCAATTTCACTGAGCTCGCAGCCACCTAAAAAATACTTTAACACCTTCTCTTTGGCTACATCATTTTGTAAATAGCCAATAGCATATGCGCTCAACACTGGAGACATTCGCAACATACCCATAGCAAAACGAAACATACCTGAAAAATGTGACAGAAATGGAAGTAAGCTATCTCGGCGTGTTAATGTGCCATCAAAATCAAACGCCGCGACGGTGATATTTCTAGAATCGCTCATTCTAAAGCTTCAACTTTTTAAATATTTTCTCAGGAATACTACGAATTATCAGCATAATGTAACGCCAAAACCAAGGGGTATAAATTACATCATGTTTCTTCTCCAAGCCATTGACTATTCTCTCGCCAACGTAATCAGGCGTCGCCACTAAAAATAATCCGGGTAATCCATATGTCATTGCTGTATCAACAAAACCAGGCTTCACAGTAAGCACTTGTACACCTGAGGGTTGCAATCGATTTCGCAGCCCTTGCAAATATAAACTCAATCCACCCTTTGCAGCACCATAAACATAATTACTTTGTCGGCCTCGATCACCAGCAACTGAGGATATGCCTACAATAAACCCTTCACCCTGATCTTCTAACAAATTAGCACAACGGGACAAAATAGACACAGGCCCTACAAAATTAGTTTGAATAACTTTTCCAGCATTGGGAAAATTTCGAGCTTCTATTTGATCACCCATATACCCAACAGCAAGCACCACACCTGTAAATAATGTTGTTTCTATTAAAACTTCTGACAGGAACTTTTCGTGGGTTTCAATATTATCTGCATCAAATTTTCCATGCTTAACCTCTACACCATATCGTATTGAAAGATCTAATGAACGCCTTTCCAATTCATCTAAATCACGACCTGCCAAATATAGGTTAAAGCCTTTTTTTGCAAATGCTCTCGCCACACCATGTGCTATTGCTGAGGTAGCCCCCAAAATTAAAACCCATTTTTTCATGCTGTAGCACCTATTCCCAAACGACGAGATAAACTAGAGCTCAAGATATTATCGGGATCTATCTGCTGCTTAATTGCAGCCCATTCCTCGGAACGTGGATACATCGTTAAAAAAGACTCTCTACTCAATCTTGCATCTTTTGCTAAATAAACCTTTCCTCCGTTGCGGACAACAATCTCATCTAATTCATTTAAAAGTGTAAATACACTTTTGTTATTCATCTTTAAGTCCAGTGCTAATGTATATCCAGCCATTGGAAAAGATAACATCCCCGCCCCTTCTGCACCCATTCGTTTTAGCACTGCAAGAAACGAAGATTGTTTGCTAGATGAGACTTTCTCCAATATATTTCGAATTCCTTCTTGCGCCATAAGTTCAGGAATAACACATTGATATTGTAAAAAACCATTCTTACCATACATGCGATTCCAATTATTAACACTATCCAGTGGATAAAAATATTCCTTATAGTCACTCAAAAATGGCGTTTTTTTATTACTATTTACGCGATAATAGTAGGCATTGAATGCTTTAACACTTAGGGAGTTTAATGCCATACGGGGAAAATCAAATGGTATTGAAGAATTCGACTTGATTTTGCTTTTAAAGGGTTCTCTTTTTTCGCTATTATCAACCTCATCCAACATGGCATGATGGCCACTCATATACACACCTCGACCAAGGCTGCTACCAGATGACATACAATCTATCCAAGCCACTGAGTATTGATCATCCAGAGATGTGTCAGAAAACAATCTGAAAAGCGCATCTAAATTTTCCGCACCACGATGTGTTACAGATACATAAGCACTTTCTATTGAGCGCAAATTAATCGTTACTTCACCAATAATTCCAGTTAAGCCCATACCTCCTATTGTTGCCCAGAAAATATCTGAATTTTCTGCTACCGAGCATATAATTACCCCCTTAGGAGTAATAAGCTCTAACTTCACTATAAATTGGCTTATTGAACCATCGTGATGATGATTTTTTCCATGCACATCGGCTGCAACAGCACCACCTAGCGTTATAAACTGCGTCCCCGGAGTAACTGGTAAAAACCAGCCGTTTGGTACAATAACATCTAATATCTCTTCGAGTGTAATGCCAGCTTCTACTGTGATGATCCCTTTACGTTCATCAAAATTAAGTATTCTGTTTATTCTTTCTGTAAGAATGACATTAGCATTTTCATTTAGCGCCGCATCACCATAACTGAGCCCCGATCCTCTTGCTATGGAAGATGCGCCCTGGGGATGTAGTTCAGAATAACGCTCTGGTCGATAAAGCGTACAATTTTGCTTAGGATATCGATTCCACGATTCCAGTTTCACGATTTTACTTTGCATTTTTTGTTCTTTCATTTTTATAATTTTTTAGAAATTATCTCATGCTGTAACTTTAGGAGACTTTTTTTGCCAATATTTCGAGCTAAATTTAATGAGCTTTGGAAAATAATAAGCGAATACGATTATTATTACTGTTTGATTAGGTATGTAATATCGTGGATTTTCTCCATACTCAACAAGCGCCTGCAATATAGAGATACCGAGCACTACCGCCATCAAAGTTACAGGTAATAATAATTCATCACGAATACTCTTATTACCCTTGATGAATTTCCACATAACAAAAACAACAGCAATTAAAAAAAAGGCATTCATTACTCTGATAAAAATATGTTGAGCCTTCCATATTTTATCAAGCCCTGATGAGAGATCCGAATTTTCAAATAACTCCAATCTCCAGTAATTAGGGACTGGCCAAAAGCTTATCCATGCTTTTGCAACATTTTTGAAATATTCACCAGGATTGGCAACAAACAAACTCATCGATATTTTCTGAAACTCCTTTGACAGCTCTATTTCGCTCATTCCAGTTTCACGCATCATTTCATGTCGTGCGACAAATATTGTCATGGTGTGCGAGCCTGTTTCGTTTATTTTTTGCTCTCGATATTTCAAATAAATATCTCTTAACTCTGCATATTCATCAGGTGCTTTTTCCATAAACGCACCGCTATGATTGGACAAGTTATACCCGGTCAAAGTAGTGACAGTAAAACTACCGACATGTTTACTGTTGAACATTCCCCATGCAAACAAAGGCATCAAAGCTAACACAAGGTACGTTCCTGATAATCGAATTCGAGAGGATGGCAAATAAATATATAGAAGCAATGTTAATATTGGGATTAATACTATAAATTGCGGTCTTGTGAGAACAACCAGCCCAACAAAAAAACTTAAGGTAACCACTTGCCTAGTATTTCCGCCACCTCTAATTGTGCTAAAAAAATAATACAGCACCGCGATTAACAAAAAAGCACTGATTGTTTCTGTCATTATAACTGGCTCAAAAAACATCGCATTTAATGCAAGTACAGACATAAGACCTGAAAATGTACACCACCGCCAATTTATGTTTTCACGTATAAGAATAATATATGCGATTATCCCAACGCCCAGTCCCATTAAGCTTTGAACAGCCCAAATAAAATAATTATTTTGGCCAAGCAACGCAATCATGAGGGGGTATATTGGTGTTCTTTGTCCGTTATAATTAGAAAAATCTAAACTGGCAAACTGTGACGCTAGCTGCTTGTATGTACCAGTATCCATATATTCCAATGGCTGATACCAAGCCCAAAGTATCGCCCTTGAAAACAGCCAAGATATAAAAATCAACGCAATGCCAATTACATGTTCTTTGTTATTTTCATACGTTAGTCTCATTTAGCCGCTCCTACTTGTTAGCAATGTAGAATCCCCTTTGTTTTTTATTTCTCTATTCAATATTGCTATTAATCCAACGTATGCATAAAGTAAGTCAAAATATGCGACATTTAAGAATGCACCTGTAACCATATAACCGATTATTCCGATCTGTATTCCCGTAGCATAGTTTGCTATCCATCTAGTTTCTTCCTTATCTTTTGCTAAACGTCTCAGCCTTGAACACTGATAAAGCGAATAGAAAATAAGCGCGATAAACATAAAAAAAACAATAAAACCATGCTGACCAATGACCTGAAAATAAGCACTATGCGCGACATGAGCAGTACCACCTAGCTCATCTACAGCAGCATCTTCCAAATAACTAAACCATCGTACGGAGTTACCAGATTCGAATTCGAACCCAGCACCGGAAAAAGGTCGTTCTAATGCAATATTCGTTGCAACTTGCCAAGCTCTTATTCTTTGCATTGCCGAGCTATCTTCCTCAAAACTCTCTATTGTTTCTGCCCGATTATAATATTTTTCGGGTATGAAGTTTACTGCAGCAATTGCAATTAGAGGTAATATTATAAATAGAATAATACCTTTCTTTTTAGACCTTAATATAAAAAGTGCGCCTACAGTTAACAGCCCAAGTAGCGCGCCTCTAGAGTATGTGAACAAAATAGCCATTGAAGTTAACCCAGCAATTCCATAGAACGCGTAAATAATCCATTTTTTACTAAAGTCTTTTGCTAGCTCAAATAAAAGCGGCAACACCATTAGCATAGCTAAACCCAAGAAATTATTGCTAGAAATAAAAACTCTGCCTGGTGGACCCCATACTCGATAGTTTCCGCCAGTTATAATAGAAAAAAAACCTCCCCTCACACCATAAAACGCAAGACTCAAAACAATAACTAGAACTAATATCCTTATATGCAATCTACCACTTACTAGCATTGTTGTGATAAATGTAAATAGAAATATTTTTAGCAATCTATTCCAATAGTCCCAAGCAGCATCTGGATTCCAAGCAAAAAAAGAAGTTATTGTTGTATAAGCAAAAATCAACGCCATTAAGGTCAAACCTACGTCCCATGGTATCGATTGCCGATATTTTTTATTAAACAAGGCGAGCAATGTTGTTATCGCAACAGCTTGAGCAAAAGGAAAATTGAATGCAAATCCGTAGGAAAGTTTATGAGGATTCATCAATCCTATCCAGTACCATAAATACACACCAATATAAGGACGCATCAGCGCCCATGGCAACATACCAAATACTAGTAGCACTAAGATTAAATCACGCATTATCCGGTCTTAACATCAATATACATAATTGAGATCATGTTCTAGCAAAATTGAAAATATGAACACAGATTAATATTATGACCACTCATTAACAACTCCCCTACTACGCTTTATAAAAATATTCAACACTTCTTAATCACAACTAAAATCCCTGCCTGACTACATCCGACCACTAGATACTTTACTAACAATATAACGATACTTACCCGATTTTTCGGGCAATATCTCATTCATAAACTTTATTGAGACTTTTACGTTAGCACCAAGACGCTTTTTAAATTCACCAACAATATCCGCACAAATTCTCTCGTCAAAGTCAGCATTAACGACTAATTGAAGGCTAACCTCTTGCAAGCTCTCTTGGATGACCTTGAATGACTCAACACCTACAATATCGCGAACAATATAAATCAGTGACAAGCCATGCATTATGGTGCCATTTTCAGCTACTACGAAATCTGTAGACCGCCCTTGTATCTCCTCTAACACCGGCAATCCACGGCCACATTTGCAAAAACTTCTACTCAAAACACCGACATCACCAGTTTTATAGCGTATAAAAGGATAATCTTGCGTCGCTAAATGTGTAATCACTATTTCGCCGGACTCTCCAATAGGAAGAGTTTTCCCATTTGATGCTACTATTTCAACAATGATATCCTCTGAAGTAATATGCATTTTACCTAATGGACATTCATGTGCGATGAAACCAGCGTCCCTTCCACCATAACCATTTGCAACTTTGCATCCAAACACACGCTCAATAGTTTCTCTCTGATTATCATACAGCTTCTCAGAAGTCACAAACGCGACTTTCACTCCAATAGAGTTTAAGCAAATGCCTTTTTTTTCTGCATGCTGCGCTATTAAAGACAACGACGAAGGATAGCCAAACAACATTTTCGGCATGAAACGCTTAATTTTATCAACAAATTCATCCAAGTTTTTTTCTGACATTTCAAATGCAGGTATTAACTTAGTTCGTAAAAACTTATCACGTATTAATCGAACTCTATCCTGGGCTCCCAATTCAATTGGTGATCCCCACACTACAATTTCTTTATCGCCAATATCGACATCCCACCATCGAGTTGCTCGCCATTTTGCAGCAACATCGTGACTAACTCTTTCATTGCTGATATAAAAAACCAGAGGCTCTCCACTTGACCCTCCTGTGTTAAAACGAGACAAGCTTGTCGCCTTAACAGATTTTAAATCATCAGAATGTTTTTTTATGAGAGGCTTATCTAAAAAAGGAAGTCTTTTTAGATCATCTATACTTTGAACATCCAAAGGATTAAAATCTAACTCTTGAAATAAGCTCTTATAATATGGGACATTTTTTCCGACTGATATTAGCAGTACTTTTAAACGCTCCAACTGCAAATCAGCCAAGTCTTCCGGTTTTAGCCACTGATTCTTCTCCATTGCTTTATGAACAGATACAGTTGTGTGTTTTTTCAACTTTTCGTGCAACGGAAAAAAAACATTGGAAACTATTTTTGTATATATAGAATTCATTCAACTTTCCGGTGATTTACAATATTGTTAAATTCTGTTTTTAATACCGTCACTCGGCTATCCCAACTATTTTCTCTCGCATACTGTACAAGTCCTTTTTTATCCCATTCTATCTCTAGTGACTCAGTGATAGCATCATATAAAGCCGACTCATCATCAAATGGGACAATCCTGCCTAAACTGTTATTACAAATAACTTCAGCATTCCCACCAACATCACTAGCAACAACTGGTATTCCACATGCCAGAGACTCCAACAATACATTTGCCCAACCCTCATTTCTTGTTGAAAGCACAAATAGATCAGCAGCAGACAATGGTTGTTTTATATCTTCGGCTTGCATTGTACCTAGAAAATGAACGTTTTTTTCAAAACCAAGATCTTTGCTCAACTCGCGGAGTTGTCCTTCTGTATTTCCTTCAGCGCTTGCTCCACCAACTATCAAATAATGTATTTTAGGGAACTTTTTTTGCAACCGGGGAAGAGCATTAATTACTCGATGAAACCCTTTCCTTTCAACAAGACCACCAATAGTAATTAAAACTTTGGCATCTAGTGGAATGTTCAATTTTTCTCTCAATTCAGCCCCATCAACAGAATAAAATTTTTCGACATCAACACCATTGCCAACAACTAATATTTTCGTTTCTTTAATCCTTAATGATATAGCATGTTGCTTTAGCGAGTTAGAAACCGAAAATATTCGATCTGCATTCGTTAACGCACTGACCAACATATTTCTTTGCAAGGTGTTTTGAGATTGCGGAATCTCTGTTCCTCTTAAAGTAACCGTAACTGGAACATTAAACCAACGACCGAGTAACGTCGCTGCTTTTCCATCTGGGAAAGCAAAATGAGAATCGATAACGTTAAATTCAAATTCCTTTTGTAATTTTTTAAGTAATACAAAACTGCTTATAGCCATAAAATAGCCATCTAAGAATTTGAATACACCGGGAATACAAAAAAAACGCGGTTGATAAACGGGAGTCCCCTCCTGCATTTCAAAGTTTGAACACTCAGGCCTAAAATGAGGCTTAAGTTTTCTTATCATGCTTTGAAATGGGAACCACGGTTTAGGAGAGACTACAATCAATGGAAACTCTTTGCCGACGCGAAACATTCTTTCTCTAATAAATACACCTGCTCCTGGCTGCTCCTTAGTAGGAAATAAAGAAGAGAATACTACTATGCGAGGCTCTATCATCAGATTTTGGCCGACATCAGTCTGCCATATACTGTCGAATATCGCTCAACGCTTTTCTCCCAGGTTCTTTCGCGAACCACAAAATCTCGGGCGGTTTTTTTAAGTACAGGCCAAGTTGCTTCATCCCCCAATAGCCTCACAATAACGCTTGCTAGATCAGAGACATCATTTGCTTTAAATAACAATCCCGTTTCATTTTTCTTTATCAATTCTTTATGACCGCCAACATCTGAAGCAACAACCAATCTACCTTGCGCCATCGCTTCAAGCGGCTTTAATGGAGTCACTAATTCAGTCAATCTCATTGAAAGCCTAGGATATACAAACACATCAACCAAATCATAATATGATTGAACTTCATTATGAGAAACACGGCCAGTAAAAATTACAGAGTCATTCAGCGATAAGTCAGAAACCAATTTTTTCACTTCAGCTTCTTGCGGCCCACCACCAACAAGCAAAACTTTTATATCTTTATCTTCTGCTAAAATCAACGGTAAGGATTGAATCAATAACGGCAACCCTTCGTACGCGTAAAACGAACCAATAAAACCAAGTACTTTATTTCCCGCCAGTCCCAACTTAGATTGCAGCTTTTTATCAACATCACCACCCATGTTAAATTTATCTGGGTCCACCGCGTTAGGAATAACAGTGACTTTATCTTCCGAGATACCTCGGCTTACTATGTCACTTCTTAATCCTTCACAGATTGTAGTTACCGCATCCGCTTGCTTGATAACATGAGTTTCTAGCGCTTTTGTTAACTTATAACGCAAACTTCCTTCTGTTGTCGTACCATGATCAACTGCTGCATCTTCCCAAAAGGCACGAATCTCATAAACCACTGGAATGTTGTGACGCTTCCCTACGCGAACCGCTGCCAACCCATTCAATGCAGGTGAGTGCGAATGCAATATGTCGGGTTTTACTTCATCAATTATTTCTTCCAGACGCTTTTCAACAGCAGACACTATCGCCCACTGATTAAACACAGGCAACTTTGAAATAAAACTGCTTATAGGTAAAGCTCGATAAAAATGTAAATCGTCAACAGTTTCATCTACAATATCATTTTTTGTCGCTAGATTATGCTTTGGACTTGTTAGATGTTCAGTCTGCCAACCAAGCTTACGTTGATTTTCAAGAATCGCACGCGTACGAAACGTATAACCACTGTGCAAAGGGATGGAATGATCGAGTATGTGAAGTATTTTCATGCAAGCTAAATTCTATTCATCATTAGTCAGTATTTTAATTTTATGTATTTTTCATTTGGCGCTGAAATGCATCAAACATTAATAAAGTCCAAATGGATGCACTGAAATCTCTAACACCGGACTGGTGTTGTTCTACTATTTTTTTAACGTATTCCATATCAAAAAATCCACTTTCTTTTATATCATCGCCCAACAGCGAATCTCGAACGCGTTGTTTCAACGGCCCTCTAAACCATTCTGCTAACGGCACAGAAAAACCCATTTTTTGACGATATAATACGTCATGCGGCAAGTAAGGTTCCATGGCCTTTTTCAATATGTATTTAGTTTGTTGGCCATGAAGTTTTAAATCAGGATTTAGCCCTGAAACCCACTCAATCAATTGATGATCAAGCAGTGGCGCACGAACTTCCAATGAATTAGCCATACTTGCTCGATCTACTTTGGTATGAATATCGCCAACCAGGTATGTTTTTAAGTCCAAGTATTGAATAAGAGACAATGGATGCTTCGAAGGACATTTTTCCGCATGACGTCTAAACACTTCCACGGCATTATATCCATTGAGTGTTTTTTTAAACTCGCTGGAAAAAAGTTTGTTGCGCATATCATCATCAAGAATTGAAACAGTATGCATATAAGCTTCAACACTATCTCTACCGATGGATTGAAATGTTGTCTTTGCTCTTAAAAACTTCGGTGCCCAATCCAGTTTAGGATAAGCTTTACCGAGAAAGCCAAAAATTGGACCGCGAATCGAATATGGCAAGCGAGATCGAATTTGCTCTTCATTCATATGCCACTTATGTCGGCGATAACCTGAAAAATATTCATCAGCACCATCACCAGATAATGCAACCGTTACATGTTTGCGTGCTAGCTCGCAAACGCGATATGTTGGAATAGCGGAACTATCAGCATATGGCTCATCATATATACCAGCTAGATTATCAATAAGATCAAAATCGTCTGGGTCAACCATTTCTACATGATGATTGGTGTGGTAACGATCAGCCACCATTTTTGCGAATTCTGCTTCATTATATTTTGGATCATCAAATGAAATTGAGCAGGTATTTACTGGCTCTTTCGAATTCCCAGCCATCATGGCAACAACAGCACTGGAATCTACTCCGCCTGATAAAAAAGCACCTAGCGGGACTTCAGACAACATACGTGATTCAACTGATTCTTTAAATTTCGCTACTAATTGCTCAATAGCTTCTTTTTCTGGCAAGTTTTCGTTGCCATGAAAAGGTACATCCCAATATTCCTTGGGCTCTGGTAAGCTATTACCAATTTGCAACGTTAGTGTATGGGCGGGAGGGAGTTTTTTAACACCTTGAAATATTGTTCGAGGATCAGCCACATAACCAAAAGCGAAATATTCTTCTACGGCTTTAGGGTCGATAACTTTTTGCAATAATGGATGAATGTAAAGCGATTTCAGTTCTGAGCCAAAGATCAAGTGACCATTAGGCAATAGAGCATAATGTAACGGTTTTTTACCCAATCTGTCTCGTGCCAGAAATAATGTCTGCTTATTTCTATCCCATATCGCAAGTGCAAACATACCGCGAAAACGTTCTACACACTTTTCACCCCATTCTTCCCAGGCATGCACAATAACTTCAGTATCACTGTGCGTTTGAAAAACATGACCGCAACGCTTTAGCTCTTCGCTGAGTTCAGGGAAATTATAAATTTCACCGTTAAAAGTGACAACGACAGATCCATCTTCATTAAACATTGGTTGCTTGCCAGAGGATAAATCAATAATCGATAATCGCCGATGCCCAAGCCCAACTCCTGGCTCAATATGTAATCCACCAGCATCCGGGCCACGATGAAATTGGCTTTCATTCATCGCATGGAGCAGATCCCGATCAATGATAGCTTGCCCTTTTGTGTCAACAATCCCGACTATTCCACACATCTAAGTTGTTAATTCCTTTTTTTGTTTTTTATTATACCGGTATGAGCCGATAATGAAAAAGTGTTATTTGAAATGCATTAAGCGTTAGGTGATGGAATGGCCTTTGGCCATCGCGTTAAGCTTAAAGCTAACAGCCGATTACCACTTGAGATTATGGAATAATCACCTGGGCTCCTGGACACACTGCGATCAGTTTTTGCTGTAATGTGGCTTTTGCTTCCTCATCGCCATGAATGATACGAATTTCTTTTGGCTTTCTGCGCATACGGGTTACGAAGTTTATCAGGTCTTTTTGGTCTGCATGTGCGGAGTAGCCTGTTAGGGTATGTACCTGAGCTCTGATGTCGTATTTTTTTCCATCAATAATGACATAACCACCGCTAGCTCCGTATTTTTGAATATCTCGACCTGGTGTGCCATTGGCTTGATAGCCGACGAATAAAATATCGGTTCGTGCATCACTGATCAGTTTTTTTACATAATTAAGTATACGTCCACCACTAACCATACCGCTGGCCGCAATTACAATAGCTGGTTTTTTGCGCGTCGCGAGGTATTCGACTGTCATTTGATGTTCTTCATGACTATCGATGGTTGTTAATTGATTGAAAGCTAATGGATGTCGCTCAGCTGCCAAGCGTTTTTTTGCTTCTTTATCCCAATATTTACTTAATTCTCGATAATATTGAGTAAATTCGCTGGCCATTGGTGAATCGACAATGATCTCGATTTTATCCCAGTTTAGATTCCTATTTGTTCTTTTGCGCTTGTGCAGGTGAATAATGTGTTCAAGTTCGTAAAGTAACTCCTGAGTTCGTCCAACGCTGAAGGCAGGAATAAGCAAGACACCATTGTTTACCAGGCAATGCTCAATGACTGATTGTAGACGTGCTGCTCTGTTTCGTCTGGGGCCATGCAAACGATCACCGTAGGTGCTTTCAATAACCAGGCGATCACAGCTATATGGTGATTTTGGAGAAGGCAGCAATGGCGTATAAGGTGCACCCAAATCTCCAGAGAAAATAATTTTTTCTTTTTCCTTTTGCTTTGTGCTCTGAGTTTTTGTTACCAGACATTCAATATAAGCAGAACCAAGAATATGTCCGGCTGGTTTAAATTTCACCTTTAAAGAGCTGCTACCTATTACGTTATTAATCGGGCACCAGCGATTATAATCAACACCAATTATTTGTGATTTGATTTTTTTCAACACACGGTTGATAAGTTTACTGTTTCGTGTGAAGCCGATTTTAATGGCATCTTCCAAAACTAGCGGGAGCAACATAGCTGTTGGTTTGCTACAGATTATTGGCCCATTAAAACCAGCAGCGAGTAAGTAAGGGATTCGGCCAACATGATCGATGTGACAATGTGTAACAAGCAAAGCACGAACATTCTCTATTGGAAATTCAATTGTTAAATGTTCAGCTGCCGCGCCGTCTGATGATGTTTCTGCACCTTGAAACAAGCCACAATCTATAAGGACGGAGTTTTTTTCATCCAACACAAGCTCGTGACATGAGCCGGTGACTCCGTTAACTGCACCGTGATGCCGGATGTTTATGAGTGATTTCATTCGATTATTCCTTTTGGCGGTAAGCTGTAAGCGATTGGATGTTCTTCGGCCATCGCTTCAAGCATGAAGCAAACTGCTTACTACTTACTGCTTGCCGCCAATAGTGAATCGTACACTTGCGTGTAATTTTTAACCATGTTGCTCATACTGAATAACGTTTCAACACGTTTTCTACCCGCTTCTCCGTGCTTCCGCGCAAGTGTCATATCTTTGATGTAAATATGCAAAGCGTTGGCCATTTTTTCCGGGTGATCCGAGGGCACTAGCATACCTGTCTTATTTTCCTCCACTAGTTCAGGATTCCCCCCTACACGGGTCGCAATCACTGGCAAGCCACTCGCCATGGCTTCAAGGATGGTGTTGGAAATTCCTTCACCACGAGAAGGCAAAACAAAAATATCCAGCTTTGAAAATAATTCAGGAATGTCGTTGCGTGCACCCAAAAAAATAACGTGATCTGTTAATACATTTTCTGTAACCAAGGCCTCAAGTTGTGGCTTATCTGGCCCATCTCCGATCAATAATAGTTTAATATTTTTTTCAGCCGAAGCATAAACCTGTGCAAAAGCTTTGATCAAGGTTGTTTGATCTTTTTCGGCTTGTAATCGCCCCACTGTCCCAATAAGAATATCGTCAACCTGAATTTGAGGAACTCCCGTGGGCAATGCTTTTTCCTCAAGTAAACCATTAAAACGCATCAAGTCTACGCCATTATATAATTGCACAACTTTCTGGCGTTTAATGTTTACCGTGTTCAGTAACCACTGCTCCAGGTCTTTTGACAAGGCGATAAAACGATGGAGGAAAATACTATAAAACCGCCTTAAAAAAATATATTTTTTATTGGTACCGTCAATGTCTGACATGTCTCTACCATGTTCACCATGCACACGACACTTAACACCAGCAAGCATGGCGGGAATGACATATTCAATTGTGCCGAGGTTACGTGTATGAACAATGTCTGGCTTTAGTTTTCGTAACAACTTCCAAAGTCGAATATAGGCACCAAGATCATTCCCTGGTTTCTTATGTAACGCAAAGACGGCCACATCTGCTTTGTTAATACGCTTTCTAAAGTCGGTATAGTCACTGGCACAAATTATTGCGTGTCGATATTTTTCCGCAGGCATATTGTTTATCAAGTTCACTAAGCCATTTTCTAACCCCCCAAAATCAAGACGGAATATAATATGAACTACCAGTGGCGGCAAACTCTTCATGTACGGCCTGCATCATGAATAGATTGGAAAATCGATTTTTCCATATCGCGTAAAAAAGAGTGGATATTGGCAATAGTCTGCTCACGATTTTCATTGAGCGCTGAAGAAATGGCGATGATTGATGCTGATTGATCACCACCAAACAAACGAGTTTTAGCTTCAGTGAGTTTAGCTATATAATCATTAGTTATTATTTGTCTATCAAGATAGTAAAAATACGCTACAAGAATTTCTTTGTTACCAGATTTTAAGTGAGCAATAGGCACTCTTATTTTGCCTTCTCGAAGCTCAAGGTCAACACTTGATGCGCCCACATTCTGCCACTGATCCTTTTCTTCTGTTAGAACATTAGTCGAAGTTACTAATTGAGCTTCATCACGTTGGGCCGCATAATAACCGATAAATAAATCTACACTCGTTTCATGCAGAATATAATTTTGAACTACCGAAGCATCCATATTTTTAAAACGCGGTTGCCAATCACTAAACAGTTGATCAGTCTGTTTCCATTTATCACCAATAGGCGCTTGTACAACAATGCCTCCATCACCAACTTTATCATTATTGGTATAAGCTTTTATTGGTAGAAATAACACCGACAACAACAAAACCCCTGAAACAAGCATAAATTGTTTTTTACTTTGTACGCTAGCTACAGTCTTGTAGCTAACGACTTCACTAGCGACACCCGCCACCTTCTCATCTTCACGCCAAAAAGAGCCTATAAAAAACATAATGGCAATAACAAATCCAAAGAAAACCCAACCGTAAACTAAATGATCAACGCCTGTTGCTAATTGCATATCGCTAAAATGACCAATCATAACAATCATAAATGCACGCAAGCCATTTGCAATTATCGGTACAATTATCGACGCTAATACAAACAAAATTCTTCGATACGTGCTCTGATAAGTCAGATACGCATATAAGAAGCCTAACGTAATAGAAGCGATCAGATAACGCACACCACTGCATGCCTCGACAACTGACCAATTACCAGTAGGCAGTTGAAAAAACGTCCCTTCACGATAAATAGGAATACCTGTAAACTGAACCATAGCTACAGTAAAGTCAGCAGTAAACTCAATTAAATAAGGCACCAGCCCCTCACCCATGGGGACAGCGAAAATAAGAAAAAACAGGGGGAAAGCCGCAGCTTTTACCACTTGCCAACCCAATACACAAAAGACAATCAGCGGTATCATAGACACCAATGCCAATTGCTGAACAACCTGGACATCAACATAATAAGCAATCAACCAAGCAAAACTGGCCAATAAAATCAGTGGAATCGCGTAATAATTTGCAACTGGTTGAAGTTGATAAAAATGAGATTTATTTCGCCAAACAAGCCAAAGTGATATCGGTAAAATAAGGTAACCATGTGTAAAGGTTTCTGAACTATTCCAGATGTGAATGATAGAAGCAGTAGTGGGAAAATAAATAAGTAATAAAGCGACAATGAGAATACCAGTTAGTACTAGCGGCAATCGCCATACATCTGTAAGTGAATCTTGAGTTGCATTTTTTTCTAACATTTCTTTTGCTCTTCAAAACAAGCTAATAATTTTACAATGTTTGAATACCAACTGTAGTGATTCATAACACACGTACGAGCATTATGCGCCATCTCCCTGTCAGGCTGGTTTATTGCGTTTGTTACTTGCTCTACCCAGTCTTGCTTTAAAGTTGAGAGTATCAAATCTTTACCGGGTTCGGCGTTTAACCCTTCCAACCCTTGGGGTGAAACGACAACTGTTTTCCCCATGGACATCGCCTCTAATACTTTGTTTTGAATGCCTCGAGCGATTCTCATGGGTGCGACTACAACATCTGCATACATAATATAAGGGCGTATATCTTCAACAAAACCGGTAACTTTCACACCATCAATTGATTGCAAATCTAGAACCTCTCCTGTGGGCTTACTGCCAACAATGACAAATCGCAAATGCTCAATTTTATTTTTCAACTCCGGAAAGATTTCTTCCGCAAACCATTTGACAGCATCAACATTTGCCCAGTAATCCATGGCGCCAGTAAATACTATGATTTTTTCGTCTTTGGCGTAGGGGTTTAAAAAATCCTCATTATTTGTGAAATAAGCAGTATCAACGCCGTTATTTACATGATCAACTTGAATAGTGGCATCTTTAATTTCTGCTGAAAATAACTCCGCTTCCTTACTGGAGACAAACAAGCTTACATCGAAATTTCTTGCCGTATTTTTTTCATATTGAAATAGAGTTCTAGCTTCGCGTCGATAAACCCAGGACATAGGCCATTGTTTTTTTTCTGCATACTGCGTCCATTTATCAGAGTCCATATCAACAAAATCAACAATTCTACGACAATTTGAATAGATGTCTGAATCCACATATTGCGCCATGGAAGATGAAAAAACTAATATGTCGTTGATTTTTTCTTTTTGCGTTATCTCATTCACCCATCTTTCCATGTTCTGATTAGCATAATAAGGTATCGTCAGCGGTTCACCAGTAAGCAAGCCTTTTAAGCTTTTTATTTTTGAAGTTTTTGGCGTCAATTTTTCGATATGTACACCGGCACAATAAATGTTCAATTGATCAACATATTGCCAATCATTTTCATCATCCACAAATGCGCCAAGATAAATATCATAGGACTCTGATAGGCCTTTCAACCAATGGAAAGAGCGGATTTTGTCGCCTTTGTTTGGTGGGTAAGGGATTCGATGAACGAGATATAAGAGTTTTGACTTCATTTTAAAACCACAGAGACTCAGAGGCACAGAGATTTTTATAGAACAAAACGAGTAATCCCGTCTTTTAACACTGGTACATTAAAATTCATTAATAATCCGATTTTTGAGTTTAGTAATTTCATGTAAGATAATATTTGCGCCTTATGTACAGGCAGCACATACTCAACAGCCTTCAGTTCAATAACTAAAGAGTTATCGACAAGGAGATCAATGCGATATCCTGAATTTAGACGTACATTTTTATAATGTATGGGCAATTCTTTTTGTCGTTCAAATTTTATACCTTGCTGGTGCAGTTCGTAACATAAACATTCCTCGTAAATAGACTCTAAAAGCCCCGGTCCGAGCGCCCTATGAACCTCAATACCACTGCCAATTATTTTACCAGTAAGCTCATTAACTCTCTGTGCCTCAGCGTCTCTGTGGTTCACTAACAATTCACCCTAAGTTTCGAATAATATACGGCCCAATTATCTTAGTCATAGCAAA